>Ga0335076_10001768_pt1 | contig 21062 bp, 19 predicted proteins | sample Lox_Sample_25_FD_206717 | JGI IMG/M metagenome (GOLD analysis project Ga0335076, IMG submission 206717) | Soil microbial communities from Loxahatchee National Wildlife Refuge, Florida, United States - Lox_Sample_2.5 | ecosystem: Environmental > Terrestrial > Soil > Wetlands | place: USA...
CTGGACTGGGCTGGGATTTGGGCGTGCCGACTTGCATTACCGCGGTCGTGGTTGCCGCTGCGGTTTCACTGAAGGCGCGCGCCAATCCGCTGCCGCTGTTGCGAGGAATCAGTTGGAGCACCCTCGCACTGGTCGCAGGTCTTTTTATTCTGGTGGACGCCGTCGACAGTATCGGAGCGATGGAGTACACGAGAGCGTGGCTGAACTGGGCTTCATCGCTGGCCGGATGGATGGGCGCGCCAGTAATTGGGTTTGTGGTGGGCGTGGCGAATAACGTAGTGAACAATCTCCCTCTGGGCCTGATTGCAGGGAGCACGCTGCAGGCTGCGCACGTGCGGGGATTGCTCGCGAGTGCCGTCTTGATTGGCGTCGACCTGGGACCGAATCTTTCCATCACCGGATCGCTGGCGACGATTCTTTGGCTGATTGCATTGCGGCGGGAAAAGTTGCACGTGAGTTTCTGGGAATTCCTGAAAATCGGCGCTGTAGCTATGCCGGTCGCATTGTTTCTGACGATAGGTAGCGCGATCCTGATGCACTGGTTGTTCGGGCTGCAATGACGCAAATCACTTCCTAGTATAACGGCTGGCAAAAATCAGGAAAGTGGGCCAGTTGGGACCAGTGGTATGACCGCCGCTGTGCTGGCGAAACGCGATATCGCCGTCGATGAGTGCGGTTTCCATGGGCGGAAAGTCGGCCGTACCAAGATCCTTCTTGCCCAACAAGACGTAGACCGGACCAGCTCCAACGGCGCCGAGAAACATGCCCTTGGCATCGACCCAGCCGCCTTCCACTTGCTGCGAACCGCTGCTGATGAACACCGGGCGAGGAGCACATAAGGCGATGAGTTCGTGAGCATCGACCGGGAGATCGTTTACGGTTGAAGGGCCGGCGTACTTGAGAAAGTTGATGTCGAACCAGTGGTAGCCTCCGCTCGAGGCGAGATTTTCGACCTGCTCTCCGAAATTGCGGCGTAGGATTTTTGCTCCGCCCGCTCCGGAGGAACCAATGAAGCCGATAGCAAAGCGCTGGTCGTAGGCCATTGTGACGAGCGCGGCTTTTCCGTACCGTGACAATCCTTCGATGCCGACCTGTTTCGCGTCGACTGATTTATCGGTTTCGAAATAATCCAAAGCGCTGCTCGCTCCCCACGCCCAGGCACGCAACGCGCCCCAGTCGTCGAGTCTGCGAGGTTGACCTTTGTTGACGAGACCGATGATGCCTTCGGTGAGGCCGTCGCCATTGTCGGCTTGCACGCTCGTCGGAATCAGCGTGGCATAGCCCCAGCCTTTCGCAAGAACTTGGGACTGCCATGTGGGACCGTTGCCATTGAAGGCCGCGCGTTGCGCTGATGATAAACGTTTTTTGATTGCCGCGAGCGCTTCAGAGCTAAGCGCAAACTCCATCATCACCGGCACCGGACCTTTTGCGTTCGCTGGAGTGGTCAACGTTAAATCGATATCGACCTTGATGAGCGGATACGAGGAGTTGTCTACATGGCCGATGAGTTTTTTGGTGACAACTGGCACGTTTCCGTTCAGTTCCACTGTGGAGCTGACGATTTCCCATTTCACGTCAGGCGTGATTCGTGGGACGCGACCGTACATTTCGCGATCGAAAAGCTCGATCAGCTGGGGACGGCGTTGCTTCCACCACATGTCCGCGGTAGTGACAGATTGCCCATCGTTAAAAATCAGGGGATTCGGCAAATGCAAATTCAGGGGAACTTTCGATTCGTCGAAATTGGCATGGCGGGGCGAATTGGGATCGCCGTCGGGGCCGCGGCGAAGTTCGGTAATATGCAGGAGTTCCATACTGCGCTGGTGATCTTGTTCCGCGGTGAGATGAGCGGGCGGTGGAAGCTTTTCGCTTTGCGCACTGGCAAAGAGAGCGAATGAGAGAAGGCAGACCGACAAGTGCAACGGTGTTCGAAACGCTATGGAACGCGAGGGGAGTTCGGCAACGGACTTTTGTGTAGAGCTAAGCAATGTATCTCACCAATCGTGCAGCGTGCCGTCGAGTTTGCGATTGATCGGTAGATAAGCGCGTTGATAAGGATAATGTGCAGCCAGCGATTCGTCGATGTCGACGCCGAGCCCAGGCTTTTCGCCTGGATGCATGCAGCCGCTTTCAAAAGAGTAGGAATGGGGAAAGACTTTGTCAGTTTCCGGCGTGTGCGGCATGTATTCCTGGATTCCGAAGTTGTGAACGCTCAGATCGAAATGCAGCGCAGCTGCGAGGCAGACGGGGCTCAAGTCCGTGGCGCCGTGAGATCCAGTTCGCACCTGATACAGCTCAGCGAGGTTCGCGATTTTTCGCAAGTGCGTGATGCCACCGGCATGAACCACGGCGGTGCGAATGTAATCGATGAGCTGCTGCTGAATCAGAACTTGGGCGTCATAGATGGAGTTGAATACCTCGCCGACCGCCAGGGGAGTGGTGGTGTGCTGACGTATGACGCGGAGATTTTCTTGCAATTCCGCGGGAACGGGATCTTCCAGCCAGAATAGATGATACGGTTCAAGTTCCTTGCCAAGACGGGCGGCTTCAATGGGCGAAAGGCGATGATGTACATCGTGCAACAGGTGCACATCAGGCCCGAACTCTTTCCGCAATCTGGCGAATAACTGCGGCATGAAATTCAGATAACGCTCGGAGGACCACTGATTTTCCGGGGGAGCATTGCGCTCCGCAGGTTCGTAGTGCCCGGGACCACGGCCGACGCCATAGGTACTGGTTAATCCCGGGATCCCGGACTGAGCTCGCACGGCTTGATAACCTCGGTCGATATAACCGGCGACCGCTTTGACGGTCTGCTCGATGTCCGATCCGCTGGCATGACCGTAAACCAGGACTACGTCTCGAGAAGCACCGCCGAGCAATTGATAAAGGGGAACGCCGAGGGTTTTGGCCTTAATGTCCCAGAGGGCGGTGTCCACAGCCGCAATCGCGCACATGGTTACGGGCCCGCGGCGCCAGTACGCTCCTTTGTACAGGTACTGCCAAGTATCTTCGACCCGCCGTGCATCGCGGCCCAGCAACAAGGGAAGGACGTGGTCGCTCAGATAGCTGGCGACGGCAAGTTCGCGCCCGTTCAGCGTGGCGTCGCCGAGCCCAGAGACTCCGTCTTCGGTGGTGAGTTTCAAGGTGACGAAGTTGCGTCCGGGACAGCAAATAATGACCTTGGCATCCACAATTCGCATTCCGGTTCTCTCCTTGTCGCCGCCCAAGGAAACTCTATCACTGGAGCCGAGCGAAACTGCTCTATGATTTAGAGCCATAGCGGGGCAGTGTGAAAACGACTTGACCAACCGACGCCTTGCCACGGGACTACGCTGGTAATCCGTAAGGGAGTTTTCAACTTGAGACTTTGCCTCCGTATAGCGACGCTGCTGATTTGTTCTGCGGTGTTTTGCGGCGGCGCATACGGTCTTGGACAGGTTCGCTATGTCGACACAAGCGATCGCCCCGGCGATTTCGTCATTGTTCGGCAGAAACAATGGACAAAGTTGTACGTGGATGGTGACGATTATCCGGGTGTGACTCGCGCCGTGAACGACCTACAGAAGGACATTGAGCGAGTAACCGGTTGCAAGCTGGCCATCGAACATTCGAAGGACCAGCTCGGTCCCACCGCGATTCTGATCGGGACCCTTGGAAGGAGCGCCATCATCAACGACCTGGTGCGCGGCGGGAAGATTGATGTCAGCAGCATGGCTGGAAAATGGGAGTCCTTTGCGATTCAGACCGTGACCGATCCCGTGCCGGGAATTCGGCGCGCGTTAGTGATTGTGGGCAGCGACAAGCGCGGCACAGTCTACGGCATCTACGATCTCTCGGAGCAAATCGGAGTGTCCCCCTGGTATTGGTGGGCCGATGTTCCCGTGCGCCATCAGGATGTGCTGGCGGTACGGAAGGGAATTTACACGCAGGGACCTCCTGCGGTGAAGTATCGCGGCATCTTTCTGAACGATGAAGCGCCTTCGCTGACAGGATGGGTAAAGGAGAAATTCGGCAATTATAACCACCAGTTTTATGAAAAAATGTTCGAGCTCATTCTGCGGTTGAAAGGTAATTATCTCTGGCCGGCTATGTGGAACAATGCGTTCAGCGAAGACGACCCACTGAATGCAAAACTCGCTGATGAATATGGGATCGTCATGGGAACTTCGCACCATGAACCGATGATGCGGGCACAAAAGGAATGGACGCGGCATGGGACCGGGCCTTGGGACTACACCCAGAATGGCGAGGTGCTGCGCAAATTCTGGGAGCAGGGATTGCAACGGAACAAGGACTACGAAAATGTTGTGACCATCGGGATGCGCGGGGATGGGGACCTGCCCATGTCCGAGAGCGCCAACATTGCGCTGCTGGAGAAAATCGTAACGGACCAGCGCAACATCATTGCGAATGTCTACGGACGAAACCCCGCAACGGTTCCGCAAGACTGGGCGCTCTATAAGGAAGTGCAGGAATATTACGAAAAAGGCATGCGCGTTCCCGACGACGTGACCCTGCTGTGGTGTGACGACAATTGGGGCAATCTCCGCCGCTTGCCTACGGCTGAGGAGCGAAAACGCACCGGCGGCGCAGGAATTTACTACCATTTCGATTATGTCGGCGACCCGCGTTCCTATAAGTGGATCAACACAAATCCAATCCCAAAAGTATGGGAACAAATGAACCTGGCGTTGCATTATGGCGCCGACCGGATTTGGATTGTGAACGTCGGCGATCTAAAGCCAATGGAGTTCCCCATCGAATTTTTTCTGAGCATGGCCTGGAATCCGGCAAGATGGCCAAAGGAGAGTATTCAGGAATTTGGAAAGCTGTGGGCAACCAGGGAATTTGGGCCGCGTAATGCCTCAGAAATCGCGGATATTCTGGCCAAATACACGAAGTACAACGGCCGGCGTAAGCCCGAGTTATTGGACCCGAGTACCTACAGCGTGGTGAATTATCAAGAGGCCGATACCGTTGCGGCAGATTTCCAGGCCATAGCCGAAAAGGCAGAAAAGATCTACGCCCAATTGCCTGACGAGGAAAAAGCCGCTTTCTACGAACTGGTACTCTATCCAACAAAAGCGTCGGCAGTGGTAACGCAATTGTACGTGACTGCGGGCAAGAACCGGCTCTATGCCAGCCAAGGACGCGCCAGCACGAATGAACTTGCAGATCAGGCGGACAAATTGTTTCAAGAAGATGCGGCATCGTCGGCGTATTACAACCACACGCTAGCTAATGGCAAATGGGATCACATGATGGACCAAACCCATATCGGGTACACGTTCTGGAATGAGCCGCCAGTAAATACGATGCCGCCGGTGAAAAGAATCCAACTTCCCGTCCAGCCAAGCATGGCTGTCGCGGTGGAAGGGTCGGCGCTGGCATGGCCGGGGAGTGAAGGCGAGCCAGTTCTTCCGCAATTCGATGTGTTCAACAGGCAGAGGTTTTATATCGACGTCTTCAACCGTGGCCAATCTCAAGGTGGGTTCACCGCAACTGCCACCGCGCCGTGGATCGTGCTGAGTGAATCGTCAGGAAAGGTAAATCAGGAAAAACGAATCTGGGTCAGCGTGGATTGGCAAAAAATGCCAGAAGGATCCGGAACCGGTTATGTGAGGATCGCGAGCAAGGGAATTCCCGATATAAAGGTGAAGGTTGATGCGTTCCGTCCCGCCGCACCTCGACGCGCAGAGTTGGATGGATTCGTCGAGGGCGATAGATACGTATCGATGGAGGCGGTTCACTTCACAAGAAGGGTGGATGGAAGTTCGGTGCGGTGGGAGAAGGTTGATGATCTGGGCCGAACCCTTTCTTCCATGACACTGTTCCCGGTAACCGCGGCCAGTTCCCTTCCCGGTCCGAATTCTCCCCGGCTGGAATACAAGATGTATCTCTTTCATCCTGGGAAGGTGGATGTAGAGGCGATTCTTAGTCCCACGCTGAATTTCGTGCCTGGGCGTGGCCTGCGTTATGGAGTTTCATTCGACGAGGAGACACCGCAGGTGGTGGATGTGCTCGCTCAGGACGACGCAAAGAAGTGGGCGGCGGCAGTGCAAGATAGCGTTAGAAAAGCACGCAGCACCCACGAAATTACGACTCCCGGCTATCACATCTTGAAAATCTGGATGGTGGATCCGGGTGTGGTGTTCCAGAAACTGGTCGTCGATCTGGGCGGAGTGAAGCCAAGTTATTTGGGTCCACCGGAGACTTATCACAGCGAAGCTTCCTCGAAGCCCGTGCACGGAACTCCATAAATCGATACTTCAACCTACTGTTAGCCAACTTTTTTATGCGCTTGCTTTATGGTGTTTCGGCTCCGGCTCGCTGAGGTTTTGCGTGACGCTGTCCGTCAGAGGAACGTGAACACTTATTCGTGTTCCATCCAAGGGCTGCGATTCGATCCTGAGGTCTCCTTCGATCAATCGTATCCGTTCTCGCATACTGATCAAACCGAGACCACCCTTCGCCTGGACCGACTCGGGATCAAATCCCACGCCCGAATCAGAGATACAAAGATCGAGTCCTTTCTCATCAACAGACAGCTCAACCCTGGCGTCCAAGGAATGGCTGTGCTTCGCAATGTTCCGCAGAGCTTCCTGAACAACCCGAAAGAGGCAAAGAGCGACCTGTCTGGGAATCTGATCCGGGACGTTCTGATGCACAACCGTCACCTGAAATTCATGCTGGCTGGAGAATTCTCTGCAGAAGCTCGACATCGTGGAGACCAAGCCTTGCAGTTCCAGTTTCGCTGGATGTAGTTGGTGCGACATGCCGTGAAGATCGGTTGAAATCTCGGATGCTATCTCGGCGAGATTGTGAAGCTGCTTGCGGTCGCTGGATCTCAACACGGGCATAGTCTGCTCGATATGTTCCAAGCCAATCTGAAGAAAAGCCATGCGCTGACTAATGTCATCGTGCAACTCGCGAGCAATGCGGGTGCGCTCTTCTTCTTGCGCATGAATCAGGCGGCCAGTGAGCCTGTGCAGCGACAGTTCGGAGAGTTTTCGTTCGGTAATATCCAGGCACGAGCCAATGTAGCCGCAGAAGGCGCCATCGGGCCCAAACCTGGGCGCTCCATAATCGACAATCCATCGATATTCTCCGTCATAACGGCGCAAACGATACTCCATCGTGAAATCGAGGCGCGAGTCAAAAGCGGCAGTGTAAGTGCTTAAACAGCGCTCGAGATCGTCGGGATGTACACCGTCGGACCATCCAGTTCCCAATTCTTGTTCGATCGACCGGCCGGTGAATTTTAGCCAGCCTCGGTTGAAAAAGGTACAGAGCTTGTCGGTTCCCGACATCCAGATTAAGGTGGGAGCGTTGTCGGCCATTAAGCGAAAGCGCTCTTCGCTTTCCCGCAGAACCGCTTCATGACGCTTTCGCTCTTCGACCAATACCGCCAGAGTCATAAACGGCACGGCGGTGAACAACAAGAACAGTTGTAGCGTAAAGACCCGATTTATTGGGTGGGTTTCGGTGAAGGGGCCACGGCCGTGTACCGCACCCCAGATCGAGACGAGGGCAACTATGCTCGCTGAAGTCCCGGCTCCGGCAGAACCGAAGCGCAAAGCCGACCATATGAGGAATGGCACTAGAGAATAAAGCGCTGCCGGAGAGGCATGGGCTGCGCGAGCCACAAACGTGCCAAAACTCAAGCAAAAGAGAGCCGTGAAAAGCGCGGCCGCCTCCAGGTAACGAGCAACACTGGCACGCGGGCGGACCCGGAAACGCTGGACCCATCCAAGGATCGCGGGCGCCAAAGTGAGAAATGCCAGACCATCAGATAGGATGTCATTCCGCGAGGCAATCCAGCGGTCCCCATTCATATCTTCGATGCCGATCAACATTGCGACGAGCGGACCAACCAACACGGTAACGAACGCATACCTTCCAAAGGCCTTTAAGCTGTCCAAACGCGGCAGGCTATGCAAGAGATAGTCGACTCCCCAAACCGCGATGAGAATTTCTGCCACGTCGGCGAGCAGGAGAACAGCAGTCGATTGAATGGATACGCCAGCTGCCAGGTCATAGAGAACAAAACCAGCTAGACCTGCTGGTAGGAGCATTGGCCGGATCTGCCGCGGAGAAACCAGCAGAATGGCGACCAAAACTGCGCAGCCCGGCCAGAGAGGCCAAAGGGTTTGCGGGACGGTGATTATCAACATGCCGCCGAGCGTCGCCGCCAGATAACACAATACCAGCACGAGAATCGCTTGCGCGGGGCGCAACCAGAATCCCTGGTTCGCGATCGAGGGTATCCAGTTTCGCTGATTGGTTTCCATGGTCGGCCTCCTGAGCAAGCACTCAAAAGCGGGCGTGGGCGCTGGGTCAGGGAAATATACATTAAGCTATCGCCATGTTATGCCTCAAGGCAATTAGCAAATTGAGAGCCTGAGGAGCGGGCCACAGAGTCCGCGGCTAGCCCGTTGGCACTCGACCACCGCGGACGGAACTATTACTGAATTTGCGCTAGACTTGCAGGACGTCGCCTTCACGCGCAACGATTTCATACAGCACGGGATTTACGAAAAATCCCAGAAATAACCGGGACAGCAACCCAGCTACCACAACGATGGCAAAGGGTTTTTGGGTATCGCTGCCGACGCCTGTAGAGATTGCCGCAGGTAGCAATCCTAAGCAGGCGACCAGGGCGGTCATCATGATGGGTCGTAATCGCAGCAATGATGCGTCCAGCGTTGCTCGGCGGATGTTACGCCCTTCCAGACGCAATCTATTGATATAGCTCACCAGGATCACCGCGGTTTCCACCGACACGCCCAGCAATGCGAGAAGCCCCAACATGCTGGATACGCTGAATGGGGTCCTACGCACACCGGTTTGCGCGATGAAACAATCGCTGACCAACAGACGACGCATGGTAGCAAACACCACAAACAGCGCATAGCACATCGTTCCCGCAACCCGGTCTGGGCTGGCGATGTACTCGCGAATTGTTAGCCCTCGAAGCCACCGCACAAACCCTATTTCCGAAACGACCAGTAGGAGCAGCGCGATGCATCCCATCCCAAGCACGAAGTGAGTTCATGATAATCTTTCGACATGATTACGCCTGAAATCTGGAAGACAGTCGGCTACTATGCGAGCAGTTCTTGGACGGCTATTGGACCCCTTGTAGGTGTGCTGGTAGGTGCCTACATCACGGGAAAGCGACAAAAGCGGGATTGGGTGGCCAACAACAAAAAGGAAGAGTATCGGGAGTTGCTTGCCGCAATGACGAGAACATTAAGCACCTGTCTTCATTTGCACAATCTGGCCGTTCTTTCCGACGAGGACCAAAAAAAGCTTGTGACAGTATCGGCAGAACTGATGGAAACAACCCGCAGCAGGATATTCATCGCTGAACGAATAAAACAAATGAACGTTGTGCGACGATGGTTTGACATGACAATGGAATTCGAGAGAACCCGAGACAATGCAGCATTCGCTAAAGGTACGGGGGCTTTGCTTGACGAAATTATCGAAACTGCATTGAAAGATGTGAATGACTAATTTAGTCGCCCAGAATCGGTTAGCAAGGACGAAAACGCCCTACCAATTCTTAGATGGCTCTTTCATGCTACATGTCTTTCTGGGCTTCTTGGACGAGCTTGTGTCCTTCTTTGCTTTCGACTTTTGCGTAAACATCATCAAGGGTCAGTTCGACCCGCGAGTAGGTCAGGTCATCTCCGAGCAGCTCGTTCAACGTGATGGTCGAAACTCCGTTCTTCCAAATGATTACTGAGCGGGTGAAGTGAGCACCAAATTTGTTTTGTACGTCCTCCGTCGAGCTTGATGAAGGCTTTCCGTATTTCATCTCAAATGCTTCTTCAATCACAGCGAACACGGATTGGCGGAATGTGTACGCAATTCGATATAGCCGCTGTTCTGAAAAATCAATATCCTGCCAATCCATACCAACGTTAGCGAGGCTCAAGCTGCGCGCGAAGGTCTTTGAGTCAATCTGCTGGTAGTTGGTGCATTGGAGATGAAAGCTATTCGGGTCTGAGGCTTTTACGGAGTTCTGACCCGGTTTTGGGTTGATGGTCTGCGCAACGCAGTCACTGGGGTGTTTTTGCAGATAGTCGGCAAGACTGATACCCAACTTATCGCCCTTAATTTCATATGCTTGGTCAGGAGCAGCCGGCAGCGTATCAGCTCCAGAGATTTTGCTGGTGTCTAAGTGACCGTCGTTGTAGGAAACTACCTTGCCACCATCGAGCACCGCTGCCCATTCGTTCTGCCTGCCAATTTCTATGTGTTGGCCCTGCTCGGCAGCGATAAGACCCTTGCAGGTCTGTGGGGACACATGCAGTTTGTTTGCTTGCTTATTCAAGTCCCAAGGTTGTGCATTCAGCTTCAACTTGTGGCAGGCGTCCATATCAACGCCCAACTCAGCGGCAAATTGAGGGACAGGCTCGCCAACCTTGGGGTTTGTTTGCGAAGCCTGAGATGTCGGTCTTGACTGGCCCAGCGCTTGCTGAACCTCTTCTTTTGCATCTTTGCAGTAGTACGCGACCGTCACCTGATTGCCCGGTTTGCCAACTGCGATAATTCCTCCGCCGTCACCGAAAGATCACACGGCTGAGTTTGCGGTCTTGATATCTGGCGCTCCGAACTGCTGATTAATTTCGGACAGACTCTTGGAATAATCAGCTTTTCCTTGAATCATGACCTCCATCAGCTTTTTATGGGAGAAGACCAATGATACTGATGCGTCTCTCTTGCGACTGGTCAATTCGCCCTGCCCACTCGTTTCTATCTTTTTGAACCCTTCGCACCATTGCGTTACCTCTGAAGTCCGAGATTCACATGGGTTCAGTTTGGTGCCTGTAATGCGCATGAAGTCATCCCAACTTTCACCTAATGTCTGGTGCAAGAACATTGTGGTCTGGGGCTTGTCCACCTTTGAGGGAACGGACAGTTCGTTGTTGCCGACCTGTGGGGATGCACAAAGGGCGAACGTCAAACACAATACTAGGAACAAGCCGTTACGCTTCATCGTCTGACTCCTCGTGAGCAACTCTACGAGTTCAAACGATTTCGGCCCATAGTACTGTTCTCAAATAATAATAACTATTCGATTGTGATAAGTCTGCGGCCTGCGACCGATTTGCCCCGGCTTGCAGTTCTTTGTCCGAGCGATAAGCAGCTCGCTCGTTGGTTTGCTGAGTGCAGTGCCTATTTTATCGCACCAGCGGGCCAAGTCCCGATTAGTCGGGAACCGGAAGTCCCGGATACAAAAGAACGGGTGGTCCGAAAGGGCTCTTGCCATGGTCCTCGCAGGTCATTGAATACACAGTATCGCAACGTAGGAGTTCTGCTGGTCCGCAGACTACAGAATGTGAACCACCCACTGCCGCAAGGACAAGAGCAATCCGCCTGCAACTGTGGCCGCCTGCCGCTCCGCATGGTCTCCGCGAGATGGCGAATAAAAGCGTAAGAGGACGACTGCTCTTCCGGGGAAGCATTGTCGAATGAACGTACTGGATAGTGTTGCATCGACCGTTTGAACCGGCAGCGGAAACCGGACATCAAGTTCCTCCCGCTACAAGTTGGCGCGATTCGACCCAACGGAGCAATCACATCGACAGTTCACGAAGCGACTGGGTAAATTGTCCCGGCGGTCACTTCGTAAAAGTTTTTGTGCCCGGTCTGTTGCGAGAATACGAAGTACGAACCCTCGCCATGTTGGAGGGCCAAATCAAGGGCTTTCGACAGTGTTTCAGCACAACCCAACCACTTTGGTTCGTCGTTCTTGACCGCGAAGACGTCCAAGGGAGCGACCATTGGACCTCGCTTTCATAACCGAACCTAGCGTTATACTCAGTTGTCCTGGAAACAAAGCAGCGGTAGGGAGCATTAGATTGACAGACTGTTTAATTAGCGTCTAGTCAATTCGGCCAGCTCCTCATTGGCCGTGAAAGACCTCAGCTCCCGTGTAACGCCGTAACCGGAAATGTGGAATATATTGCAGCCGGAAGGACTATAGTGGCGGAGGATTTGCGAGTTAAATGGAGGAGCTTGTGGGTGATCTGAAGGACTTCTCCCAGCGACTCATGTGCTTGGACGTGTATCGGGGATTGATGGTAGCAGGCATGATCCTAGTGGACAATCCAGGCAGCGATGAAAAGGCGTATTGGCCCATTATGCATGCCAAGTGGAATGGGTGGACTCCAGCAGACTTCATCTTCCCTTCGTTTCTCTTTCTCGTCGGAATTTCAATAGTTTATTCATTCGGGGCCCGACAGAAGCGCGGCGAGACGAAGAGGCAGATTTTCCTGCACGCTATCAAGCGCAGCCTGATCCTGATCGCGATTGGATTGCTCGTGAACGCATCCCCGCTGATCGGGCTGGACTTGCATACCTGGAGATTTGAAGGAGTAACGCAACGGATCGGGATTTGCTACTTCTTCGCGTCGATTCTGGAGCTGTGGGCGGGGCGTCGAGATCAATGGATCGCGTTGGCAGCGTGTTTGGTGGGCTATTGGGCGTTATTGCGCTTTGTGCCGGTGCCAGGGGGAGGAATTCCTGGTCGTGATATACCTTTCATGGATCAGGTGCAAAATCTACCTGCCTGGTTTGATCGAAAGCTATTCATGGGACATCTATATGACGGGACAAGGGATCCGGAAGGAATCATCCACACGATCCCAGCAATCGGGACAACGATTATCGGAGTATTGACGGGGCACTGGTTGAGAAACCAGAAGGATACCCGCAAGTTGATCGGGGCGATGGTGCTGTTTGGCGTTCTTGCAATGGTTGGTGGGGAGACTTGGAATCGGTGGTTTCCCATCAACAAGAACTTGTGGACGAGCTCATTTGTGCTGTTCAGCGGAGGATTTTCGCTGTTGTTCATTTCACTGCTTTATTGGATGCTCGAAGTTAAGAGGTGGCGCGGAGCGTGGACCATGCCGATTTTGGTGTTTGGAATGAACGCCATTGCAGGATTTGTTGCGGACTCGCTGATTTATGGACCGGGGTACACGTTCACAGCCAGAGGACCGAACGGAACAACTATGAATTGGCATGAAGCCGCACAGGCCTGGCTGGAAGCTGCTGGGCTCGGCACCGCGAATGCATCGCTAGTTTATTCTCTGGGAGCGTTGGCACTCTGCTGGACGATGTTGTGGTTTTTGTGGCGGAAGAAAATATTTTTAAAGGTCTGAGGAAAAACAGCCGTCCCAACTCATCTGGTAAACGCTGCCGTTACCGCCCAAGTTGGTACTAGCCTATCCCAAGCGATCGCCTTAGTAGGTGAAGTAAATAGAATCCTCCCCCGACTACCAACCCAGTAAGGAGAAACTCCACCACAGTGAAGCCTTCCGGCAATTTCATTTGTTCAAGTTCGTAACGTCGATTTGCTGCATAGCCTAGGCAGATGAGAAGCAAAAGCCATACCAGTGTTGCTAATGTTGACCTGATGTCGTGGAAGAGAAAAAGCAGAAACACGCCCCTGAAGGAAACTACAGACAACCCCAAAAACACCGTGAGAATTCTTCGGGGTGAAAGCAACGCGAGCGCAAGTGGAATGGCGACGCAAACCACTTCGGCAAAGGTGTGAGTCTTGAAGGTTTCCCAATGGAAACTTGTATCGCTGAGTGCCCAAATCAGAGACCCACCAAGAAGCAATCCGAGGGCGAGGTCACGCCACCACTCTGGTGAGCGTAACGAGAATCCATTTGGACGTGTGGCGTCTGAACCCAGCATTCAGCAAGGACCTTTTGCGCCGCACTGGTCGCAGAGTTAGCCTACAACGGAAATTCCTTTCGGCTTATTATCTGTGTCGAATCAGTGCCTGGTAAACGCAAACCGCCGAAGTACGTACTAAGCCCGAACCTTTTCGATTTTACGGGCTCGCCGGCTTTGATTCTTATCATCACTCGCGCCTTGATTTCTTGCGGGTAGCTCACCAGCGGACGGGGATCCTCAGTTGCGTTCACGATAAAGGCGACGGAGAGCATGAGCAAGGAAAAAACGTACTTGCCGAATTTTGCGAGGGAGTCCCCACAAAAGTCCCCACACTGCACGATAAGCGCAGAAGGCGAGAAGCGAGTTAAGTCTTTACAAGAGAGTGGTGAACCGGGGAGGACTCGAACCTCCAACCCGTTGATTAAGAGTCAACTGCTCTACCATTGAGCTACCGGTCCACGGGCAATTCTTTATTTTACATGCAACTGAAATTTCTGTCGACGTAGCGTATGAACTGGTCGCAACGAAGCGGCGACGAATTACTTCGTGCGCAGAACCGCTGCTAGGTCGCGGGCCACTTTACGCGCGCGTTCCAGATCATTAGGGTCGAAGGAAATCGCGGAAACGCGTTGATGTCCTCCGCCGCCATACTGCTCGGCAAGCGTGGCTAGATTTTTGTCGGCGGTCGCTTGGTTCCAGGGATTGGTTCCCAGGGAGACCTTGGCGCGCACCGGAGAGGCGCTTACGCTGACAGAGTAAACGGCCTCGGGGTGCAGCAGATAAGGAATGAATTTGTTATACCCTTCCATATCTAGATCGCTGACGTCGAAAAAGATGACGCCGTCCTTTGCTTCGCACCGCTGCCTCAGCACGTCGATGGACTTGCGATGTCGCTCCAGCAGCGGACCCAGGTATTTGGCCACAATCGGCAGCTTTACCATTTCCGCCAAGGGACGATAGGCCAACTCCGGAATAATTTGCGCCGGCACGCCATTTTCGGGCGCGGCTTCAATCACCAGTGCGAGCTGCGTTGCCGGTTCGGTCAACTTGGTGGCGGACTGCGGCGTAGGAAACTGCGCGCCGTCAATGATGTCGCCCCAATGAATCAAATCCGCCAATGGCTTGGTATCGAAGCCGAATTTCTCTTTTGTGACGGTGGCGATCAGCTTCGTGCAGGACTTGTATTCCGGCTCGTAATACATGTGCTTGCCGGGAAACCGTTTGAAGTACTCGGCATCGGCCGGAGTCAGGAAGGCGCTCTGGTGATGATCGAACCACCAGGTCACTTTGGGCGAGTTCGAATACTTGAAATCCACGATCACGTTTTCATCGCCGTCAAACAGGGCGTCTTCCCAAGGGTGTTTGGCCTTATGGGTCATTCCGCTGAGATGAAACTCGGCTTTCGCATCGAAGTGCTCGCGATAAAAGCGATAAAACAGTGCGGCCGAGGCGGTGCCGTCGAAGCAGCGATCGTGGAAACACAGTCGTACTGTCGTCATAGAGGCAGTCTGCTTGACCCTCCCACGGAATCACGAATCACAGGGAACAAAGCCAATAAAGATGTACGCGCGACCGCGGAATGTCAAGGGCTAACGGGCGACCAGGAAATAAGTCTTTGCTGGTGTGGTAGTTTCAGTCCGTTGCTCCGTTGGCCAACTGGCCAATCCGCGACCGGTTCGCGGCATCTAATTGTAGTGTAACTTCAGAGCAAGGCCTGTATCTCATCTTTGGGCGACGCGCCCCGCTACTGCGAGCCAGGAGTAATTCAGTGGAAGACTCAGGCAATCTTAAGCCGTCGGATATTACGCCAAAATCGGTGTACCTGAACCGCCGCCAGATTCTCCGGGCCATGGGGTTGGCGGGAGTGGCCATCGCGGGCGGCAAGGTCTTTTCACGTTTTGCCTTTCCGCCGGCCGCGGTGCAAGCGGGCGAAAAACTAAATGTGGCCTCGAAAAGTCCCTTCAGCACCACCGAGAAGGTCAACTCGTTCGAAGACGTAACCCACTACAACAATTTTTATGAATTCGGTACGGACAAAAGTGATCCCGCAAAGAATGCCCCGAAGTTCCGCACTTCTCCGTGGACTGTTTCGGTCGAAGGCGAAGTCAAAAACCGTGCGAAGTACAGCATGGATGACATTCTGAAGCTGGCGCCGCTGGAGGAGCGAATCTACCGTCACCGCTGCGTGGAAGGCTGGTCGATCGTGGTGCCGTGGATTGGCTATTCTCTGAATACGGTATTGAAACTGGCAGAGCCCACGGAAAAAGCCAAATTCCTTGCCTTTCAGTCCTTCTACGATCCCAACCAGATGCCCTGGGGCTCGCGTTCGGGCATTGACCTTCCCTACGTCGAGGGTCTACGGCTGGATGAGGCGATGCACCCGCTAACGCTGCTTTGCGTGGGCATGTACGGCGAAACATTGCCGAACCAGGACGGCGCACCGGTGCGCCTGGTGATCCCCTGGAAATACGGATATAAGAGCATCAAATCCATTATCAAAATCCGGCTGGTGAGGGATATGCCTCCCACCACCTGGAACCGCTATGCGCCCAACGAGTACGGTTTTTATTCCAACGTGAATCCAAATGTGGATCATCCTCGCTGGAGCCAAGCCACGGAGCGCCGCCTCGGCGAATTCTTGCGGCGCAAAACTCTGATGTTCAACGGCTATTCCGACCAGGTTGCCAGCCTGTACACCGGGATGGACCTCAAAAAGTATCACTAACGTGCGCGAATTCCTGCGGCAGGTGCTCATCAGCCGGTGGACTAAAGTGCTGGTGTTTTTGGCGTGCTTAACTCCGTTCGTTTATCTGGGCCTGCGGGCCTATCACGGGGAGCTCACAGCCAATCCAGTCGAGTTCGTCCAGCATTTCACCGGTGACTGGACCTTGCGCTTTCTGCTCATCACGCTTTCGGTCACACCGCTGCGAAAACTGCTGAAGATTCCCGACCTGATTCGCTTTCGTCGCATGTTGGGGCTATTCGCTTTTTTTTATGTCTGCTTGCATTTTCTCACCTATCTCTGGCCTGATCAGAACTTCAATCTGGCAGGCATGTGGAAGGACGTGGCCAAACGGCCGTTTATCACCGCGGGATTCCTGGGATTTGTGCTGATGATTCCGCTGGCGCTAACGTCGACGAAGGGCTGGATCCGTCGATTGGGAGGCAAGCGCTGGCAAGCATTGCATCGTTTGGTTTACATCAGCGCGCTATGTGGCGTGATTCATTATTACTGGCTGGTGAAATCTGATCACCGGCTGCCACTTTTTTACGGCGCGATTCTAGCGGTTCTTCTCGTTTACCGGCTAGTCGGTTCGTTTTTGAAGCCCCGGCCAGCCGTGGCTATGTCAGCAGCGACTGGGTAGAGAGCGCACTTCCACCGGATTGCCGGATGCCGTCCGTTTCCCTCATTGTGACGGAACAACAACGTAGTGGGTGGTTCCACCGCGATTGACGAGGAGCAACGCAGATTGGTTTCCAGCGGATGCCAGCGCTTGCTGAAACTCCTGGGTGTTATGAACGGGCTTGCGATTCACTTCCTGGATTAGGTCTCCGCGTTGTAATCCGGCCTCGGCAGCGGCGCTCTGTGGGTCAACATCTGTCACTACGACGCCAGCCGCGGAAGATGAGAGGTTCAGTTGGCGAGCGACTTCCGGAGTCAGGTTCTGCACCTGAATACCTTTCATGTTTTCGGGTTCTGCCGCCTGGCCCTGTTGCGTCTTGGTGCCGCCCTTTTCCGGGTATTCCCCGAGGGTCACATCCACTTGTTTTTTCTGGCCGTCGCGAAAGATGGTCAGGTGCGCTACAGAACCCGGGGCCATTTCCGAAATGGTGACGCTCAAATCTTCCGGCCCATTTACAGTTTTTCCGTTCAACTCGAGGACCACATCGCCGCGCTGCATGCCGGCTTTTCCCGCCGGGCTGTCTGGACTAACATCTCCAATTAAGGCACCCCCGCCGTGTGGCAAACCAAATGCCTTGGCTATGTCCGGGTCCACTGGCTGGATGGTTACGCCCAAGAAACCCCGAATGACCTTTCCGTGTTCGACGATTTGGTCCATAACGTTGCGAGCCATATTGATCGGAATCGCGAAGCCAACACCTTGGTTGCCACCTTCGCCGCCACCGGAGAGAATCGCGGTATTGATGCCGACAAGGTCGCCATGAAGGTCGATCAAAGCGCCGCCGGAGTTGCCCGGATTAATAGCTGCGTCCGTTTGAATAAAATCTTCGTAGCGCTCGATCGCTTGTCCTAAGCCGCGCCCAGTGGCACTTACGATTCCCATCGTGGCGGTTTCTCCGATTCCAAATGGCTGCCCGATGGCGAAAACCACGTCGCCGACCTTGAGATTGGAAGAATCCGCGAGCGTGAGAGTAGGCAGGCCGGTGATATCAATCTTAAGCACCGCTATGTCGGTGAGTGGGTCGGTACCGATGACCTTGGCTTTAAATTTCCGTTGATCTTGCGTAAAAACCTCCACATCCGAAGCACCTGAGACCACGTGATTGTTGGTCAGGATGTAGCCATTCGGATTCACGATCACACCCGACCCGAGACCAAATTCGCGTTGCGATTGTGGACCTTGGTGCATTTGGGGGAGTTGATTGCCGAAAAATTGCCGGAACATCGGATCGTTGAAGAAATCCGGAGCGTTGTTTTGTGTTTTGACAATCTTGGTGGAGGAGATGTTGACGACCGCCGGCAGCGCTGGTGTAAGGACCGAAGCAAAACCGTTCTTGAAGTCCCCAAGGCTAATAGGCCCAGGGTCCTTCGCAACCGTTACGGCCACTTTCTCGGCTCCAAATACTGAATGACCTGGAGTACCGGGCGCATGAATCAGGCCGGCACGAATAAATCCGCCCGCTACCAGCGCGAGGCCAGCTAGAAACAATAGAATGAAAGGTAGCTTGCTTCGAGTCGTAGTCATTTTTATTACCTCGCTCTCAGATATTCGCGTGTTCCGTTCATAGTGGTCTTATCGCGCAAACGCTTGTAGCAACCGCAGGTACTGAACTACATCTTCGCGGGACAGGATGCCGACAATGCCGCTCCCTTCCACGACCGGGAGCTGGTTGACGCCATCACGTCCCATCTTCTCCAGCGCGGACCACAGCACCGCGTCCGGCCGGGTCGAATCCAACCTTTGCAACGGCACCATCACCTGCGAAGCAAGCGTCATGGGCCATTCAGCACACGGTATCTTCTGAATCGCGGAAAGCGTGACCAAACCCGAGGTGCCATCAGAGTTCACAACAAAATAACGGCTTTTTCCTGGCAAAATGTACTCGTCCACAAGATGCTGCAGAGTGGTATTCCCAGGGATTTGCGGGAAGTCTCGTTGCATAGCATCGATTACTTTATGATCGCCCAAAACGCCCTTTAGAACTTCCTGTTGCAACATACTGCCGGCAGCACTCTCAAGGAACCAACCAATAAACGCAGTCCAAAGGCCGCCAATAAAATTGCCGCGCAAGGCCTGCCACACTCCCAAAAAGATCAACGCAAAGCCAATGAAGCGGCCGGTGAGCGCAGCAATTGAGGTGGCTCGGCGGTACTGGCCGGTTAAACGCCAGATCATGGCTCTGAGCACTCGCCCTCCATCCAAAGGAAAACCGGGAATCAAATTGAAGATTCCAAGAATGAGGTTCAATGTGGCCAGGTATTTTGCCACTGCGTAGAGTGGTTGTGAGCTTGCCAACAACGGCTCGAGCTCCCAGAAAAACGCGGCCAGCGCAAAGCTGACAATGGGGCCAACGATGGCAATCCAGAACTCCGCCCCGGCGCTAAGTGGTTCGGCGGCAATCTCCGAAATTCCGCCGAAAATAAACAGGACGATGCGGGGTACGGCAAGTCCAAACCTTTTCGCGACTACGGAATGGCCCAGTTCATGAATGAGTACGCTGACGAACAGCATCAGCGCGGTGATGAAGCCGATAAACCAGTACTGGCCGGCGCTCCAGCCCGGGAACTCCGCCGGATAGTAGCTCACCGCCAGCATCCAGGACAGCAGGCCTACCAGCAGGAACCAGGAGTAGTCCAGATCAACTGAAATGCCAAAGATCCGCCCGATTGGAATGGTATGACGGAACATTTCGCTGGCCGAAAAACGTCGCGGCCTTTCGCTGGCGCAAATCTAAGTATTGCCAGTCGAAGCTAACAATCTGCAAAACTGGGGTCCATACAGGCTATACCCGACGATGTCTCAGATTACGGCGGTGTCGTTCAGTCAATCGCCCTGACGGTGCCCTACTCGGTTGCCTTCTGTTGCTACAAATACAAATTCAAGGAGGTACCGAGTTCTCTCGATAGGCCAAGGCGAGAGGCGAATGCTCTACTTACAAAGGAAATTGGTAATAGGAGAGAGGACTCAACAAATGAAATTGCGCATCCTGGTTGCTTTGATTTTTCTCGCCGGTGTCGCCGGAATCACCCGGGCCGACCAAAACAAAACAGATGTAGAGGATCGTCTGCAAAGCGCCAGCAGCACCATCCAGCAAATCGTAGACGCGCCTGACAAGGGCATTCCGGATGAAGTCTTGAAGGGAGCAAAATGCGTGGCGGTTGTGCCCAGCATGATTAAAGGGGCGTTCATTTTCGGCGGCAAGCATGGCCGCGGCGTCTCAACCTGTAAGTTGCCCGACGGCAAATGGAGTGCCCCGGCATTCTTTACTATTACCGGCGGAAGCTGGGGTGCGCAATTCGGTGTGGAAGACGTACAGTTGGTCATGATGATTATGAACGACGACGGCATGCGCCACCTTTTAGAGAATAAATTCCAGATCGGCGCCGGTGCTTCGGCCGCAGCGGGTCCGGTAGGCCGGCATGCTACGGCTGGAACGGACTGGAAGGCCAGCACCGAGATGCTCAGTTATTCGCGCGCCCATGGGCTGTTCGCAGGCATCGACCTAAGCGGCTCCTGGATCGAGAGGGATAAGGACTCGGTCGGCGCAATGTATGGCAAGGATTACTCGAGCACCGAATTGCTGACAGGAAAGGTTCCCGTACCCCAATCAGCGCGGTCCTTCCTGGCGGAAGTCCGCAGGGCTGAGAACCACGAACACGAACACGCCAGCGGCAAATAATTTCGCAAACCCATCATTCGCAGGCCGCAGCTCCTCTTTGAGGCAGTTGCGGCCTTTTTCTTTTTTGAGCAATGAAAAGTTGCAGCGGCGGGGTCGTGTGGCGCTTGCCACCCTTAATGGAAGTGCAGGAGAATGGGCGCACGCACCATCGCGAATTCATAATGGGGTCTTCCCGTGTCCGACCGCAGCCTTCGTGAGGTTTTGAACCTATACAATCCCTCGAATCCGTTGGACCGAGCATGGACGATTCCTGCTCCGTGGTATTTCGATCCGCG
>Ga0335076_10001769_pt1 | contig 21061 bp, 19 predicted proteins | sample Lox_Sample_25_FD_206717 | JGI IMG/M metagenome (GOLD analysis project Ga0335076, IMG submission 206717) | Soil microbial communities from Loxahatchee National Wildlife Refuge, Florida, United States - Lox_Sample_2.5 | ecosystem: Environmental > Terrestrial > Soil > Wetlands | place: USA...
CTGACGGCCCTTCAGACGCCGCTGATTCCTCACGCGTATATTTTCGCCAGCGTAGTCTCAAGCCTGCTGAGCATCACGGTGTCGTTTTTCGGGTACAAATGGTTTGTCTTTAAGACAAAGGGAAATTACCTGCGTGAATGGTTCCGCTGCGTAATCGTGTACGCGGGCGGAATCATCGTGGGAACTGCGGCGTTACCAGTGTTGGTCTGGAGTTTGCGTGCCACGAGCCCGTGGTATGCGGCCGCTCCTTATATCGCGGGGGCAGTGCTGGCGGCGTTGGGCGTTATCGTAAGCTTCTTCGGACACAAGAACTTCTCGTTTGCTCCCGGGAAGGAAGCGGGAGTCAAAACGGCGCAATGAAACGCGGAGCAGATTCCTACGACAAGAAAGTTGCGATCGTCACCGGAGGAGGTTCCGGTCTGGGTGCAGCCCTGGCCAGCGAGCTGGCCAGCCGCGGCGCCAGGGTGGTTGTTGCCGACATCAACGAAGCAAACGCCAAAGTTGTTGCCGGATCCATAGGCAACGGCGCAGAAGCCCGGCGGGTCGATGTTTCCAATGGCAATCAAGTCGAAGAACTGGTCTCAACTACAAGGGCCGCCTATGGTTCGCTCGATTTGATATTCAACAACGCGGGAACCTCAAGTTACGGCGAAACCACGGATGTCTCCCTGGCTGAATGGGAACGCGTGCTGAAGGTGAATCTGTGGGGAGTGATTCTGGGCGCTTATTCTGCTTATGCGGTGATGAAAGAACAGCGCGCGGGCAAGATCATCAACATTGGCTCGGGTTCGGTGTTTACCTGCGATCCGCTGTTTGGGCCGTACGTCACCAGTAAGTACGGCGTGGTCGGATTTAGCCGGGTGCTCGCACTCGAAGCGGAGGCCTATGGGATCCAGGTAAGCGTGGTGTGTCCGGGGAATATCAGGACCCCAATGCTCGGTCTGCGAGAGCCATCGTGGATCACGCCAGCGATACCCGCGCCGGCAGCCGCTCGCAGGATACTCGATGCCGTTGCTAGGGGTAAAAAGTTCATCGTTTTCCCGCTGCGCTGGCGCCTTATCTGGCTGTTGGACCGCCTGCATCCCAGCCTGCTGAATCCGCTTCGCCGTGTGATTGTGCGACGGGCGCACGCTCGCAACGAGATTCCCGTCTAGGAACGGGCCAGCGTCTTGTTACTAGCCGAAGATCCCGTGCTCGACCATCTCGCAGATCACGTGGCCGACGAGGATATGCCCTTCCTGAATGCGCGGGGTCGATTCGGAAGGAATACGGATGCAGTAGTCTGCTACTGAAGCCAGCTTGCCGCCGCGGCCGCCGGTCATGCCAATGGTGATTACCTTCTTGCTGCGAGCCACTGCGATCGCTCGCAGCACATTGGCGGAATTCCCGCTCGTGCTGATGCCGACCGCGACATCGCCGCGCTTGGCCAGGCCCTCGATTTGCCGGGAGAAGATGGTTTCGTATCCGTAATCGTTGCCAAGCGCCGTAATCGTCGACGAGTTCGTGGTAAGCGCCAGGCCGGCAAGCGCGGGGCGCTCCTTCAGGAATCTTCCGGTCAGTTCGGCCGCCAGATGCTGGGCATCGGCGGCGCTGCCGCCATTGCCGAAGAACAATACTTTGTTTCCCGAGCGCAGGCATTTGCCGACGACGCGGGCGATCTTCGCGAGTCCGGCCAGAAACAGCGGGTCGTCCAACAGAGCCCGGCTTACGGCAATGTGCTCCGAAATTCTTGCGGCGGCCGCGTCTTGTAGTCTGGCGGGTTTCACTTATCTCCTTGCGGCGACGTCAGTGCTAGCGCCGGCCGTTTCAGTTTTCCGGCGACCGCAATAAAAGGCCCGGACCAGGTTGTTGGAATACACGGGCGTGCGAGTCCAGACCCAGCTATCCCTAGTGGTCCGCCACACCGGGTCCTCGGCGTTGGATATGAGGACGTTTATCGACAGGGCATCGCAAGTGTCGTCCGCAGATTCACCATCCTCGTTATTCTGGAACAGCCGCACCAGGCGGGCCTGCAGAGGCACGCAACGAAACGGACTTCCGCCGAACACCGTGCCGCAACCGGGAACGCCGGCTACGCTTTGGTGAGTGGAATAGAGAAGACGGGGCACGTAGAGCGGCGATGCCAGGTTGTCCTGCACGACCGCGGAAGTCGGCAGGGTTGCGTCGAGCGAGTCATATGCCTGCCGCAGGGCATAGGTTGTGGTTCCGATCTTGTGGGGCTCGGGCAGCCAGGACGGCACATCGGCCAACTTCCCGGTATCGGCAAGCACGGCATAGAAGCGCAGCATGCTCACCTGGTAGATGGTCCCGGCAACTCCCAGGGTGAGAAGCAGCACGATCATCGCCGACCGCATGGGCAGGCCCGTGTCCGACGCCAATCGCGGTCGATCCCGGCTGGTGAACCGGTCATAGACCACAGGCACGGACCACAACAGCAAAACGAACTGCGCGGGCAAGATCGCGCGCAGACCCAGGTCATTGGACCAGATGGTTCTCGACCTGAGGAGAGTGGTTACCGCAAGGCTGACCCCGAGCATGAGCCAGAGAGCTTTCTTCTCCGGCGACAGCTCAGACCACTTGTGAACGCGGTCTTTCTTCCATTGCAGGAGTCCAACTACAAAGAAAAATCCGAGCTCAAGGGCGAAGTCCAGCGGCAGGGCCAACCGCGCCACCAGGTAGTACACCCAGGAAGAGCGAACCCCTGCGGAGTAGAGCAAGGGACTGAAAACCTCAAAATAGCGGACGGAGAATTTCGCAAAGCCCATGCCGGCGCCAGGACCCCTCAGGTCCTGCAGGTAGGGAAGGGAAAAAATGATGGTGGCCGCGCCGGCAGCCAGCACCATCCAGGTTTCCCGCCAGCGGCGTTCGTGGACCATCAGCAGCAGCCAGCACGCCAGAAACAAAGCAAACGTGAAGGCAACGTAGATGGAATATCCGCCGGCGCTGGCAAAGGCAGCACCGGCGAGGAGCACCGCCGCCATGCGTCCACGCGCGCTTCGCGCGCCGATCCAGATCAGGAGAAATCCCAGCATGCAAGCCACCATGCCGGCAACGTGGTGTGGCACCCACATCAAAGCGTCAGCCCAGCCGGTGATGATATCTTCCCGCCACCATTCCATGTCCGGGTGGACGATGTGCGGCGGAATTGCGGCAAGAAGGGCGGTCGGAATGATGTCGAGGCCGGTTACGGCCAGCAGGCCGGCGCCCAGCAGAGCTTTCGAGCGCAGGCCGGTCGTATGTCCAAGCACATACTTTACGCAGAGGGCGATGATGGCGGCCAGGGCAAAGCCGCACCATGCGCAGCTTGCGAGCATCGTCAGCCGAGGATCAATTCCGCACCATAGCGCGGGAAGGGCGGTAATTACGTTCCAGTAGTAGTAATAGCGCATGGGAACGTAAGCACCGGGGAAAAAAAAGGGATTTGCCGGCGGCACTCCGGTCCTTACCACCGCACGGGTGAAGGCTGCCCGCACACAGTGGTCGTACGCAGTGGCGCTGGTATAGAGTCGGTGGCCGATCTGAAGATCGACCTGAGCGGCAATGGCAACCACAGCCCACACGGCCAGCACAGCAGCCAAGGCTGCCGTGGCCGGGTGCACGCGAAAATTTGCTTTCCAGGGGCGGGCTCGCCTGATCTCCCACGTCACAAGGAACAAGAAAACAATCCCCAGCGCTTCAAACAGCCGCAGCGCCCATGCCAGAGAGAGATAACGGGCCAGCAATGTCGCCAGGATTCCGGTCACGCCGATGGACAGAGCCAGGCTGATGGCCGCCTTTTCGATCAGCGATTTTCCGCGGAATTGAAAAACGTCCGACAGGTAACCGATCACGTAGCCCGGCGAAAACAGGAAAAGCGGGAAAACCAGCAGCGCTTCGAGGCTGCACCTAAGGTCATACAAAGTGTAGTTTTGAATTCCGGGCACCGGGTCGTCCACCGTGGGGCATTGCGTCGCGGCAGTAGCACTCAACTCGACGTGTGTTAAGAATCACTTACGGCACCGCGCACACACAAGTGTTATAGCGCGTACAGCGTTGTCACCGATTACCCGAAAGTGTCATGACGTTAGTGCGGGACTGGTTTTTGGATTCATACGGCGGGGAACTCTAAACTGGAGCGGGAGGCATGGGTCGCAATCGCTTTGAAAGAGCTCAGGAATTTCGTAGTCACTGATCAGCCTAAGGCACCTAGCGCGACACATCATCTGGAACCAACGTCTGAGGCCAGGGTGCCTGCTGCTGATCGCCATGCGCGTTGCGGTGGGCGCTATAGTCTGGCTCTGCTCGCATTGGTCGTGGTGGTCGCCGCCTGGCTGCGGTTCCATTTGCTGACCGCGAAGAGCTTCTGGTTCGACGAAGGCTTCAGCGTGGGCGTGGCGCGGCTGGGGTGGACGGACTTCCTGCAACTGCTGTGGCATCGCGAAGCCAACATGGCGGCGTACTACGTTTTGCTGCGTTTTTGGTTGAAATTTGGGATCGGCGAATTCTTCGTGCGCAGCTTGTCGGTCGTATTTGCGCTGGCAACGATTCCGGCGATCTACGCTCTGGGCGCGCGGCTGTTTCGGCCCAGAGTCGGCCTGATCGCCGCACTGCTCTTTGCCGTGAACGCGTTCAGCGTGCGCTATTCGCAGGAGGCTCGCGGTTACGCGCTGCTGGTCCTGCTGGTGACGCTCTCATCGTGGTTTCTGGTTCGGAGCATTGAAGAGGGAACTTCGCGCAATTGGTGGCTTTATACGCTTTGCGCGGTGCTCACGGTCTACACGCATTTTTACGGGATTCTGGCGATTGCGGCGCAGAGCCTGTCATTGGCATTTTTGCCGCGCTTGCAGCTCGATCGAACGTACTTTTTCCGATTTCTTCGCTACTTCTTCTACTCGCTGCTGCCGCTGGCACTGTTCCTGTGGAGGACCGGCTCACAGCCGATGAGCTGGATTCCAGCGCTCAACGCGGGCATCCTGGCGCACTTCTTTCGCTCTTTCGCCGGCAATGGCGGGAACTTGCTGCTTGCAGCGTGCGCTCTTGCATGGATTTTCGCCAGCGTGACTGCACTTGGTGTGTTGCGTCACCCGCGCTCAGTTACGGCCTGGCACTACGCTTTGTTGCTGCTGAGCTTCGTTTTTCCAATCCTGAGCGTGGTCGGGATCAGTGCTTTTAAATCGGCCTTCCTGGCGCGCTATCTCATCATCTGCCTGCCGGCATCTGTGCTGCTGGCGGCGGAGGGAATCTCGCGCTGCCGGCCGGCGTGGCTGCGCGCCGCATTTCTGATCATCGTTGTAGCGCTTTCGGTGCGCGGCACCGTTTCTTACTACCGCGCTGATTTTGATAACGCGCGCGACAACTGGCGTGCTGCCGCTTCCTACCTGCTTGCCAACGCTCGTCCCGGGGACGGCATTTTCTTCTACACCTCGCCCGGACGATTCACGTTTGAGTACTACCGCTTGCAGGCGGGCCGGCCATTGAACGATCCGGCGGTCATCTATCCCGCGTCGGACGGTGGCATCACTTACCGCGACTTCCTGGTTTTGCCGCTGGGTGAAGTGCTGCAGCAGCCGCTTGCGCAACCCCCGCGAGTATGGCTCTTCCTGAATAACCATCGGGCCAGCGGGCACATGGATATGGGCAGTGACGTGATGTGCGCTTACTACGCGAAGCGCTATCGGCTGGTCAGCCAGCACACGGTGGACGGACTCGACCTTTTTCTCTACCAGCGATAGCCGCGGTCAGCACTCCAGCTGTTCGCGCGTCAGCTTCATGCCCTCGAGGTTGCCAAGCACGGTCACGGCGATTTTATCGGCATGGAAGAAGTCGTTGGCGAGCGAGACTAGCTCATCCGTTGTGACCGCTTCGATGCGCTCGATGATCTCATCCAGGCCGAAGAAGCGGTCGAAGTACATCTCCTGGCGAGCCAGGTTGGACATGCGCGCGGTGGTGGATTCCAGGCTCAGCATGAGCGAGCCTTTGAGCTGTTCTTTGGTGCGGCGCAGCTCTTCGTCGCTGATGCGGTTCTGCTTGAGGTCGCGGAATTCGTTCACCACCAGCTCGACGACTTTGGGGGCTGACTCCAGCGAAGTGCCGGCATACACCGAGAGGCAGCCGGTATCGCGGTAAGGATTCAGCTCGCTGTAGATGGCATAGGCCAGCCCACGCCGCTCGCGCACGTTCTGAAACAGCCGCGAGCTCATGCCTCCGCCCAGCAGCGTGTTCAGGATGTACGAGGCATAGCGCTTCTCGTGAGAAATGGGGTAGGTGGGCACTCCTACGCAGATCTGCACCTGCTCCAGCGACTTCTTGTTGCGCAGGACGATGCGCGCCGAAGGCTCCGGCACGGAATCGTGGTGGCCGTTGGTGGCCGGCTTCAGGTGCTGAAAGCGCTCCGCTGCCAGCTTTACAAAGTGCGCGTGGTTGATGTGCCCGGCGGCGGCGACGATGAGATTTCCGGGAATGAAACGCCGGTTGTAATACTCCAGCACCAGCGGCTGCTCAAAGTGCCGCACCGTCTCCTTTGTCCCCAGAATGGGCTTGCCCAGCGGGTGGTCTTTCCAGAAGTTCTGGGTGAAGATTTCGTGGACGAGATAGTCCGGGCTGTCTTCGTCCATCTTGATCTCTTCCAGGATCACGCCGCGCTCGCGGGCGATGTCCTTGCTGTCGAACACCGGGTGCAGCACCAGATCGCAGAGCACGTCGAGCGCGATTGGCAAATGTTCATCCAATACTTTAACGTTGAAGCAGATGCACTCTTTGGCGGTGAAGGCGTCGAGGTTGCCGCCGATGGAATCGATCTGCCGGGCGATGTCCTCGGCGGTGCGCGTCTCGGTGCCCTTGAAGACCATGTGCTCGAGGAAATGCGAGATACCGTTGTGATCGGCCTGCTCGTGGCGCGAGCCGCACTTCAGCCAAATGCCGATGGAGACGGAGCGGATGTGGCGCATCTCCTCGGTCAGCACAATCAGACCGTTAGGCAGCACTTCGCGCCGGATGTCGCGCAACTCATCCACCATAAAGTCGACGTTGAAAGCGTTTGAAGCAGTTTCCGGCAGGGCCGAAAGACGATGATATAGATTCTTACACACTACGATTGCCTAAAATGACCAATATCTGCTCTATATAATGAACAGCTTTCGGGAAGCCGGTGCAAGCGGACCCCGACGATTAGGAAGCAAGCTATTGGATGCATGACTGCCAGCGCCCAGACCGAACTTTTAGGGCTTGATATTCAAGAACTTACGGCTTTGGTCCAGGCCGCAGGGGAGCCCGAGTATCGTGCCCGGCAGGTGTTTGAGGCGATCTACCGCCAGCGCGTCGTCGCAATCGAGAGAATCTCCACCTTGCCGCTGGAGCTGCGGCGGACGCTTGCAGCCCGTACTCTGAGCGTGGGGACGCCGCGGATCGAAAAGCAATACGTTTCCGCAGATGGCACCATTCGTTATCTGCTCGCCTTCTCGGACGATCAGAGCGTCGAGACCGTGTGGATGCCGGAGGGGGACGGGAGCGAAGAAGAAGTACCGAGTAGCGAGTACCCAGTACCGAGTGAATCTCGGACGAGTTTTATCGCTTCGCAACTCGTTACTCGCACCTCGGTACTCGCCACTCAAAGGGCCACCATCTGCGTTTCCAGCCAGGTGGGCTGCGCCGTCGATTGCCAGTTCTGCCTGACGGCGTTGCTGGGCTTGCGCCGTAATCTCACGGCGGGCGAAATCGTAGGACAGGTGATTGCGGTACTTAACGACCGCGCGGTAACCGTCGATCGCGATCGCATCAACCTAGTTTTCATGGGTCAAGGCGAACCGTTTCTGAACTACGAAAACTTCATGAAGGCAGTGCGACTGCTCGTCGAGGGAGTGGGCATCGCGGAAGCGCGCATGACGGTCTCTACGGCCGGCATCGTGCCGCGAATACGCGATTTCGGCGAAGAGCCGATGCGTCCGAAGCTGGCGATTTCGCTGAATGCCTCGAGCGATGCCGGGCGGCGCGAGCTGATGCCTATTACCCGCAAGTGGGGCATGGAGCAGCTCATGGCAGCGGCGCGCGATTTCCCCCTGCGACCGCGCGAGCGGCTGACATTCGAATACGTGCTGCTCGACCAGGTGAACGATTCGCTGCAGTCGGCGCGTGAGCTGGTGGAGCTGATCCGCGGCATACGCTCCAAGGTAAACCTGATCGCGCTGAATCCCGGACCGGGAATCGCCTTCGCCACTCCTGCCGATGACCGCGTGCTCGCCTTTCAGCAAGTGCTCATCAAAGCCGGAATCCCCACCTTCATCCGCCGTCCGCGAGGGCGCGACATCTACGCTGCGTGCGGACAACTGAAGTTGTCAGCCTAAGTGAGCGCTCCAATCATTCGTGACTATCGTCCGGACGATTTCGAGATTCTCTGGAAGATCGACCAGATCTGTTTCACCCGCGGCATCTCCTACTCGCGGCGTGAGCTGGCATTTTTCATCCAGCGCAAGCGCGGATTCACGCTCGTCGCCGAGCCGGAGGGGGAGATCGCCGGCTTTGTGGTGGTGGAGTACGACCGGCACGGCCAGGGGCACGTGATCACGATTGACGTGCTGCCGGAGGCGCGTCGGTCCGGGCTCGGCTCGCGCCTGATGGCCGAAGCCGAAGAGCGATTGCTCGCGCTGAAATGCTCAGTGGTGTCGCTGGAAGCCGCGGTCGACAATGCCGCAGCGCTCGCCTTCTACAAACGCCACGGGTACAGGGTGTTTCAGACCATTCCCCGCTATTATCTCGACAGCATCGACGCGCTGGTGCTAGCCAAGGAGCTGGGACCGGCAACCTAGTTGCCTAGGCAGCCAGCCGTTCGCTTGCTGGCAACGTCTGCGACCGCTTCTGCGTTGTCTGTGCTGAGCAGGGGCCATCCCTTACCAAGCACATACTCCAGCCACGCGCCCGGGAGTTGGAAAATGGGCACCGCCGCCAGAACCAGAAACAGCGCGCGTAGGATGCACAGCCTTCAAGGTGATTTGCCAAACAACTGAAACTCAGGGACATAAAAAAAGGAGCATTCTTGCGAACGCTCCCTTTCTTTCGGGCAATGCTGCCTATGCCGGGCGCTTCCTGCGCGGTTCCTCGTCAACCGGCCGGTCATCACGCATCTCCGCGTCTGCGTCGCGCGCGGCGTCCTTCATCCGGCCAGCGATGTTCTGAACCTTGCCCTCGATCTGTTTGCTGGCGCCCTTCACCTGGTCATCCGTGCTGCCCGTCCACTCGCCCGTCTGGCGTTGAATGCGGCCAGCAATATCCTTCACTTTGCCTTTGATTCTGTCTTTGTCCATGGTGCTCCTCTTTGTTTGTAGTGCAGTTAAAGTGCGCCTTGACGGTCCGACAGCAACTGGAAAATCAGCGCCAAGACGGCCAGTACCAACAACAGATGCACGAAACCGCCCAGGGTGTAGCTGCCGATCATTCCCGCCAGCCACAGCGCCGACAGTACGATGAAAATCGTCCACAGCATGGTAGCTTCCCCAACATTCTGCTCTGTGGCGCTTACTCAGTCTGGTGCGCGAAAGGCTACGAGGGTTGTCAGAAAAAAGTACCGAGTACCGAGTTGCGAGTAGAGTACCGAGTACCGAGTAAAATCGGCCGTCTTGAGCGGCACTGCTTTCGAAGTGATGTATGAGATGGTTGGTCGACACTCGGTACTCGCAACTCGGTACTCGGTACCCTTATGAAAGTTGCTATCCAAGGCGAAGTCGGCTCCTTCAGCCACGAGGCAGCGCGGCGCATGCTGCCCGGCTGCATGATCGTACCCTGCGCCGCGTCTGTAGAGGTATTCGAGCGGGTGGCGGAGAAGAAGGTGTCGTGTGCGGTAATTCCCATCGAGAATTCGCTGGCTGGTTCGGTCGCTGAGCACCTCGATCTGCTGCTGGCGTCGGACGTTTTCATCCAGCGGGAATTCCGCCTGCGCATCCAGCACAACCTGATTGCGGCGCCGGGGGTGAAGCTGGCGGACGTCACGCGCGTCTTCTCGCACCCGGTGGCGCTCGACCAGTGCCGCAATTTCTTCCGCCGTCACCGTCATGTTGAAGCGGCGCCGTTCTATGACACGGCGGGCGCGACCAAGCACGTAGTCGGCAACAAACTCCAGCATGCGGCGGCCATCGCCGGCCAGCAGGCAGCCGAGGCCTACGGCGGGCACATTCTGGTGCGCAGCCTGGAAGACGATAAACAGAACTTCACCCGTTTTTTCCTGATCACGCAAAAACGGAAGGTGTTGCCGGGCGCCAACAAGACTTCGCTGGCGTTTTCGCTAAGAAATGCGCCCGGCGCGCTGTTCAAAGCGCTCAGCGTATTTGCTTTGCGCGAGCTCGACCTTTCGAAGATCGAATCGCGCCCGGTGCGCGGGCGTCCCTGGGAGTACCATTTCTACGTTGACGTGCGGCACGGGCGCCGGCAAGCCAAGGCTATCGCGAATGCCTTGCGCCACTTGCAGGAGATATGTCACTTCGTCAAGGTGTTGGGCACCTACCCGGCGGCGGAATAACCTGCGACAGGCAGAGGACGGAATCACAAATCTAACTGCTTAAAGGGGGTACCCTGTACTCCTGGTGACTGGCAACGGGTGCGGGCATCGAATAGAATCCGGCGCGCGACGACAGGGCGGCTTGCATCTTTGGAAGCCCAGGCTTCATCAACATAACATCCTGGAAAAGGGTCTTTGTTCATAAGGAGTCATAATGGCCATCGAAGCGCATAGTGGCGAGCAAGTCCAATCGGGAGCTGAGCAAAAAAGCCGCGGACTGCCCGTGTTGCCGGTGCGTGACACCGTGTTGTTCCCGCATGCCGTGCTGCCCCTGACCGTAGGCCGGGAAAGTTCGGTGAACCTGATCAACTCTCTGGGTGAGGACAAGACCATCGTGGTGGTGGCGCAGCGCGAGGCCCGCATCGACAATCCTCAGCCCACCGATCTGTACAGCATCGGCACACTCGCGACGGTTCACAAAGTAGTAAAGATGCCCAACCAGAGCCTGTTCGTTTTCACCGAGGGCCTGGAGCGGGTGCGGATGACGGAGTACGCGCAACTCAATCCCTTCCTGCGGGCCACGACCGAGATCATTCCCGAAAATGAATTCCGTAAGTCCGCCGAAGAAGAGGCGCTGCACCGCAACGTGCTGACGCTCTTCCAGCAGATTGTGGCCACTTCGCCGACGCTCTCCGACGAGCTGCAAACCGTCGCGATGAACATCGAGGACTCGGGGCGGCTGGCGGACTTTATCGCGTCATCTTTGCCCTCCTTGGCAACGAAAGACAAGCAGGAGCTACTCGAGACCACCGACATTCGCGTGCGGCTTGATCGCATTAACCGCCATCTGGCCAAGGAACTTGAAGTCCAGACCCTGCGCACCAAGATCCAGTCTGAAGTTCAGGACCAGGTGCAGCAGACGCAGCGCGAGTACTACCTGCGTGAGCAGATGAAGGCTATCCAGAAGGAGCTGGGCGAGCAAGACGAAACCACCCGCGACATCGAGGAGCTGCGGCGCAAGATCGACGCCGCCGGCATGCCGGAAGAGGTGAAAAAAGAGGCGCTGAAGGAGCTCACCCGCCTGCAACGCATGTCACCCATGGCCGCCGATTATTCGGTCACACGCAATTACATCGAGTGGCTGGCCGTGCTGCCGTGGAACAAGTCCTCGGGCGTGGAAGTTGACATCAACAAGGCGCGCGAGGTGCTCGATGCCGACCACTACGACCTGCAGAAGGTGAAAGACCGCATTCTCGACTATCTTTCCGTGCGCCGTCTGAAGCCTACGATGAAGGGGCCGATTCTATGCTTCGTTGGCCCTCCGGGTGTGGGCAAGACGTCGCTGGGAAAATCGATCGCTCGCTCGCTGGGCCGCAAGTTCACCCGCCTCTCGCTGGGCGGCGTGCACGACGAGGCCGAAATTCGCGGCCATCGCCGCACGTACATCGGTGCGCTGCCCGGGCAGATCATTCAGGGCATTCGCCGGGCCGAAACCAACGATCCTGTGTTCATGCTCGACGAAGTGGACAAGCTGGGCCGCGACTGGCGCGGCGATCCCAGCTCGGCATTGCTGGAGACGCTCGATCCCGAGCAGAACAACAGCTTCCGCGACAATTATCTCGACGTGCCCTTCGACCTCTCGAAGGTGTTGTTCATTACCACGGCGAACCAGCTCGATCCCGTCCCTGAGCCGTTGCGCGACCGCATGGAGATCATCGAGCTGCAGGGCTATACCGAGGATGAGAAGGTCCACATTGCGGAGCGCTATCTGGTGCCGCGCCAGGTGGACGAAAACGGGCTGAAGCCGGAGCAGATTGAATTTTCTGAGGAGACTCTTCGCCACATCATCCGGCACTACACGCGCGAGGCCGGCGTGCGCAACCTGGAGCGCAACATCGGCACCATTTGCCGCAAGCAGGCGCGGCGCATTGCCGAAGGCAAGCCCGACAAGCTGGTGGTGACGAAGGAAGACATCAAGCAGTTCCTGGGTGGCGAGAAGATCCGCGTCGATACCGAAATCGCCGAGCGCACCAAGCGGCCCGGCGTGGCTGTGGGCTTGGCCTGGACGCCGACCGGCGGCGACGTGCTCTTCGTCGAGGTCAACAAGATGAAGGGCAAGGGCAATTTCACCATGACCGGCCAGATTGGGCAGGTGATGCAGGAGTCCATGCAGGCGGCCCTGACGTGGGTGCGGTCACACGCCACCGAACTCGGAGTCGGCGAGGAGTTCTTCTCCAATCACGATCTGCACATTCACGTGCCAGCCGGGGCTATTCCAAAAGACGGGCCTTCGGCGGGCGTGACCATGGTGACGGCGATTGTGTCACTGCTCACCGACCGCTCGGTGCGGCCGTACATGGCGATGACGGGCGAGATCACGCTGAGCGGCAACGTGCTCCCGGTCGGAGGAATTAAAGAGAAGTTCCTGGCGGCCAAGCGCGCTGGTGTCCACGACATCATTCTTCCGGCGGACAACAAGATGAACGTGGAGGAAGACATTCTGCCGGAGCAGCTCGCGGGCGTCACTGTGCACTATGTCAGCACTATCGACGAAGCTCTGAGCGTCGCGCTGCCTTCGACTCCCACCGAGGAGAAGAAAGACGCGGAAGAGCGCGAGCAGCACCTGCAGCAGGTGCCGGTGTAAGTCGGAGTCACTGCCCATCTATCGGCGGCTGAACCAGCCGATCAGGCCAACCGCCGGTGGTCCGTTCTGCGCAGTGAAGGACAACATCTGCCGCTCTTTGTTCGATTCCAGGTCAAAGACCCAAACAGCTTTCGTGGACTTGAACGAACCCGGCGTTTCGTCCGTACGCTGGGCGGCAACCATGGCGAGAGTGTTGCCGCTGGGCGAGACGCGGAGGCATTGCAACTGTCCAGGCACTCTAACGGGCAATTCCTTCTGCGTTTTGCCGACAAGACTCAAAGCATAGAAGTAAGTTCCGGGCCGCGCTGGCGGCGGGCCCATCTGGGTATCACGGACCAGCCATTGCCCGCCCGGAAGCGTTCCCAGCAAAAGCGCCGCCGCGGCGGGATCGCCTTGCAGGCCTGGACGCTGCGGATGCAAGTCGGGCTCCGGAGCCACGCGCACGGCTCCGCTTCCGTCTTCATTGATCAGGTAGCTTCCTACCTGCGAATCGGGCAAGCGCCAGTTGTCGTCTTCTTCTGACCGGTCCAGCGTGAAGAACAAGCGTTTGCCGTCGGGCATCCAGCCAATGTTGCTGACGTACAAGTCAAACACAACCTGGGTGAGGTCGGCTTTGCGCAGAAGGTGGCCGCTTGAGGTTTCGTGGATGAACAGATATGGCTTGCCGCCCAGCAAACGGATATATCCGACCTTTTCGCCGTTAGGGCTGACGAACAGATTGCGCACGTTGCTGCCCATGCCTGTCTCAGGGCTGATGTCGAACAGCTTGCGAGCCTTGCCGGAGCCGTTGGTCGAGAGCTCGAAGATAGCCGCAGGATTGTCGGCGCGAGCGTTTGCGTAGAGCTTGCGATCCATTCCTCTCGAGAAAATGCGTCCGGCCGCGGTCACCACGTCAAGCTGGGTATCGTCACCGGGCAGCAACAGGAACTGCGCATGGGCATCGGAGAAGGCGAGCCTCTGCTTACCGGTCGCGAGATTTACGACAAAGATTTCCGTCTTGGACGCATCTTTTGCCGTGGTTCCACCGGTGCTGATCCAGTACAGCAGAGAGTCGGCGGCGAGAGAAGAACATATGAGAGATAGCACGCAGCATAGAAGAAGAATCCAGCGATTCATATTTTCGGCTCCGCGAAAACTTTTTTCATCGTTGCATTTGGCAGTTGGGAGGCAGCCCCATGTCGGCGCAATCGAGCTGGTTGCCCGGCGCCAGATTCGTTGACCCCGGCCGGCTGGGTGGAGAGGGAGTTGGCAACTGTGCGGCGGCCTGGACCGGCGCTGCCGGGATTTCAGAGTCCTGGAATGTCGGCGGGGGAAGTGCGGCCACCACCGGCTGAGGAGTCGCGGGAGGGCTTGCCGTGGCGAGTGTTGGTCCCTTGCCGCTTTCCTCGCGACGCAAGGTAAGAATCAGCCTCTCGATGTGCTCGGGATTATCGGGCGACCCCACAATGATGTAGTCGAGATTGGAGCCGTCGAGCAGGGCGGACAAGGTCTCGCGCGCTGTTCCAGCAAGATGCACGGCCACGCGTTCGTCGGCCGCACTCGCAGGCAGGTCGAGTTGCGCGCCGATCTGCCCGCAAGCGGTCTTCAGCACGTCGGTGAACATCGAGTTCTGCGAGTCGATCGTTAGCTGCCCGGCCTGATAGCTCACCAGCGGAGGCTGGGCCGGGAGCTGCTCCAGCGTCAACGGAGCCGCAGGAATCGGCGTCTGCGGGATTGGCGCCTCCGGCTGCTTCGCCGCGTGGACAGATTTTTTCACGCGGTGCGCAACTTCCGAAGGATTCGGCGAGGGCTGCGCGGTCAAACATGTAGCAAGCGAAAGCAGTACGGCAGCTCCCAGGCTATGACGAAGAATTCTGCCAAACAATGTGCGTTGCATGGTCTTAACCTTTTTCAGCAATGGGCCTATTCATCGAGCCCTCGGACGCCGGGCATTCGCCCAGCGTCCAAGGGCCGCGTTCGCCAGGATTTTCCGGAGCGGGGTCCTCGGAAGATCCTGGGCGGCCGGCGATCAGTGATCGTGGTGGTGTTCGTCCTTGCCGAACACGGCTTCCCTGGCTTTGCCCGTCAGCTCCAGAATGTGGGTGCCAGCGCCGTAGCGATCGACAACGTATACAAAGCCGCGATCATCGGTTGCAGCATTGTTGGTCCCAATGGTGTAACTGCATGAGGTCACGCCATTGCGGGTAGCGCAATTTTGCTCCGTGTTCTGATTGGTGTTGGGAACGAACCAGGCGACTTGCTTGGGGTTGAAGGGATCGCGCAGGTCGAAGACATGCACTCCACCCGAGAACCAGGCAATAGCGTTGAAGCGGCCCTTAAAGGGAGCATAGAGGTCTTCGCTGATGCCGTGCGAGCCGAAGCGGGCATCGTTGGCGCAGAAATCAAACTCTCCCTTACCTTGCAGGGCTTTGACGTTCATGTTGGCCACGACCTGCGGTTCGCTCGGGTAGTTCAGGTCCACCACCCATGCGATCGCGCGCCAGCCGACGCAGCCGTTGTTGGTGCCTTCCGTGGAGGCCAGACCGAAGTCCTGCACCACGGGATTGGTGTTGCCGGGAACCGGGCCAGCCGCAGCCGGATAGTTCTCGGCGAAGTCCGGCACGGCAATGTGCAGCCATGGCCAGAAGGAATGCACGCCGAACTCATACGACATTTTGGCAGCGCCAATCTGCGCCGCTTTGATGTCGGCGTCAGTGGCCACGGGATGCCCGAGGGCGACGATCTTGGCCATGTCAGCCACCTGTACCCAGCCATCGCCGCTTACGGAAATTCCGTACGCGCCGTAAAGCCGCGTGCCATAGACAGGATCGGTAGAGATCACCGTCTCATGCACCATGGCAGGCACCGGCGTTACGGTAGAGCCTGGAGCCTGGCCGACCAGCCCCCAATCGGTGATGTATTTCGGGTTGTAGGGATCATGCAGGTCGAAGATGGCGATGTTGCAGCCGGTGGGCGCCGTGCACGCCGCGCCGGTCGACTTCCACGTCGACGAGCTCTTCGGCATGGCGATGTAGCCGGAGGTGCAGTCCCAGGATTCCTTGTGCGTGTACGTCAGGTTGTCGAGCAGCTTGCTGATGAGCACAGGATTCGCAGGATCGGTGACATCCCACAGAGTGTGGCTCACCTGGCCGTCGCTGCCCACCATGAAGAACTTGCCGGGATACAGCTTCCCGGGCAGATCGTCGCCCGCGCACACGCGCACGTGGCGCCGTTCGTTGTTAGGAGTTCCATAAAGGCTGGGAAGATGGTGCAGGTAGATCGGATGATAAGGATTCGTGACATCGATGATGGAGGTGCCGTCATACTCCATCTTGCCGTTCTGGGGGTTCAGGTACGTGCCGGTTCCGACGTGCTCACTGGCATAGAGAATGTAACGATTGCCTTGCTTCTGTACGTGGGGCATGTAGGAGGGCCGGCCCTGAAGGTCGTTGTAGCCTACCAGCCGCATATTTATGCCGACACCGCCGAAATGGGTTTCCTCCCCTTTCATTTCGGTGTCTTCCGCGGCCACAAACATCCACGCGACTGCGAGGATGAAGGTGAGAAGGAGAAACAGCTTCAACGTCCGCATTCGTTCTCTCCGTGAAGTATGAGAAATATGTAAGCGGGGCCCGTGAAAACCAAAGCTTGTCATCGATCGGTTGAGTTGTTTGAAGGATGTCATGATTTGCGTTGGCATCCGCATAACTGCGGAAAACACCGCGCGCGGTCCGGATGCTTCGCTTTGTAGTTGCCGCGCATCACCTGGCAGAAGGCAGCACGGAAATCCGGCAGGGGAGGCCAGACTGCAACGGAACGGCGGGTCCGGAAATCCAAAGCAGTTATAGGCTGCGCCCAACCAGCGTTCAAAGTTATTTACAAACCTTTACAGTCATTGTTATGGCACTCCAGATTTCATTTTCTGTGTGAAATTGCGTGGTTACTGAGGCATATGACGGCCGTCACGCAATGGGATGACGCAGATTACAGCCACCGCCCAAATCTTCGCAAAAACATTTATCCTTCACGCATGCGGGTGAAAGTTCTGTTTTTCGGCGCGCTGCGTGACTTGATGGGCCGCAGCGATGAAGCGCTTACGCTGCCGGAGGGTGCGCACCTGGCTGATCTACTGAACCACTACGAGGCCTCGGTTCCGCGGTTAAAGAGCTTTCTGCCGGCAATTGCGCTCTCGATCAATCAGGAATATGCCTCGCCGGACGCGGCATTGCATGACAAGGATGAGGTCGCATTGCTGCCGCCGGTGAGCGGAGGGAAGACGCATGGTGCGCTGGTGCGCGACCGCATTGCGACGGAAACGGTCCTGGCGGAAATCAAGCAGCCGCAGGATGGAGCGGTGGTTGTGTTCGAAGGCATTGTGCGCGACCAAACGCGCGGCCGCCGAACGCTGTATCTCGATTACGAAGCGTACGAGCCCATGGCGGGCCGCAAGCTGAAGGGCCTGGCTGCGGAAGCCCTGCAACGCTTCCAGATTCGCGAGGTTGTGCTCGTGCATCGCTTGGGGCGGCTGCAACACAGCGAAACCAGCGTTTTGATTGTCGTTGCTTCGGCCCACCGCGCCGCGGCTTTTGAGGCCTGCCGCTGGCTCATCGATACTCTGAAAAAAACCGTGCCCATCTGGAAGAAGGAGTATTTTGAAGACGGCGCGGTCTGGGCCGATGGCGAGCCGTTTCCCGACGATGTTCCTACGGCGGGAGGAACGCTGAACGCTCCGCCTGCATCCAAGTGAACAGCTCTCCTGTGAAACGATTGAGCAAAGCTGTGCTGGCTCTAGCCGGCCTGACGGCGGTCGCTTGCGCGCAAATCGCTGCGCCCTCCCCGCGCCCTGCCCAGCCAGCCGACAAGACGCCCACCTACCGCGTGGACGTGAAGCTGGTGAGTGTTTCCGTCAGCGTGACTGACGATCGCGGCGCTCCGGTGGCAAGCCTCGCCAAAGACAACTTCGAAGTGCGCGAGGATGGCATCCCGCAGAAGCTGGCCGTCTTCGACCGGGAGTCCGCTCTGCCCCTCTCGATTGTGCTGGCCATCGACGCCAGCCTGAGCACGCGCAAGGACCTCAAGCTGGAGCTCGACGCCGCCCGCGCTTTTGCGCACTCCGTGCTGCGGCCGCAGGATTCGCTGGCGCTGTATCAGTTCAGCGAGATCGTGACGGAACTGGTGCCCTTCACCTCAGATTTGCATCGCGTGGACCAGGGCATCGCACGGGTGCACGTGGGAGCGGCAACCGCATTGTTCGATGCCGTCTATCTTGGCTCGCAATCGCTCATCCGCCGGCAGGGAAGAAAGGTGCTGGTGGTGATCACCGATGGCGGCGACACCATGAGCCAGGTGAACTATCGCGAGGCACTGCGCGAGGCGCAGCAGGCTGACGCGCTGATGTACAGCGTCATCATGGTGCCGATTGAAGCCAGCGCCGGCCGCAACACCGGTGGCGAGCACGCGCTCATCCAGATGTCGGAAGACACCGGGGGCAAATACTACTATGCCGATTCACCGCAAGCGATCGACCGTGCTTTCCGCCGCATCGGCGAGGAGCTGCGCACACAATACGTGCTGGGCTACTATCCGCGGGAGCGCATCGCCAATTCGGATTTTCGGCGCGTGCAGGTGAAGGTTACGCCTCCAGCGGACAACGACTTCGTGCTGCCGCTGCACACCCGCCACCGCACCGGTTATTACACCAGCAAGACGGAGTGACGCGCCCGAGCGTGTACAATGTCGCCATGCCGTTTCAATCTCCCTCAATGGTGCCGACGCACAAGAAGCCCAAGAATCCGCCGCCGGACGAGACCTTTCAGGAAGCGGCTTATCTGAAGTTGCTGGGCGAGAAGCAAACGCCGGTCAGCATCAAGCTGCTCGACGGCGACGTGGTGAAGGGCTGGATCGAGTACTATGACCAGAACATGATCCGCCTGACGCGCGAGGGCGCACCCAACCTGTTCATCTTCAAGCACCAGATTCTCTATATCTGCGAGGACAACGCCCGCAAGCCTCGGCGCGAGCCGTGAGCGAGCGGGTCACGGAGTTCGTCTCTGCCGCCGAGGCTATCGCTCGCGAGGCCGGCGAGCTGCTAATGGGCTACTTCGCCCGCCACGTGGTGATTGAATACAAGGGCGAGGCTGATGTGGTAACGGCGGCCGATCGCGCCTCTGAAGCCCTGATAATGGATCGCCTGCAGGCGCGCTTCCCGCGGCATGACGTCATGGGTGAAGAAGGCGCGCGCCGGGAAACCGGCAGCGATTACAAGTGGTACGTCGATCCGCTCGACGGCACTACCAATTTCGCGCACGGATTTCCGGTGTTTTGCATTTCCATGGGCCTGGAGCACAAGGGAGAGTTGGTCGCGGGAGTGGTGTACGATCCCACCCGCGGCGAAATGTTCTCGGCGGAGAAGGAAAGCGGCGCTTACCTGAACCAGCACCGCATTCAGGTCTCGAAGATCGCGCGGTTGGCGGAGTCGCTGGTGGCCACCGGCTTTCCCAGCCACAAGCGCCACAAGAATCCCAACATTCACTTCTATCACCAGATTACCTTGCGTACCCACGGCGTGCGGCGTGCGGGCTCGGCGGCGCTCGATCTCGCCTCGGTTGCCAGCGGACGCTTCGAGGGCTTCTGGGAGTTCAACCTCAATCCCTGGGACCTTGCGGCTGGCGTAGTGCTGGTGAAGGAGGCTGGGGGCGAGATCACCGGCTTCCACGGGCAACCGTTCCGCCTTGCCGACCGCAACGTTCTTGCCAGCAACGGGCTCATTCATGCGGACCTTGTCCGCGAGTTCGAAAATATTTTTGGAGGGCGCAGCCTGGAAGCTCTGCCGGATCCCCGCGAATATGCGTAGCCACAGAAAAATGCGCGCGGTTGTTTTCGTGCTGGCAATCGTCGGCTTGGCTCAGGCCGCTTTTTCCCAGGGCGCGGTCGGGCACGTTGACGCCGTCTACCAGCGCGAAGTTGAGAAGTTCCGCGCGGAAGAGATCAAAGACCTGAAGTCGAACTGGCTGGTGCTGGCGGGACTCTTTTGGCTGAAGCCGGGAGCGAACTCATTCGGCACTGGATCGGCGAATGCCATCGTGCTGCCCGCGGGAACGGCACCGGCGAAAGCCGGAGTTTTCGAACTCAGCGCTGACGAAGTAACCCTGAAGATGGACCCCGGTGCGGCGGCGACCATCGATGACAAGCCGGTGATGACAGCCAAGCTGCAACCCGACACGTCGGGCAAGGCGACGGTGGTAGCGCTGGGCCGGTTGCGCATGCACGTGATCAGGCGTGGCGAGCGGGTCGGCATTCGCCTTAAAGACCTGCGGAATCCGGCGCTGCGCAGCTTCAGTTCATTGCAGTTTTTCCCCATCGACACGACCTATCGCGTTACCGGCACCTGGGTTCCGTCGGACGGCAAGCGGACCGTCGATGTCCCGAACGTGCTCGGGGATGTCAGCCACGAAACCATTCCCGGAGAAGTGCAGTTCACGCTTAACGGGCAAACGTTGAAGCTGACGGCGCTGGGTGGGGATGCGGCCAAAGGGCTGTTCATCGTGTTCAGCGATGCCACCAGCAAGAGTGATACGTATCCTTCGGGGCGCTTTCTGGAAACCGACGCAGTGCAGGACGGCAAGGTAGTGCTCGACTTCAACAAGGCCTACAACCCTCCGTGTGCGTTTACTCCGTACGCAACCTGTCCGCTTGCCCCCAAAGAAAATCGGCTGGCAGTGGCGATCCCGGCGGGCGAAAAGTTCGATCACAGCAAACCGCACTGATTGCGCGTTTGTCATCCCGAGCGCAGCGAGGGATCCTGGTTCATTTGAAACGGCCACTCGTGCCGCACGCGCGCACGGACCGCGAACAGCACTAGACCTGCGATCAGGATTGCCCCCGCATCTCGCACTTCGTTCAAGAAGTTCCGGCGCGATATCAGGATGAAGATAAATCCAAGAATCGCCAGCAATGCCGGTAGCGGGTAGAGCCAC
>Ga0335076_10001770_pt1 | contig 21059 bp, 19 predicted proteins | sample Lox_Sample_25_FD_206717 | JGI IMG/M metagenome (GOLD analysis project Ga0335076, IMG submission 206717) | Soil microbial communities from Loxahatchee National Wildlife Refuge, Florida, United States - Lox_Sample_2.5 | ecosystem: Environmental > Terrestrial > Soil > Wetlands | place: USA...
GGGCTGGTGCAATGAGGAGAGAGGCTTGTGCCGAGACGTCGCCGCTGGTCGAGACCGTCACTGCGCGTTCGGCGCACATGCAACGGCGATCACCCGGCGGTCCTCCTGGAGACGGGAGCCCCGTGACGGCTTCCGGCACGCGCGCCGGGGCAGGCAGGAGGCGGCGTCCGCTGGCGGTGAGGAGCAAGAGGCGGCGACGCGCTCCGCCTCTTCTCGCCGGAGAGCCCGCAGGAGGTCGTGCCGCCGCCATAACCTCGAGCGAGCGCGCGAGCGGCTCGGGGACGAGCTCATGGATCGGTACACGGGGAGCCAAGGGCGCGAGCAGGAACGAGGAGCCGTTTCGGTCGAGAGCGGCCCCGCTCCGTGACCGTCGCCAGGAGGGCGCCGTCGAGCGTCGGCCGGCCCTTGAAACAGAAGTGATGAACCCCGAGGCGGCACGCCCCGTCCTAAGGATCCGGCTCCGCCCCCGGCGGCAGCCGCGGCTCGCCCTTCGGCCCGAAGACCGCCATCCCCACCGCCAGCCGCATGGAGCGCGCCTGACCCGGCCGCAGCGAGCGCTTGTTCCACTCGACGCCGATGAAGATCTCGTTGGAGTCGAGCGGGGCGCCGGGCGAGCGGGGCGGGCCGGACGTGTTGGAGAAGTAGCCGACGTCGGGCTGCTCGTCCCCGAGCCAGGAGAGGAAGTCGGCCGCCCCGGTCTTCGTATCCACGATCCCCGCCCAGCGGTGGCGCCGGACGTCGATGCTCCCCTCCTCCCTCACGATCCCGGCGTCGTCCCAGCCCAGGTTCCCGTCGGCGGACCCGAACTCGCCCACCCACGGCTCGTCGCCGTAGACGTAGTCGAAGCTGACGTCGCGGTCGCCGACGTTGGTCACCCGGATGGCGAGGGTGAAGAAGGGGGCGCCGGCCTGGAACGAGGCCAGGCGGTCCATCCGGATCCGGGTCCCGCCCCGGAGGAGCTCGTGCGAGCTCTCCAGGACCACGCGCCCGGGGTCCTGGATCAGGACCCGGCTGCCGAGGAAGCGCCAGGCCGACGGGTAGACGGTCCCGGGGATCCCGCTGAACCAGGAGGCCTCGTTGACGTTGCACCAGATGTGCTTCCAGCCGCGGGCGTCCCGGTAGGCCATCCCGCTCTCGTTCTGGGCCCCCGGGTCGGCGGCGATGTCGGGGAGGGCACCGCCCACGTAGAGACCGTGGGGCGCCTCGCCCTGGCTGTCCTCGAAGCGGGAGAAGAGGGTCACGAGCTCGGTCCCGTCCGCGAACCGGTTGCGGACGATGCCGCTCCCCTGGCGCTCGTCCCACTCGAGCGCGAGCGTGGCCTGGCCGGCGGCCGGCTCCGGCGAGCCGAGGAGGGCCCGCAGGCGGGCGAGCTGCAGGCCGGCCAGCAGGCGGTCGCCGTCGCCCAGGAGGAGGTCGTCCTTCACCTCCAGGGTGACGGGCGTCCGCCCGCGGAGCAGGAAGAGGCCGTACCAGTGGCCGACGATCTCGATCCGGGTCACTGCCGCGACCAGCCCGGCCAGGGCCAGGGCCGCGATCCCGAGCCAGGGGGCGACCCGCGCCCGCGCCTCGGCGGCGATCACCGCCCGCCCCGCCGCCGGACCGGGCGACGCCCGGCCGCCGCTCTGTTGAATCCGCTCGCCGCCTGAGGCATGTTCCGGGACCCACCCCATCCCACCGCGGAAGGCCCCCGATGATCAAGGCCGACACGATCTGGCTCGACGGCAAGCTCGTCCCCTTCGACGACGCGCGGGTGCACGTCCTCACCCACGCCCTGCACTACGGCATCGGGGTGTTCGAGGGGATCCGGGCCTACCGGAGCGCCGACGGGCGCTCGGCCGTCTTCCGCCTCAAGGAGCACGTCCAGCGGCTCTACGACTCGGCCCACGTGGTCCTGATGGAGATCCCGGTCCCGGCCGAGCGGCTCGAGCGGGCGTGCGTCGAGGTGCTGCGCGCCAACCGGCTCGACGCCGGCTACATCCGCCCGCTCGCCTTCTTCGGCACCGGGGCGATGGGGGTGGGGGCGCAGAACCCGGTCCAGGTGATGGTCGCGGCCTGGCCGTGGGGCGCCTACCTCTCCGAGGAAGGGCTGAAGAGGGGGATCCGGGCGAAGGTGGCGTCGTTCACCCGCATGCACGTGAACGTCCAGATGGTCCGGGCCAAGATCTCCGGGCAGTACGTGAACTCCTTCCTCGCCACCCGGGAGGCGGCGCTGGCCGGCTACGAGGAGGCGATCCTCCTCGACACCGAGGGCTACGTCGCCGAGGGCGCGGGGGAGAACATCTTCATCGTGAAGAACGGCGTCCTGCAGACGCCGCCCCTCTCCTCGGCCGTCCTGGCCGGCATCACTCGCGACTCGGTCCTCCGGATCGCCCGCGACCACGGGATCGCCGTGAAGGAGGAGAAGTTCACGCGCGACACCATGTACCTCGCCGACGAGCTCTTCATGACCGGCACGGCGGCCGAGGTCACCCCGGTCCGCGAGGTCGACAACCGCCGCATCGGCCGCGGCGAGCCGGGCCCGGTGACGAAGAAGATCCAGGAGACGTTCTTCCGGGCGGTGCGGGGCGAGGAGCCTCGCTACCGCGAGTGGCTGACCGCCTTCTAGGCGAGCCCCGCGGGCGTCCCTGGCGGGGCCTCCAGGGGCTCCGGCCGGAACAAATCGGGCCGATGGGCCGTTCGGATCCCGGAAAGGGCAATAGGATTGACCTTCCGATTTCGTTTCGGCTAGATTGCCCCGGCTTTCCAGGGCAAGAGTCACGGATTTCGCAAAGGATGTCGCAAAGTTGAGCCCGAGCGCCGGTGCGGAGCGCCGGCGCGACGCGCGGCATCGAGGAGCACCGAGGATGCGGACCCGATACGTCGACATCGACGATCGCATGGAGGACCTGGCGGAGCGGATGCGCTCCGACGGCGACCTCGCCCAGGAGCTCGTCGCCAAGTACGAGCTCTCGTGGCTGTACCACGAGAACGCCCTCGAGGGCGTGGTCCACTCCAGCCAGGAGCTCGTCACCGCCCTGGAGAACGCGCCCCTCGCCGACGCCACCTTCGTGAGTGCGCTCAAGGAGCTGCGCAACCACAAGCTCGCCCTCGACCTGGTGCGCGAGGAGGCCAAGGCGAAGAAGCCCCGGCTGAACCTCACCACCGTGAAGCGCCTCTACGAGACGCTGGGCAAGGACGTGGAGGGCCGGGAGACGGCCGAGTTCCGCAAGGACATGCCCCTCCACCGGGCCTACTTCCACGAGATCGCCCAGCCGCAGAAGATCCCGGCGCTCCTCCAGAAGGTGCTCGACGCCTGCGAGTCGGCCGACTTCCGCAACGCCCACCCCATCCAGCAGGCGGCCCGGCTCCACCACGGCTTCATGCAGGTGTTCCCGTTCACCGAGAACTCCGGCCGCGTCGCCCGGCTGCTCGCCAACCAGATCCTGCTCCACGCCGGCTACCGGCTCCCGGTGATCATCCACGCCACCGACCGGCAGCGGTACTACGAGTCGCTCCGGCTCCCCGAGGCGATCCTACGGGACCTCACCATCGAGGCCCTGGAGAACGCGCTCGGCCAGGCGGAGAAGTTCTTCGCCGAGGCGGCCGCCCGGCCGGCCCGGAAGGCCGCCCGCTAGCGCTTCCGGCCGTCTCGCCCTTCGGGCGCTACCCGGCTAAGGCCCCATACGGGTGCCCTCGTGCGCAGGAGCCGAAGAGCCTCCTGCGCGATCCCTTCGATGACCACCCCGCGGTGGGAGCGGACCCGCGCGTGCCCAACCTGCCGATCTTGCTGGGTTCTACCCGCCCGGCCGGGACCCATCGGTCAAGCGTGGCGGGCGATGGGGCCGCTATTGTATACGTACGCCCCCCCATGCTCCTCGGCGCACATGAAGGCATCGCCGGCGGCGTCTCGCAGGCGTTCTCGCGTGCCGAGGCCGACGGGGCGGACTGCCTCCAGATCTTCACCCGCAACGCCCGGGGCTGGGTGGCCAAGCCGCTCGAGGAGGAGGAGGTCCAGCGGTTCCGCGCCGAGGCGCGGCGCACCGGGAAGCCGGTGGCGGCGCACTCCTCCTACCTGATCAACTGTGCCTCCCCCGACCGGGCCCTGCGCAAGAAGAGCTGGAGCGCGCTCGCCGACGAGCTCGGGCGCTGCGAGCGGCTCGGGGTCTTCGCCCTGATCTTCCACCCCGGCAGCCACGAGGACGAGGCCGAGGGGACGAAGCTCGTGGGCGAGGCCATGGTCCGGGCCCTGGAGGAGGTCCCGGGCAAGGCCCGGATCCTGGTCGAGACCACCGCCGGGCAGGGCAGCTCCCTGGGCTGGCGCTTCGAGCAGGTGGCGGCCATCCGGGAGGCCGTCCCCCGGGGTCCCCGCCGGCGCACCGGGGTCTGCGTGGACACCTGCCACGTGCACGCCGCCGGGTACGACCTCGGGACCGAGGAGGGGTACGAGCGGACGATGGGCGAGCTGGACCGGACCGTCGGCCTCTCCAGCGTCCAGGCCTTCCACCTCAACGACTCGAAGAAGCCGCGCGGCTGCCGGGTCGACCGGCACGAGCACATCGGCCAGGGCACCCTCGGCCTCGCCCCGTTCCGCCGCCTGGTCAACGACGCCCGGTTCGCGGAGACCCCCGGCTTCCTCGAGACGGACGCGCGGTTCAAGGAGAACATCGAGGTCCTCCGCGGCCTCGTGCGGCGCCGATGAAGGTCCCCGTGCCCATGCGCCACCCTCAGGAAGAGGTCCCGGCTCGACCCCGGGCGCGCTCCGGCGTGCGCGCCGCGCGCATGACGCTGTACCCGCAGCCGGGCGAGTCGACCAAGGCCAAGCTCGACCGGCTCGTCCAGTACGCCCGCTCCCACGGCTCGCACGGGAAGGCGCTCATCCTCACCCACGACAACCCGGACCCAGACTCGATCGCCGCCGGGGTGGCCCTCGCCCACCTGCTCGAAAAGCTCGCCGGGGTCGAGGCGATCGTCGCCTACGGGGGGATCGTCGGGCGCGCCGAGAACCGGGCCCTGATCAAGGTCCTGAAGCTGCCCGTGGTGCCGGTCTCGCGGGTGGTCTTCGACGACTACGACCTCATCTGCATGGTGGACACCCAGCCGGAGCAGGGGAACCACTCCCTCCCCGCCCGCCACTTCCCGGACGTGGTGATCGACCACCACCCCGAGCGGCCCGACTCCCACCTCGCCCCCATCGCCGACGTGGGCGGCCCCATCGGCGCCACCTCCACACTGCTGGCCGACTACTTCCGGGCGAGCGGGCTCAAGCTGCCGCCGGCGGTGGCGACCGCGCTCTTCTACGGGATCAAGGCCGACACGCGGGACCTCGGGCGCCAGACCACCCGCCAGGACGTGGAGGCCTACCTCTGGCTCTTCCCCATGACGGACAAGGACGCCCTGGGGGCCATCGAGCACCCCAAGCTCCCCGCCGAGTACTTCCGCCTCTACCACACCGCCATCGAGAAGGCGCTCGCCTACGAGGACGCGGTGGTCTGCGACCTGGGCGAGATCTACGCGCCCGACATGGTGGCCGAGGTCGCGGAGCGGTTCATGTCGCTCGCCGGGATGCGCTGGTCGCTCGCCTTCGGCGAGTACGAGGGGGCCCTCTACTACTCGATCCGGACCAGCGACCGCCGCGCCAACGCCGGCCGGCTGATCCGGGACGTGATCGAGGCCTACCCGGGCGGCTCGGCGGGCGGGCACGGGACCATGGCCGGCGCCCGGCTGCCCCTCAGGGACCTGTCGGGCGCGGCCGCCCGGCGGATCCGCGAGGAGATCGTCCGGGCCTTCCTCGACGGCTTCGGCGTGAAGGTGCGCAAGGGCAAGAAGCTGGTCTAGCCGCGCCGGGGGAGACGCCGGGAGGCGCCCCGTGATCTACCTCGACCACAACGCCATCACCCCGGTCCGCCCCGAGGCCCGCGCGGCGGTGGCGGCGGCGCTCGACGCCTTCGGCAACCCCTCCTCGGTGCACGCCGCCGGGCGGGCCGCCCGCGACCTCCTCGACCGGGCCCGCGAGCAGGCGGCGGCCGCCCTGGGGGCCCGCCCGCCCGAGCTCGTCTTCACCTCCGGGGCCACCGAGGCGGCGGCGATCGCCATCCGCGGAGCGCTCGCCCTCGCCCCCGCGGGCCGGCGGCGGCTGGTGGTGACGGCGGTCGAGCACCCGTGCGTGCTCGGCCTGGGGCGGGCCCTGGAGCGGGCCGGGACCCCGCTCACCGTCGTCCCGGTGGACCGGCGCGGGCGAGTCGACCCGGACGCCTTCCGGGCCGCCCTCGGCCCGGACGTGGCCCTCGCCTGCGCCATGCGGGCGAACAACGAGACCGGCGTGCTCCTCGACGTGCCGGCGTTGGCCGCCGCCGCCCGGGGCGCCGGGGTGCCGCTCCTCTGCGACGCCGTCCAGGCGGCCGGGAAGATCCCGCTCGACGTCCGCCAGCTCGGGGCCGACCTGGCCTTCGTCACCGGGCAGAAGCTCGGCGGGCCGCGCGGGGCGGGCGCCCTCTGGATCGCCCCCGGCCTCGTCCTGGCACCGCTCTTCGGCGGCGAGCAGGAGCGCGGTCGGCGGGCCGGGACCGAGAACCTGCCCGGCATCGCCGGCCTGGGGGCGGCCATCGAGGCGGCGGTCCGGGCTCGGCCGGAGGAGGAGCCCCGGATCGCGGCGCTGCGCGACCGGCTCGAGCGCGGCCTCCTCGAGACCGTCCCCGGCGTCCGGGTGAACGGAGCCGGAGCGCCCCGCCTCCCCGGCACCTCGTCGCTCACGTTCCAGGGGTGCGACGCCGAGGCCCTGCTCATGGCCCTCGACCTCGACGGCCTCTGCGCCAGCGCCGGGTCGGCCTGCCACTCGGGGTCGACGACGCCGTCCGGCGTCCTCCTGGCGATCGGGCTGTCGGAAGCCGAGGCCCGCTCCACCGTCCGCTTCTCCCTCGGCTGGACCACGACCGCGGACGAGATCGAGGCCGCCCTGCGGCTCGTCCCCCCGCTGGTGGCGCGGGTCCGGACTGCGATCGCGCCGGCCGAGACGGCAGGCCGGTAAGCGTCCGCTTTCGGGGAAGCCCGGGATGCCCCTCCCGCGGCGGTCGTGCTATCGGTCGGGCTCCTGCGCGCCGCGCCCGAGGCCCCGCCATGTCCCTCGCCCAGCCCTCCCGCTGCGACCTGCTTCCCCGGGGCCACCGCACCGCCCTGCCGGACGCGCGCCGGGCTGCGCCCGCCGAGCTGGCCCGCGAGATCGAGGCCACCAGCCGGAGCCCGGTCGTCATCGCCCTGCTCGAGGCGGTGGACGCGGTGCTCCTGGTGCTCGACGAGCGCCGGCAGATCGTGGCGTTCAGCGGCGGGGCCGCGCGCGCGGCGGGGTCGGCCGACCTGGCCGGCCGCCGGCCGGGCGAGGCGCTCGCCTGCGTGAACGCCCAGCCGCCGGCGGGCTGCGGCGCCACGCCGGCCTGCCAGACCTGCGGCGCGCTCGGGGCGATCCTGGGCGCGCACGAGAGCGGGCGCCCGACCGACGCGGAGTGCCTGCTCCGCAGCGTGGCCGGCGGCGGGGCGGCCCACGAGTTCAGCGTCCGCGCCAGCCCGGTCCGGATCGAGGGCGAGCGGTACATCGTGCTCTCCTTCCGCGACCTGTCCGGCGAAAAGCGCCGCGAGGCCCTCGAGCAGGTCTTCGTCCACGACCTCCTCAACACCGTCACCGGGCTCCGGGGCTGGAGCACCCGCCTGCGCGCCCCCGGGTGCGACGTGGCCCGGGTGGGCGAGCGGGTCGACTTCCTCACCCGGCAGCTGGAGCGGGAGATCCGCGACCACCGCGACCTGGCGCTGGCCGAGGCGGGCAGCCTGGCGGTCGCGCGGCGCCCGGTCGAGGTGGCCGAGCTGCTCCGCGACCTCGAGGCGGTCTTCTCCTGGCACTCGGTGGCCCGGGAGCGGCGGCTCGCCGTCGAGGCGGTCCCCGGGCTCGCGCTCGAGACCGACCCCTCGCTCCTGCTGCGCGTGCTCGTGAACATGGTGCGGAACGCCTTCGAGGCCACCCCGGCCGGCGGCGCGGTCTCCCTCCGCGTCGAGCGGGAGGAGGGCGGCGGCGGACCGGACGGCGCGCTCCGGTTCAGCGTGCACAACCAGGCGGCGATGCCCGAGGAGGTGCAGCACCGGGTCTTCACCCGCTCCTTCAGCACCAAGGGCGAGGCCGGGCGCGGGCTCGGGACCTACGGGATGAAGCTCCTCGGCGAGCGCCACCTCGGCGGACAGGTCGCCTTCGCCTCCTCGACCGCGGCCGGGACGACCTTCTGGATCCGCCTGCCCCGCTCCGGTCCCCTGCCGGCGCGGGCGGCGGGGACCCGGGCGCCCCAGCGTGCATCCCATGACCCCGGGCCGTCGCGAGGCGAGCGAGCCTGAGCACCGAGCGCTCTGGCTACCCGGGGCGCTGCGCCCCGAAGAGCCCCCGCACCACCGCGGCGATGGCGAGCGGCGTCCCGATGGCCGGGTCGTAGGCGCTCGCCACCTCGCCGGCCAGGACCGCGGCGCTCGACGGGCGCCGGGCGGGGTCGACCGCCAGGCAGTGGAGCACGAGGGCGTCGATGGCGGGCGGGATGCCGGGACGGCGCCGGGACGGGGGCCGCGCCTCGCCCGCCAGGATCCGCTGCCCGACCGCGTTCACGTCGTCGCCGGGGAAGGCCTTCTCGTTGGTGAGCAGCTCGTGGAACACCGCCCCGAGGGCGAAGAGGTCGGTGCGGGGGGTGGGCCGCTCCCCGCGCAGCTGCTCGGGGGCGAGGTAGTGGACCTTGCCGAAGGCCCCCGGCCCGCCGATCGCCGGCCGCGCGCCCTGCGTGAGGGCCACCCCGAAGTCGCCCAGCTTGATCTCGCCCAGCCGGGAGATGAACACGTTCGAGGGGGAGACGTCGCAGTGGACGATCCCGAGCGGCGCGCCGGCCGCGTCGACGCCGCCGTGGGCGTGGGCGAGCGCGCCGGCGAGCACGTGGGCGACGTAGGCGGCGAAGTCGAGCGGGAGCAGGATCGACCGCGCCGCGCACTGGGCCAGGATCTGCTTCAGGTTCTTCCCGTCCACGTAGTCCATCACGATGAACGGGGTCCCGCTCGCCACGCCGACCTCGAGCACCTCGACGATGGCCGGGTGGTGCAGCCGCCGGGTGACCGCCGCCTCGCGCTCGAAGAGCGAGACGTAGCCCGGGTCCCGGGCCAGCTCGGGCAGGAGCCGCTTCAGCGCCACGGTGCGCCCCGCGTGCGGCCCGGTGCGCGCCACCGCGCGGTAGACCTCTGCCATGCCGCCCTTCCCGACCAGCGCCTCGACGGCGTAGCGCGAGAGGTCGGAAGGTGGCATCGGCGCGCATTCTACCCTTGAAGGCCCCAGGCCTCGCTTGACAGGACTGCCACGGTCTCCTAGGATCCTGATCAGGAAAAACCCCGCGTGATTTCGCGTGGTTGTAGCTCTTTCTTGATCCTTGTCGCCTTGCCCCCTGCCGGGTTCGTGATTGGGCCCCGCGTCGTTTGGGCCGACTTTGAGCCAAGCGGAGCGCCCGCCCACGGCCATGAGCAAGCTCCCGTGTTGCGAGGGAGAAGCCTACGGTCGCTGGTGCACCGGGAGCCCCACCTGTAGAAATACAGGTCCAAGCAACCGGGCCACACGGCCTACGCGGGGGGCTTTTTTTCTTCCTGGGGGGACCAGGAGGAAGTTTGGCCAGGGTCGATCCCGTCGGCGACGCCAAGCGCGCGCTGCGGACCCAGCTCATCGCGGTCCGGGCACGCCTCGCCCAGGACGAGCGGATCCGCTGGTCGCGGGCGATCGCCGCCCGGCTCGTGGAGCTCCCCCAGGTGCGGTCGGCGCGGACGGTCGCGCTCTACGCGCCGCTCGGCACCGAGGTGGACGCCCTCGACCTCGTGCCCCGGCTCCTGGAGCGCGGGGCGCGCGTGCTCTTTCCCCGCGCCATGCCGGACCGGCTGCTCGCCTTCGCCCCCTGCACGCCGGCGGAGCTGGTGCGCGGGCCCCTGGGCGCCCGCGAGCCCCCCTCCTCCGCGCCCGGGGTGGCGCTCGCCGAGATCGAGTGCGTGGTGATGCCCGGGGTGGCGTTCTCCCTGGACGGCCTCCGGCTCGGCCGGGGGGGCGGGTACTACGACTCCACCCTGAAGGCCATGCCGCGGGCCGCCCGGGTGGGCGTGGCCTTCGAGGCCCAGGTGGTGGCGGCGCTGCCCCGCGAGCCGCACGACGTCACCCTCGACGCCCTGGTCACCGAGGAGCGGCTCCTCCACTTCCAGCGCGAATTGGGTTGACGGGGCGCCCGGCCCCGGGCAGATCGCCCTGCCGTGAAGGTCCTCTTCCTCGGCGACGTTTTCGGAAAGCCCGGCCGGCAGGCCGTGCAGCGGCTGGTGCCCAGGCTCATCGCCCGCGAGGGGATCGACCTGGTGATCGCGAACGCGGAGAACTCCGCGGCCGGGATCGGGGTCACCCCGGACGCGGCCGAGGAGCTCCTCGCCGCCGAGGTCGATCTGCTCACCAGCGGCAACCACATCTGGGCCAAGCGCGAGATCGTCCCCTACCTCGAGGCGCCCGGCTCCCGCCTGCTCCGGCCGGCCAACTACCCCGGCGCCCCTGGGCGCGGCCGGGGGATCGCCGCCACCCCCGACGGGCGGCGGCTCGGGGTGGTGAACCTCGAGGGCCGGGTCTTCATGAAGGCGCTCGACGATCCCTTCCGGGCAGCCGAGGCGGAGATCGCCGCCCTGCGGACCGAGGGGGTGACCGCGATCCTGGTCGACATGCACTGCGAGGCGACCAGCGAGAAGAACGCCATGGGCTGGTTCCTGGACGGGAAGGTTGGGGCGGTGCTCGGCACCCACACCCACGTCCAGACCGCCGACGCGCGGGTCCTACCCGGCGGCACCGCCTTCATCACCGACGTGGGGATGTGCGGGCCCTGGGACTCGGTGATCGGGGTCCGCAAGGAGCTGGTCCTGGAGCGCTTCCTCACCCAGCGCCCCATCGGCTTCGAGCCCGCGCGGCGCGAGGTCTGGCTCCAGGGGGCCATCGTCGACCTGGACGAGGGGACCGGGACGGCGCGGTCGATCACCCGCGTCCAGGAGCGGCTGCCGGAGTAGCAGCCACGGCGCCCGCGCGGCGCCGGCCCGGGCTAGCCTTCGGCCACCAGCAGGGCGTGGTTCCGCTTCCCCTTCTGCAGCATCACGTAGGCGCCGTGGAGGAGGTCCGCCTCCCCGAGGGCGCGCTCCGGGGCGGCGATCGCCTCGCCGTTCACGAGGAAGCCCTTGCCCTGGATCCCGCGGCGGGCGTCGCCCTTGGAGCTGGCGAGGCCGGAGCGCACCAGGGCGTCGAGGACCGGGAGGCCGACGAGCTCGGCCCGGGGGAGCCGGACCGAGGGCAGCTCCTGGGAGAGCACCCGGAGGACCTCGGCCGGGGCGGCGCGCAGGTCGGTCCCGCCGAAGAGGAGCCGGCTCGCGGCCACGACGCTCGCCGCCGTCTCCTGCCCGTGGATCCGGGTGGTCATCTCCTCCGCCAGGCGGCGCTGGGCGGTGCGCCGCCCCGGGTCGCGCGCCTGCTCGGCCATGACGGCGGCGATCTCCTCCATGGAGAAGAAGGTGAAGAAGCGGAGCCAGCGCTCCACGTCCCGGTCGTCGCTGTTCAGCCAGAACTGGTAGAATTTGTAGGGCGAGGTCCGGGCCGGGTCGAGGTAGACCGCCCCCTCCTCGCTCTTCCCGAACTTGGCGCCCGTGGCGGTGGTGAGGAGCGGGAGCACGAGGCCGTGGGCGGCGGCGCCCTCCCGGCGCGAGATGAGCTCGGTCCCGGCGGTGATGTTTCCCCACTGGTCGCTGCCCCCCATCTGCAGCTCGCAGCGCTCGGTCTTCCACAGGTGCCAGAAGTCGTAGGCCTGGACCAGCATGTAGCTGAACTCGGTGAAGGAGATCCCGCTCTCCATCCGGCTCTTCACCGAGTCCTTGGCCAGCATGTAGTTGACGGTGAAGTGCTTGCCCGCGTCGCGGAGGAACTCCATCAGGCCCAGGGGGCGGAGCCAGTCGGCGTTGTTGCGGGTCCGGGCGGCGTTCGGGCCGTCGAAGCGGAGGAAGCGCTCGAGCTGGGCGCGCTGGCGGGCGGCGTTGTGGTCGATCTGCTCCAGGGAGAGGATCGGGCGCTCGGTCCGCTTGCCGCTCGGGTCGCCCACCATGCCCGTCCCGCCCCCGAGGAGCACGATGGGCGTGCCGCCGCTGCGCTGGAGCCAGGCGAGCCCCATCACCGGGACGAGGTTGCCGACGTGGAGCGAGTCGGCGGTGGGGTCGAAGCCGACGTAGCCGACCATCGGGCCCTGGGCGAGCCGCTCGGCGAGCCCCGGGGTGAAGTCCTGCACGAAGCCGCGCTCTGTGAGCGCCTCGAGGAGCGTGGGCATGGGCCGCATAGATTAGCGGATCTGGCGGCCGCGGTAGCCCTTCCCGAGCACGTAGACCTCGTAGGACGACTCGCGGGTGGCCTCCGGCCGGACCACCCGCACCTCGTCGAAGCGCCCCTGGAGCTCCTTCTTCAGGCCGGGGAACTCGCCCCCCATGAAGACCTTGGCCACGAAGGCCCCGCCCGGCGCCAGGGTCTCCTCCGCCACCGAGAGCGCCATCCGGACCAGCTCCAGCGAGCGGACCTCGTCGGTGAGCTTGATGCCGATGGTCTTCGGGGCCATGTCGCTGGCCACCAGGCGGAACGGGCCCGGGTGGAGCGCCCGGATGCGCTCCAGGGCGCCGGGCGCGAGCAGGTCCACCACCGCCGTCCGCACCCAGGGCTTGCCCAGGTTGCGGATGGGCTCGAGGTCGACGCCCACCGCCACGCCCTTCTCCCCCACCGCCTCGGCCAGGACCTGGAGGAAGCCGCCCGGCGCCGCCCCGAGGTCGAGGACCGCGTCGCCCTTCGCGAGCAGCCGGTGGCGGCGGAGGATCTCCTCGATCTTGAAGGCGGAGCGCGCCCGCAGCCCCTCCTTCTTCGCCTTGCGGTAGTAGAAGTCCTTCGGGTCGTACGGCTTCGCCATGCACCGCTCCGTTGCCGCGAGTGGGCGGCGGACGGTATCCTGCTCGCCGACGCCGCACAGTCAAGCCGACATGTCCCGAGCCCGAATCGCCCTCATGTGCGTTCCGCTCGCCCTGGGTGGCCTCGGGGTGAGCCTGTGGGCCACGCACCGGGTCCAGGTCCTCTCCGTCGAGCTGGAGGAGCTGGGCGTGGCCGGGCGGGCGGAGGGGTCCTCGTTCGTGGAGACGCTCCGCGGCGAGCACGCCGAGCGGCAGCGGGTGGCCTACGACCGCCGCCGGGCCATCGCCCTGGCGCTGGCGGGGGCGCGCCGCGACCGGCTGCTCGGGGTGCTCCTCGCCGGCGCGGCGGTCCTGGCCGGTGGTGCACTGTCGGTGATGTCGCGCATCGCCGCGGAGATCGAGGAGGACCGACGCCACCTGCGCGGTCAGGGCGTGGAACGGGGACCGGGCCGGTCCTGATGCCCGGCCGCATTGTCGATTGGAACGGTCCGAATTTCCCGAAGAAATCCGTGCCCCTCCCTTGACGCGACGGGGCCGGAAATGCGATCAGTCCCCCCGTCCCAGCCCGCCAACCGGCGTCGCGAAACGAGAGGAAACGAATGGCCCTGAAGATTACCGAGGAGTGCATCAACTGCGGCGCCTGCGAGCCCGAGTGCCCGAACACCGCCATCAGCCAGGGTGACGACATCTACAAGATCGATGCGGCCAAGTGCACGGAGTGCAAGGGCCAGCATGACTCGCCCGCCTGCGCCGGCGTCTGCCCGGTCGACTGCTGCGTGAGCTAGCGGCCGTTCGCGGCGGGAAACCCGCCCCGGCACCGTGGAATCCCGGGCCGGCGTCGCCGGCCCCCGAAGCGCCCCGCTTGGCCCTTGAGCCGGCGGGGCGTTTTCGTCTTATCCTGCGCCCGAGCCCGGCCGGATCCGCCCGCCCGAAGGGCGCGCCCCGGGAGACCGAACGAGAGGAGACCGCGATGGCCACGTTCATCACCGAGGAATGCATCAACTGCGGCGCCTGCGAGCCCGAGTGCCCGAACAGCGCGATCAGCCAGGGTGACGACATCTACGTCATCAACCCGGACCTCTGCACCGAGTGCGTCGGCTTCCACGACGAGGAGGCCTGCGCGGCGGTCTGCCCGGTCGACTGCTGCGTCCCGGATCCGAACCGGACCGAGACCGAGGAGCAGAACTACGGGAAGCTCGGGCGGATCCACCCGGACAAGCAGTTCCCGGCGCTCGGCGACCTGCCCGCCAGCCTCTCCCGCTTCCGCAAGGGCTAGCCCTCCCGGTCACGAGGCGTCACGCCCCGCGTGCCCGTCCGGCGCGCGGGGCGTTTGCGTCTATACACGGGGGACCGCCGCCCGGCCCGGGCGGCCGGCGCGCCGGAGGGCGCGGGAGGCTGCGCATGGAGACCGTGACCGGCGGGCACCTCGTCGCCCGCATGCTCCGCCGCGAGGGGATCCAGGTGGCCTTCACGCTCCCCGGCCTGCACGTCGCCCCCATCTACGCCGGCTGCGTGGACGAGGGGATCCGGCTGGTGGACACCCGCCACGAGCAGGCGGCCGCCCACGCCGCCGACGCCTGGGCCCGCCTCACCCGCGGGGTGGGGGTGGCGATCGTCACCGCCGGCCCGGGGGTCACCGACGCCGTCACCGGGGTGGCGAACGCCTGGGCGGCGAGCTCTCCCCTGGTGCTGCTCGGCGGCGCCGCGCCCACCTTCAACCAGGGGCGCGGCTCGCTCCAGGAGATGCCGCAGACCCAGCTCTTCGCCGGGATCACCAAGTGGTCGGACCGGATCCCCTCCCCCGACCTCGTCCCGAGCTTCCTCGCCCGGGCGTTCCGCCTGGCGCGCGCCGGCCGGCCCGGTCCGGTGTTCCTGGAGATCCCCTGGGACGTGCTCTCGAACGGCGCCGACGAGGGGCTGTTGCTCGCCCAGGAGCGGTACCGCACCGACGCCCGCTCGCCGGGCGATCCGGCGAAGCTCGAGGAGGCCCTCGCGCTCCTCGGGCGGGCGGAGCGGCCGGTGCTCCTCGGCGGCTCGTCGGTCTGGTGGGACGACGCGGTCGAGCCGCTCCGGGCGCTGGCGGAGCGCGCCGGGCTCCCGGTCTACCTGAACGGCATGGGGCGGGGGTGCCTGCCCCCCGATCACCCGGCCTTCTTCCAGGCCTCGCGCAAGGAGGCGCTCGCCCAGGCCGACCTGGTGCTGGTGGTGGGAACGCCGCTCGACTTCCGGGTGGGCTACGGGACCGAGCCGACCTTCGCCCACGGCGCCAAGGTGGTGCAGGTGGACGTGGACGCGGCCGACATCGGCCGGAACCGGCCCATCGAGGTGGGGATCGTGGGCGACGCGCGGAGCGTGCTCGCGGCCCTGGCCGCCGGGGCCCGGCCCGGCGCCGCCCCCGAGGGCTGGCGCCGGTTCCTCCGGGAGAAGGAGGCGGAGCGCGCCGAGCGGCAGCGCGCGTTCGAGGTGAGCGACCAGGTCCCCATCCACCACTTCCGGCTGGCGAAGGCGATCGACACCGTGGCTTCCCGCGCCGGGGACGTGACCTTCGTGGGCGACGGAGGGAACGTGGTGGCGGTGGCCGCCAAGGTGCTGCGGGTGCCGCGGCCGGGGCGCTGGCTCGACCCCGGCCCGCTCGGCTGCCTCGGGGTGGGCGCGCCGTTCGGCATCGCCGCCAAGCTGCTCGCCCCCGAGCGCCCGGTCTGCGTGATCCAGGGCGACGGCGCCTTCGGCCTCAACGGGATGGACTACGAGACCGCCCTCCGGTTCAGGCTGCCGATGGTGGTGGTGGTGGGGAACGACGCCGCCTGGGGGCAGATCCTGATCCCGCAGCGCGGGCTCTACGGGGAGGAGCACGCGGTCGCCACCCGGCTCGCCCCCACCCGCTACGACCGGGTGGTGGAGGCCCTCGGCGGCCGGGGCGAGCACGTGGAGCGGCCCGAGGACCTGATCCCGGCGCTCGAGCGGGCCTTCGCCTCCGGCACGGTGGCCTGCGTGGACGTGGCCATCGACCCCGAGGCGGCCGCGGCGGCGGGGGCGGCGGGGTACGCGGTGTAGCGGCGGCGGGTGGCGACGCCCTCCCCGGCGGGAGGCCTGGCGAGCGGGCCCGACCGTCCGGTCGAAAGGCCAGTTGACCCTGTGCTTTCGCGATGCTACGTATCCGCTCCCCGCAGTTCCCGGGGCGTAGCGCAGCCTGGTAGCGCACTTGCTTGGGGTGCAAGTGGTCGCTGGTTCAAATCCAGTCGCCCCGACCATCTGAAGGCCGCGACGTTGTTCGGGATCCCCGGCGCGTCGCGGCCTTCTCCTTTTGGGTATTCCGGCGCTTGCATTACCGGTGCATTAACTCGCGCCGGCTCGAACGAGAGCGCCCGCTCGACGTGCTCGCGGAAGTCCTCGAGGTCGGAGTGGTCGTAGGTCGCCGCGGTGATCTCGGGCGACGAGTGGCCGAGCGCGCGCTGGACGGCACCGAGGTCGACGCCCGCCTTCCGGAGCAGCGTCGCGTGCGTGTGGCGCAGGTCGTAGAAGCGCAGCTTCCGCGGCACCGGTGAAATCCACAGGCGCATGTGGCACCTCGGGCAGCGGTCCTCGCTAGCGGCCTCGCGAGTCTCTTCGTAGCCACAGCCCTTCCGCCGGCAGATGTAGCGGTAGCCGTCGACGACGCCGGCGCGCTTCAGCGCGCGGCGGAGCTGGTCGACGAGCACCCAGCGCGTGTCCGGCAGGTACGGCGAGCCGTCCGGTCGCGGAAAGACGAGCGCGCCACGCGAGGCGTCCATCGCGCCGGTGAGGTGCGGCCGGAGCTCGGAGACGATCGCGATGTCGCGCGCGTCGCCGTCCTTCGGCAGCGGCTCGGTCCAGGAGCGCCGGACGGCGAGGATCCAGCTCCGAGTGTCCACGTCCTCCTTGCGCAGCCCGAGTGCCTCCCCGGGCCGCAGGCCCGCGTAGAGGCAGGTGGCCGCGATCCAGCGCCAAGGCGCCTCGACCGACGGCTCCGGAAACGCGGCGAGCACCGGCAGGACCTCGTCGCGCCTCAGCACCCTTCGCAGCGCGTGGCTGGTCCTGGGAACCTTTCGCCGCTTCACCCATCGGACCGGGTTCTCCATCGCCCAAAGGCGGTGCTTCGGGTCACGGGCGCGCTCGAACATGCCGAAGGCGGCGGCGCGGAGGTGGTTCAGGCTCTGTGCTGCGAGCGCCCTGTCCCGCTCCTTCGCCGCGAGCAGCTGGTCGAGGCGGTCTGCGAAGGCGCCGCCGGTCGCGGCGCGGAGCTCGAAGCCTCGCAGCTCGCCGAGGTGCTTCTTGAGGAACGCGAGGAACTTTTCGTTGGCGTAGCCGCGGCGCTTCGACCCGTACCGCTCCCACCACCAGTCCATGAGCTCACCAAAGGCGACCCGCTCGTCGGGAGCGGGCTCGAGGCCCTCGCGCTGGCGCCACGCCTGGCGCTCCTTGTCCTGGGCGAACCGGACCGCCTCGGCCTTCGTCCGCGCCGGCGTCACCTTCTGCGCCAGGCGGCCGTCGGCGCCGCGCCACATCGCGTACCACTTCGCCCCGCGCTTCGTGACCGACGACATCGTTCGCCTCGCCTGCAGGACTTAGCCGCGCCTCGGCGGCGCGCCACGCTCCACCCACGCCCGGAGCTCGCCCGGGACGAACCGGAGCCCCCAGCCGCCGAGCCGCTTCACCGGAAGCGTTCCATCCTCTGCCTTGTGGTAGATCCAGCTCACGCTGCGTCCGAGGAAGCGCGCGGCAACGTGCACGTCCCAGAGCTCGTTGTCGGGAGGTAGGGGTGTGGTCGCGCTCGACGGCGTCGACCGGAGCCGTTCGCCGCGCTTAGCTCTCCCTCTCGGAGCGCCCCGAGCGCCGCCGCCGCCCGGGGCCGGCGGCGCCCCGGGGCGCCCCTGTCCGGCGGACGAGCCACCGCGCGCGGAAAGCTCGCCGGCGAGCCACGCGAAGGCGCCCTGCTCCGGTCCACTCCCGCCCATCCTCCACCTCCGACGCGTATCGTCCAGGCACATCCTGGTGTGCCCGACGTTTGCAGATCAAGACCCCTCCCGAGACGGCCTCGGTTCGCGCCCTCCGGCGTCAGCGTGCAGCGCGGTAGCGGTACTGCTCGGGGAGCTTGATCTTGCGGAGCGCGGCCCGGGTCTCGCGAGCGCTCTCTGGCGACGCCGCGTGCGTGCCCTCGTAGCAGGCCTGGAGGCGCCCCACGTAAGCCATGGTGGCGCCGATGATGAAGAGCGGCTCGCTCGCTCCCACGAACTCGGCCGCTCGCGACATGAGCTCGGCCACCGTGACCCGCATCGAGATCGTGACGCGGACCTCGGTGGGCTCCTCGCTGCGGTCGGGCAGGTACGGCCAAGGTCGCCGGAGCGGCGATGGCGCGTTCACGGTGTAGTAGACGCCCAGGCGGAAGGCCTCGAACAGCACCGCCTCCTGGATGAGCTGCGCGCGTTCGAGGCCGCCCAGCGCCTCGCCCGCCTGATCGAAGGCCCTGTTCTCGAGGGGGCGCATTCGAATCGTCTTCGTGATGTACGAGGTCCCGATGGGCATGTGGGCTTCCCCCGCGCAGCGAACCGTAGCGAAGGCATACTAACATCTGCCGCGGCCGGCGAACCCGTCCGCGTACCCGGGTTCACCGGCGCTCGAGATCGAGCGCGGCGTGCTTCTCGTGCTCGCGCGCGATGGCGGCCGGGAGCCGCGAGAGATCGTCCGTGTAGATGCGCGCCTCGCGCTCCGCCCTGCTGATCGCGACGTAGAAGACCTCCTGCGAGGTCGTGCGGCTCCGGGTCGAGGCGTCGATGAGGACGCGCTCGGCGGTGGTGCCCTGGCTCGCGTGGACCGTGGTGGCATAGGCGTGGTCGAGGTGGAGCGGGCGGTCGGTGGGTAGCTCCACCGAGCGCCGGCCGTCGACGAGCGTGACCGAGCGCTCCCCGACGCCCGCCACGGTGAAGCGATCCCCGTTCGCGAGGTCGAGGGCGGCGTCGTTTCGCGTGATCCGGACCCGGTCGCCCACTGCCAGCTCGGCGCGTTCGGGCTCGTACACCGAGAGCTTGCGGCAGCTCGTCGGGCTGAACTCGACCACCTCGCCATGCTCGCCTCGCACGGTGAGCCGGTTTCCAGGTCCGTTCTCCAGGATTTCGTACAGCGCGCCGCGGGCGAGGCCTGCCTTCGGATAGTCGCGCTCGGGCTGGATCACCTCCCCGACGGCGTAGTTCTTCGCGTAAAGGCGCTCCGCCTGAGTGGTGTCCCGGCGGGTGAGGGTCGCGAGCTCCCGCCCACGCCCGGCGAGCCCGAGGTCCTCGCGCACCGCGCGGTTGATCTCCCGCCGGGCCTCGTTCGTGCCGGAAACGACGAGCGTGCGCGCGCGCTCGCCTTCGGAGAGCCGCGCGTAGTCGGCCGCGATGGCGCGCCGGCGGTCGTGGTCATCGCGGATCTCGTGGACGGCGCCGAGCCGCTCCAGCGACGCCTCCGTCTCTCCGCGTGCCGCGAGGGCAACGGACTGACGCAACACGGGGTCCTTCTGCCGCTGGATCTCGCTCACGACGGCCGTGGCCATGCCGGATGCCTGGAGCTGGTCGAACGGCCGGCCGGCCTCGATCGCTTTCGTCTGGCGGGTGTCGCCGAGGAGCACGACGCGGGCGCCGCGCTCTTCTGCGAGGCGGAGCGCCTGCTCCATCTGGCGGGTTGGGACGGTGCCCGCCTCGTCGATGACGAGCACAGTGCGGGCGTCGAGGTCCTTCTCCCGCGCGGCGAGGAAGGATGCGAGGGTCTTCGCCTCGACACCGAGATCCCGCAGCGTGCGGACCTGCGCCGCGTAGGGGGCGAGCGCGACGACGCGGTACCCGTGCTCCTCTACGATCCGTGTCGCCTCGTCGAGCATGTGGCTCTTGCCGGTGCCGGCGTATCCCTGGACGCCGACCACGCGGTTCGGGCTCCTGGCGATGAGCTCCACCGCGGCGCGCTGCCCTTCGCTGAGCCGGGTCGACGCGAGCCCGAGCCGCAGGCTCTCGGGCTCCGCGACCCCGGCGATGACGTTCCGGCCCTCTCGCTCGATGCGCAGGATGCGCCGCTCGCGCTCGAGCGCGGTCTGCGTCGTGTAACGGCGCTCTGCGGGGACGAGCCTGCCGCTCGCGATGTCCCGCTCCACGCGGTTGCGCGCGGCGTCTCGGCCCACACCGTTTTCGACATGGCTCCGCACCCACGCGTCCCGCGACATCCCCGCCGAGTTCGCTGGTCCGTCCGCGGAGAAGTAGCGCGGCTGCTCGGGGATGAGGTAGCCGCTCCCGGCGAGCCGCTGCAACTCCCGGCGAATGTCTGCAACAGTCGCGCTCCCCACCGCGTGCTTCAAGGCGACGTAGAGGAGCTCCCGCTCCGGCACGACGGCCTGCCGCTCCGTCAGGTGCGCGATCGCGAACCGGACACTGCGCCGCGCGCCCTCGGCGGCCGCGTGGGCCGCAGGGGCGGCAGCGCCGCGCGCTCGGTCCCGCCCATCGAGGAGCGTCGGCCGTCTCGTGAAGTCGATCTCGAGGTCCCGTGCCCGCTCCTTCCACTCGGCGAAGAGCGCCTGCCGGTCGGCCGAGAGCTTCCTCGGACGGGTCGCGAGCTTCACACGCTGCTTCTGGGCCGCGGTGGCAGTCTCCGGGCTGAGACCCTCCGCGGCGAGGCGCCGCTCGATCTGCGCTGCCCGCTGGCTGAAGGCGGCGAGCTGCCCGCGCTTCATGTGGGCGAGCTCGAACATCCCCTCCCGCTCGTGGCGGAGGGTGTAGCCGAGCCTCTGCAGCTCGGCCGCGAGCTCGGCGCGGTAGAGGGCGCCGAGGTACTTCGTCGCCTTCACGATCTCGTCGTTCCGGAGGGCGCGCCACTCGCCATCACTCCGGCGGGTGAGGTTCAGCACGAGCGCATGGGTGTGGAGCTGCGGGTCCTTCTCGCGGCTCGTCTCATGCCGAAACTTCGCCACGACGAGGTTCCGCGTGTCCTCAACATGGCTCTGGCCCTTCACCTTCTTCCGGGCCTGGGCGCGCTCCTCCGCGGCGGCGATGGCCCGCGAGACCGCTCGGTCGTGCGCCTCGATGATGCGTGCGTCGCCG
>Ga0335076_10001771_pt1 | contig 21056 bp, 16 predicted proteins | sample Lox_Sample_25_FD_206717 | JGI IMG/M metagenome (GOLD analysis project Ga0335076, IMG submission 206717) | Soil microbial communities from Loxahatchee National Wildlife Refuge, Florida, United States - Lox_Sample_2.5 | ecosystem: Environmental > Terrestrial > Soil > Wetlands | place: USA...
GAGGGGCTGCGCCGGCCCGAGCGGCCGGACGGCGAACGTCCCGAGGAGGGTCGAGAGGCGCGATCTCCTCCCGGTGGGCAGGGAGAACAGGCGCTGTGGAGCCGACTCGGCGAGGGCGAACCCCGTCCGCGCCGCGAGCCAGGGCGGCGTAGGAGTGACGCGGACCCGTCGGACGAGCAGGTCCGGATAGGAAGAGTAGAACGCAGCCACCTCGCTTGCGGTCGGCGGCGGCGCGAACCGCGGGAGCTCGAGCCGCGCGCGCCGCACCTCGTCCGCGAGCACTCCGAGCGCGATCCGTTCCGTCGCATGGCCCTGCCGGAGCGCCGCGAGATAGGCGCTGCGACTGCCGTGGAAGGAGTCCACGATGACCTCCCGTTCCGCGGCAAGCGCCACATGTCGCGACACCGGATCTTCCGAGGCCTCGACCAGGCGTTCGAACAACGCGCTGAGCGCCGCGTTGCGGTCGCCCGTCAGCGCCTGCAGAGAGCCGACCGCGCGCGACCCGATCTCGCCGATCCCCACGGTGCGGCAGACACCGCCGTGGGCGAACCGGATCTGTCCCGCAGTCAACGAGCGGTCGAAGGAACGACCGAGCTTCCGCGGCGCGTTGCAGAGGCCCCGGCTCCGCGCCCACAACCAGACGCAGGCCGCGTTCGGCTTGTCGGGATCGATCTCCTTGCGGTTCCACTCCTGCCAGCCCCAGGAGAAGATGGAGCCGAGGTCGAGCTCCTGGGCGACCTCCTTCGCCGACAGGGCCTCCCACTTCACGACCTGGTACCAGGCCGATGCGGGCTCGAGCCCGTTGCGTCCGCCGACCCCTTTGTGGCTCAGGAAGCTGAGCATGATCCCGACCCGGTCCGCCGGAATCCCCATCGACGTGAGCGCGGTGACCGCACTCCGGTAGCTCTCTCGCAGCACCCGGTTGCCGAGGATCGCCCCGAGCGGCCAGATCCTCGTCGCCGGAATGTAGACCTCCCGGACGAGGTCGGCGACCTGCGAGACCGAGCGCCACCAGGCGACCGCGTCGGTCGTGCCCGTGAACGGGGACTTGTTGATGAGGAGGACCGGGTGCGCCCCCAGCGCAGCCAAATCCTGCAGGAACGCGAGCACGTTCGCCCGGTACTGCGCGGTCGTGGCCGTCCACGGGGTCGGCGTCGCAGCGCCGAAGAGCTCGTTCTCGACGACGAGCGGCGTCGTGCACCCGCCCGTGCGCGCGACGGCCCTGGTGTACTCCGTCTGGGCGGCAGCCTCGATGGTCGAGGGATCGGCGGGCGCGGTGGGCGAGCCCACCTTCGCATTCAGCTTCAGGTCGAAGGCATAGGTCGCAGCGCCGCGCGCGCGCGCAGCGACCGCGTAGTCGGTGCCGGAGTGCGTCGTGGCGGCGAGCAGCGTCCCCGGCCGGGCAAGGATCGGGAGGAGCGACGGCCAGCCGTACTCGCCCCAGACGGTCTGCTGCGCCTTGATGCCGCATTCCCCGGCGAAGACGGGGTCGGACGCAGCGCGGCCGGCCGCGAGCAGGCAGGCCGCGACCAGAGCCGGGACGACGAGAGCAAGCTTCCCCACGAGCCGCTTCTGTCTAGCAAAGAGGGCGGCTCGGCGCCGCCCTCTTTGCGAACTGCTCACCCCGCGCCGACTACTCGTCGAGCGGAGTCTCGACCTCGGGGACCTCCTCGGCCTCGAGGTCCGAGCGCGGCTCGGCGTCGTCGTTGGTGGAAACGTCGCCGCCGAAGTCGAGACCGAGTCCGGCAAGCGCGTCGGAGCCGTCGGTGCCGATCTCCTCGAGCGCCGCGAGGAGCTGCTCCTCGGTCTGCGGGCGGGCGAGCGCGCTCGCCGGCACCTTGTCCGAGGGGCCGATCTCGATCGTCCGGTACCGCTTGAGGCCCGTCGCGGCCGGGATCAGCTTCCCGATGATGACGTTCTCCTTCAGCCCGAGCAGCCGGTCGACCTTGCCCTCGATCGCCGCGTCGGTCAGCACCTTGGTCGTCTCCTGGAAGGACGCCGCGGAGAGGAACGACTCGGTCGCGAGCGAGGCCTTCGTGATCCCGAGGATCAGCGGCTCCGAGGTTGCCTGCTCCTTCTTCTCCTTCTTGACGCGCGCGTTCTCGCGCTCGAGCACGACCTTGTCGACGAGCTGACCCGGCAGGAGGTCGGTGTTCCCGTTGTTCTCGACCCGCACCTTCTTCAGCATCTGCCGGACGATGAGCTCGATGTGCTTGTCGTGGATCTCGACGCCCTGCGACTTGTAGACCTTCTGAACCTCGCCGACGAGGTACAGCTCCGTCTCGGTATAGCCCTTCAGACGCAGGAGGTCGGAGGGATTGAGCGAGCCCTCGTGGAGAGCGTCGCCGGCCTCGACGTGCTCGCCCTGCGCGACGCTCATCCGCGTCCGCCGCGGAACGAGGATCGAGAAGTCGTCCTCCTCGTTGCCGGTGTCGGCGACGACCGTGATCCGCAGCTGGCGCTCGGTCTCCTCGAACCCGACCGTGCCCGCCACTTCGGCGAGCGCCGCGGCGCCCTTCGGATTGCGAGCCTCGAAGATCTCGACGACGCGCGGCAGGCCGTGCGTGATGTCCGCGCCGGCGATGCCGCCCGTGTGGAACGTCCGCATCGTGAGCTGCGTGCCCGGCTCGCCGATCGACTGCGCCGCGATGATCCCGACCGCGTCGCCGATCTCCGACAGTTCGCCCGTCGCGAGGAAGGTGCCGTAGCACTGGCGGCACACGCCGGTTTCCGCCTTGCACTTCAGCACCGACCGGACCGGGACCGAGAAGTCCTCGGCGATCTCGTCGCCCAACTCCTCGACCATCTGGCGCAGCCGCGGCATCGTGATCTCCTCGCCCTTCTGGGCGACGATTGTCTTGCCGGGCTTGCCGGACGCAAGCGGCTTGTGGACGTCCTGGGCCGCGATCCGGCCGGCGACGGACTTGTTGAGCCCGTCGGGCAGGAAGAGCGGCAGCTCGACGAACTCCTTCGTCTTGCAGTTCTCCTCGCGGATGATCACGTCCTGCGAGACGTCGACGAGACGCCTCGTCAGGTAGCCCGAGTCGGCGGTGCGAAGCGCGGTGTCGGCGAGTCCCTTGCGAGCGCCGTGGGTCGAGATGAAGTACTCGAGCACCGACAGGCCCTCCATGAAGTTCGCCTTGATCGGCCGCTCGATGATCTCGCCCTTCGGATTCGCCATCAGGCCGCGCATGCCGGCGAGCTGGCGAAGCTGTGCGAACGAGCCGCGGGCGCCGGAGTTGGCCATCATGTAGATCGGGTTCAGCTCGTTCAGGTTGTCGACCATCGCGTTCGCGACGTCGTCGGTCGCCTCGGTCCAGATCGACGTGATCTGCTCGTGCCGCTCCGACTCGGTGATGAGGCCCTGGTCGTACGCGTCTTCCACCCGCGAGACCCGCTCCTCGTAGCCGGCGAGGATCTGCTCCTTGTTCGGCGGGATGACGATGTCGTTCTTCGAGATCGTCACGCCGGCGAGCGTGCCGTAGCGGAAGCCGAGGTCCTTGATCGTGTCGAGGACGTGCGCCACCGCGTGTGCGCCGTGCCCGTCCACGAGCGTCGAGATGAAGTCGCCGAGCTCCTTCTTCGAGAGCGTGCGGTTGATGTACTCGTGGTACGGGCCGCCCTCGCCGTTCTGGGAAGACGCCTCGTGGAGGGCGCGGTCGATCTCCGCGTTGAAGATCACGCGACCCGCAGTGGTGACGACGAGCTCGTCCTTCCACAGGTATTCGATCGGCTGCTGAAGCCCGACCTGCTTCGCCTCGATCGCGAACTCGACCTCCTCCTCCGTGCGGAAGCGAGAGGGCCGTGGATCGAGCTTGTCGGCTGTGGCAGCGTCGAGGTCCTTGTCCGAGTACGTGAGGTAGTACGCGCCCAGCACCATGTCCTGCGTCGGCGTCGCGAGGGCGTTGCCGTGTGCCGGCGAGAGGATGTTGTTCGCCGACAGCATCAGGATCCGCGCCTCGGCCTGCGCCTCCGACGACAGCGGCACGTGCACCGCCATCTGGTCGCCGTCGAAGTCGGCGTTGAAGGCGTGGCAGACGAGCGGGTGGACCTGGATCGCCTTGCCCTCGACGAGGGTCGGCTCGAACGCCTGGATGCCGAGCCTGTGCAGCGTCGGAGCACGGTTGAGCAGCACCGGGTGCTCCTGGATGACCTCCTCGAGGATGTCCCACACCTCGGCGTGCATCTGGTCGACGTGCCGCTTCGCAGCCTTGATGTTCTGGACGATCTTCCGCTCGACGAGCCGGCTCATGATGAACGGCTTGAAGAGCTCGAGGGCCATGAGCTTCGGCAGCCCGCACTGATGCAGCCGCAGATGCGGGCCGGCGACGATCACCGAGCGGCCGGAGTAGTCGACGCGCTTCCCGAGCAGGTTCTGCCGGAAGCGGCCCTGCTTGCCCTTGAGCATGTCGGACAGCGACTTGAGCGGCCGGTTGCCCGGGCCGGTCACGGCGCGGCCGCGGCGCCCGTTGTCGAACAGGGCGTCGACGGCCTCCTGCAGCATTCGCTTCTCGTTGTTGACGATGATCTCCGGCGCGCCGAGGTCGAGCAGCCGCTTGAGGCGGTTGTTCCGGTTGATGACGCGGCGATAGAGGTCGTTGAGGTCGGAAGTGGCGAAGCGGCCGCCATCGAGCTGCACCATCGGACGCAGCTCGGGCGGGATGACCGGGACGGCCTCGAGAATCATCCATTCGGGCCGGTTCTCGCTGGTGGTGAACGCGCTGACGACCTTGAGTCGCTTGATCGCGCGCTGCTGCTTCTGCCCCTTCGAGGTGCGGATCGTCTCGCGCAGCATCGTTGCCTCGGCGTCGAGGTCGAGGTCCTTGAGCAGCTCGCGGATCGCTTCCGCGCCCATACCGCCGCTGAAGTAGACGCCGAACCCGTACGGCGAGCCGAAGCGGTCCTTGAGCTCGCGGAAGATCTGCTCGTCGTTGACGATCAGCTTCGGCTCGAGCTCGCGGAACAGCCGCCACGTCTCCTCGAGCCGGTTGACGGCGTCGACGGCGGCCTCGCGGGCGTCCTCGCGGCGTGACTCGATGTCGAGGTACATCTCGCGCACCTTGAGCGCCCACTGCACGATGGCGTCGAGATCCTCCTTCTGGATCCGGCCGTCGGTGCGGAGGCAGAGGTCGTTCGTCAGCTCCCGCAGGTCCGACTCCGCGTCGGAGCTCTCGAGCACCTCCCGGAGGAGCCCATTGCCCAGGTCGCGGGCCTTCTCGACGTTCTTCTGGTCGACGCCCTCGGCGAGCTTCGCGTCCTCCTCGTTCAGCTCGCCGCCGGTCAGGAGCCCATCGACGATGCGGTGGATGTGCTTCGTGAGCGCGCCCTTCTTCGAGCCGGTCGCCTTCTCGGCCTCCTTCTCGAGCGGCGCGATTGCAGCCTTGATCTGCTCGGCGGACACGGCGACGACCTCGAGCTCACGCGGAGTCAGGCGCCGATCGTCGCGGATCGCGGAGTTGCGGACGAGCTCGCGGATCTTCTTCGAGTCCTCCGTCGTGATCTTGGGGACGAGCTCGACGAAGAGCCCGCCGACGAGGCCCCTGGCCTCTTCGAGCGGCGGCAGCACCTGCTCCTCGGCCCACGTCGAGAGACCGCGGCCCCAGAAGTCGTCGTCCTCGTCGAAGTTCCGCTCCTTGCCCTTCGCGAAGTAGTCGCGACGGCGCGCAAGCCGGTCCTCGAGCGCGGCGAGCGCCTCGTCGCGGTCGACGTCGATGCGCTCGGCCTCGGCCCGCACCTGGTCCTCGAGCCCGTTCAGGTCGGCCGCCCGCTTCTCGTTGTCGACGGCCGTGACGATCGAGGCGGCGAAATACAGCACCTTCTCGAGCTCGCGCGGCGCGATGTCGAGGAGGTAGCCGATGCGGCTCGGGACGCCCTTGAAGAACCAGATGTGCGAGACGGGCGCGGCGAGGTCGATGTGACCCATTCGCTCGCGCCGCACCTTCTGCCGCGTCACCTCGACGCCGCAGCGCTCGCAGATGATGCCCTTGTAGCGGACGCGCTTGTACTTGCCGCAGTAGCACTCCCAGTCGCGCGTCGGCCCGAAGATGCGCTCGCAGAACAGGCCGTCCCGCTCGGGCTTGAGCGTGCGGTAGTTGATCGTCTCCGGCTTCGTCACCTCGCCGGAGGACCAGTCGCGGATCTGCTTCGAGGAAGCGAGACCGATGCGGATCGCGTCGAAATCGTTGATGTCGATCAAGTCTTCTCCCCAGTCCCTTCTCAGTCTTCGACTTCCAGGTCGACGAGGTCCGGCTCACCGAGCGGGCCGACTTCCGCGTCGGCCTCCTCCTTCGCCTCCTGCTCGTCGCTCACTTCGACGTCCTCGAGGTCACCCAGCGCCTCGTCGGCCGGCAGCGTCAGCTCGGCGCCGGTCTCGTCGGTGCGTTCCTGTCCCTCCTCCTGCTCCTCGGCGGTCGGCTCGCGGCCGACGGCGCGGAGCGAGCCGGGCGAGAGGTCGATGCCGAGCTCCTCCGCCGCGCGGAGCAGCTCGTCCTCCTCCTCCCGCACCTCGACCTCGCGACCCTCGTCCGAGAGGACGTGGACGTCGAGGGCGAGCGACTGCATCTCCTTCAGGAGCACCTTGAAGGACTCGGGGATCGACGGCTCGGCGATGTTCTCGCCCTTGACGATCGCCTCGTAGGCCTTCACGCGCCCGACGGTGTCGTCGGACTTGATGGTCAGCATCTCCTGCAGCGTGTAGGCGGCGCCGTAGGCCTCGAGCGCCCATACCTCCATCTCGCCGAAGCGCTGGCCGCCGAACTGGGCCTTGCCGCCCAGGGGCTGCTGGGTGACGAGGGAGTACGGGCCCGTGCTCCGGGCGTGGATCTTGTCGTCCACGAGGTGGAGCAGCTTCAGGATGTACATGTACCCGATCGTGACCTTCTGCTCGAACGGCTCGCCGGAGCGGCCGTTGTAGAGCTGCGCCTTCCCCGAGCACTGTCGTCCAGCCGGCCGCTTCGGGTCGACGAGGAACTTGATCGGCGAGTCGGGGTTCTGCTTCGTCCACTCGATCAGCGCTTCGTCCACATCGTCGGGCGTGGCCCCGTCGAAGACGGGCGTCGCGACCGCGCTGGGGTTGCCGCCGTTGATGATCTGACGGCGATGGCGCCAGTCGACGTCGCCGTTCTTCCCGCCGTTCGCCGTGCCGTCCTCCTCGCCGAAGACCCCGTGCGCGGCGGCCCAGCCGAGATGCGTCTCGAGCACCTGCCCGATGTTCATCCGGCTCGGCACGCCGAGCGGGTTGAGCACGATGTCGACCGGCCGGCCGTCCTCGAGGAACGGCATGTCCTCCTCGGGGACGATCTTCGAGATGACGCCCTTGTTGCCGTGGCGTCCCGCGAGCTTGTCGCCCTCGGCGATCTTCCGCTTCGTTGCGACGTAGACCCGAACGAGCTCGTTCACGCCCGGTGAGAGGTCGTCGCCGGAGTCGCGCGCGAACGTCTTGACGTCGATCACGACGCCGCCCTCGCCGTGCGGGACCTTGAGGCTCGTGTCGCGGACCTCGCGCGCCTTCTCCTTGAAGATCGCACGGATCAGCTTCTCCTCAGCCGTCAGCTCCGTCTCGCCCTTCGGCGTGACCTTGCCGACGAGCAGGTCGCCTGCGCCGACCTCCGCCCCGATCCGCACGACTCCGCGCTCGTCGAGCTGCGACAGCGATTCCTCCGAGCGGTTCGGGATGTCGCGGTCGATCTCGTATTCGTGGATGTGGATCGACGTGAGGATGTCGTCCTTGACGAGCCGCTCGGAGATGACGATCGCGTCCTCGAAGTTGAAGCCCTCGAACGGCATGAACGCGACCAGGAGGTTCGCGCCGAGCGCGAGCTCGCCGTTGTCGGTCGAGCTGCCGTCGGCGAGCACGTCGCCTGCCTTGAGCTTGTCGCCCAGGCGCACGATCGGCTTGTGATGGATCAACGTGCCCTGGTTCGAGCGCATGAACTTCGTGAGCGTGTAGTCGTCCTTGCCTTCCTTCGTCTCGACGACGACCCGCTCGGCGTCGACGTCGACGACCGTGCCCGGCCGCGACGTGACGACGACATCGCCCGAGTCGACGGCCGCCCGGTACTCGAGGCCGGTGCCGACGAGCGGCGACTGGCGCACGAGCAGCGGCACGGCCTGGCGCTGCATGTTCGCGCCCATCAACGCGCGGTTCGCGTCGTTGTGCTCGAGGAACGGAATGAGCGCCGTCGAGACCGAGACGATCTGGGCCGGCGAGACGTCCATCAGGTCGACGTCCTTCGCCGCCGCCATCACGGCCTCGCCCTCGGACGAGCGACACAGGACGTTGTCGGTGGCGAACTTGCCGTTCTTGTCGAGCTGCGCGCTCGCCTGCGCGATCACGTAGCGCGACTCCTCGACGGCGTCGAGATAGACGATCTCGTCGGTGACCTTGCCGCTGACGACCTTCCGGTACGGCGTCTGGATGAAGCCGAACTCCGAGACGGTCGCGTACGAGGCGAGGTACCCGATGAGACCGATGTTCGGGCCCTCGGGCGTCTCGATCGGGCACATCCGGCCGTAGTGGGTCGGGTGGACGTCGCGCACCTCGATCGGAGCGCGCTCGCGCGTCAGGCCGCCTGCGCCGAGCGCCGAGAGACGGCGCCGGTGCGTGAGCCCGGCGAGCGAGTTCGTCTGGTCCATGAACTGCGAGAGCTGCGAGGAACCGAAGAACTCCTTCAGCGCAGCGACGACGGGCCGGATGTTGATGATGGTCTGGGGCGTGATCGTGTCGACGTCTTCCGTCGTCATGCGCTCCCGGACGACGCGCTCCATGCGGTACAGGCCCACCCGGAACGCCTCCTGGATCAGCTCGCCGACCGTGCGCAGGCGCCGGTTGCCGAAGTGCTCGTACTCGTCGAGGTCGTTGACGATCGGAGCCCGTGAGAGCTGAGCCCCGTCGGCGGCGAAGTCCTTCGAGTCCTCGGGGATGCCGATCTTGACCGGGAGCTCGAGGAGCTTGCGGACCAGCGCGACGATGTCCTCCGTCGTGAGGACGCGCGTGTCCTCCGGCACCTCGACGCCGAGCCGCTGGTTGAGCTTGTAGCGGCCGACCTTCGTCAGGTCGTAGCGCTTCGGATCGAAGAACAGCGCCTTCAGGAGGTTCCGCGCATTGTCGAGGGTCGGCGGCTCGCCAGGCCGCTGCTTCTTGAAGACCTCGATCAGCGCCTCCTCCTCGCGCGTCGAGGGGTCCTTGTCGAGCGTGTTGACGATGTAGTGCGAGTTGTCGAAGAGGGCGAGGATCGCCTCGTTCGAGGACGTGTCGAGCGCAAAGCCGGTCGAGGGGTCCTCGGCCGGAAGCGCACGCAGAAGCGTCGTGATCGGGAGCTTCCGCTTACGGTCGATGCGGGCGTAGACGATGCCCTTCTTGTCGATCTCGAGCTCGAGCCACGAGCCGCGGCTCGGCATGAGGTTCGCCGTGAAGACCTGCTTCGTCGGGTCCTTCGGCTCCATCAGGTAGGCGCCCGGCGACCGGACGAGCTGCGTCACGATGACGCGCTCCGTCCCGTTGATGATGAACGTGCCGAACTCGGTCATCATCGGGAAGTCGCCCATGAAGACGCCCTGCTCGCGGATCTCGCCCGTGTCCTTGTTCACGAAGCGGACCTTCATGTTGAGCGAGGCCTGGTAGGTGAGATCCTTCTCGCGGCACTCCTTGATCGAGAACTGCGGCTCACCGAACTCGAACTCGCCGAACTCGACGGCGAGTGTTCCGGTGTAGTCCTCGATCGGCGAGATGTCGTCGATCGTCTCTCTGAGACCCTCGTTCCTGAACCAGTCGAACGAGGCCTTCTGGATGTCGATGAGATTCGGTAGGTCGAGAACGTGCTCGAGTCGGCTGAACGACGTACGAGCGCGGGGCGAAGCGACCGTGGTGGTCAAGAAGAACAGCCTCCCTTGAAGCGTGCGAAAACGGGCAAGAAATCGGCGTCGGAGCTACGAGCGGCCGAACAACGGCGCAACCCGCCAGGGTACCGGAACGACTCCCCTCACCGCAAGCCGAAGCCGCGGCGGTCGCCGGTATCGGCCGGAACTCTAGCAACCCGAAGCAAAAAAGGGCGCGTAGCGCCCCCTTTGCTCGAACCGATGTGGTCGCGTTACTTCAGCTCGACCGTGGCGCCGGCCTCCTCGAGCTGCGCCTTGATCTGGTCGGCCTCCTCCTGGGGCACGCCCTCCTTGACCGGCTTCGGAGCCGAGTCGACGAGGTCCTTGGCCTCCTTGAGGCCGAGGCCGGTGACCGCGCGCACGACCTTGATCACCTGGATCTTCTGGCCGCCCGCCTCGGCGAGGACGACGTCGAAGGCGCTCTTCTCCTCCGCCGCGGCTCCGTCGCCGCCGGCCGCCGCGCCGCCGGGCGCTGCGACCGCCACCGGAGCAGCTGCGGTGACGCCCCACTCCTCCTCGATCTTGTTCTTCAGCTCGACCAGCTCGAGGACGGACATCTTGCCGAGCTCGTCGAAGATCTTGTCGACCGCCATCTAGCTCTCCTCTTCTTCGGTGGCGGACGCTGTTGCGTCCGCCGGTGTGGTGTCTTCCGCCGACGACTCCTCGACGGCAGGCTCTTCCTCGGCCGGCGCCCCTTCCGCCTCGGGCTCAGGCGCGGCGTCGGGCTCAGGCGCCGCCTCGGGCTCTGCCTCCGGCTCCTCACCGCCGAGCTGCTCGATGCGCGCGTCGATGAGGCCGACGAGATTCTGCAGTGGAGCGTTGAGCAGTCCGGCGAGCGCGGTGAGCGGAGCAACGATCGCGCCGAGCACCTGGCCGCGCAGCACGTCCTCGGGAGGCAGGGTGGCGAGGCTCTCGACCTCGGCCGCCGTCACGGCGCGTCCCTGCATGATTCCGCCGCGGATCTCGAGCACATGGGTCTCACGCGCCGCGTCCGCGAGCGCTTTCGCCGCCGCGACCATGTCGCCGTCGGCTTCGAGGAACGCGATCGCGCTCGGGCCGTCGAGCAGCGCGAGCAGCGCGTCGGCCCCCGCAGCCTCCGCGGCGCGCCGCGTAAGCGTGTTCTTGACGACGGTGAAGCGTGCGCCGCTCTCGAGCAGCCGCGTGCGGAGCTCGTCGATCTGCGGCATCGTCAGCCCTCGATAGTCGGCGACGAGCAACGTCTCCGCAGCCTTTAGCCGCTGCGTCAGCTCGTCGACAACCTGTTCTTTCTGATCTCTCTTCATCTCACCTCGACTGGTCTTCCGTCCTCGCAGGGAGGACCGCCAGTGGTCTCAGGCGGCAGTTGCTAGGCCGGAACTGTAGCGGCCTCCTGCGACTGGTCGTCCAACTCTTCAACGATGCCGCGAATCCGGGCCGGATCCACGTGGATGCCAGGGCCCATCGTGCTCGTGAGCGTGATCTGCCGGATGTAGCGGCCCTTCGCCGCCGAAGGCTTCGCGCGCACGATCTCGTCGAGGACCGTGGCGTAGTTCTCCACGAGCGCCCGCTCGTCGAAGCTCTTCTTGCCGATCACGACGTGGACGTTGGCCCCGCGGTCGGTGCGGTACTCGAGCTTGCCGGCCTTGGCCTCCGAGACGGCCTTGCCGACGTCCATCGTCACGGTGCCCGTCTTCGGGTTCGGCATGAGCCCGCGCGGGCCGAGGATGCGGCCGAGCTTGCCGACATTGCCCATCTGGTCGGGCGTCGCGATCGCAACGTCGAAATCGGTGAAGCCCTCCTCGATCTGCTTCGCGAGATCGGCCGAGCCGACGACGTCCGCGCCGGCCTCCTCCGCCTCGCGCGCCTTGTCGCCCTCGGCGAACACGGCGATCCGCACCTCCTTGCCGCTGCCGTGCGGGAGCATCAGCGTGCCGCGCAGCTGCTCGTCGGCGTGGCGGACATTCAGTCCCAGGCGAAAGTGCAGCTCGACCGTCTCGTCGAACTTCGTCGCGCCCATCGACTTGAGCAGGCGCACTGCCTGGACCGGCGAGTAGAGCTCCTCGCGGTCGAACAAGGCGCGGGAGTCGCGGTACCGCTTGCCGTGCTGGGCCATCAGAGATCCACCTCCACTCCCATCGAACGCGCCGTGCCGGCGATGATCCGCGCCGCGTGGTCGATGTCGCGCGCGTTCAGGTCGGGCATCTTCGTCTCCGCGATCCGCTCCACCTGCTCGCGCGACAGCCGTCCGACCTTCGTCCGGTTCGGCTCGCCCGAGCCCTTGTCCAACCGCAGCGCCTCCTTGATCAGGACGGCGGCCGGCGGCGTCTTTGTGATGAACGTGAACGAGCGATCCTCGAAGACCGTGATCTCGACCGGGATGATGCGACCGTTCTGATCGGCCGTCTGAGCGTTGAACGCCTTGCAGAACTCCATGATGTTCACGCCGTGCTGACCGAGCGCGGGTCCGACCGGCGGGGCCGGGTTCGCCTGGCCGCCGGGGATCTGGAGCTTGATGAGAGTGAGAACCTTCTTCGCCATCGTCTTCCTCAGTCGAGCTTCTTCACGTTGTCGAAACCCACTTCGACCGGTACCTGCCGCTCGAAGATGTTGACCATCACCTGCAGCTTCTGCGCGTCGGGATTGACGTCGGTGATCTCACCGTCGAAGTCCGCGAGCGGGCCGGAGGTGATCTTGACCGACTCGCCGAGCTGGAACTCGACCTGCGAGCGCTGGGCCACGGCCGCACCGGCTCCGGTGTGGAGGATGCGGTCGACCTCCGGCTGCGAGAGCGGCACCGGCGTCGCGCCGGCGCCGACGAACCCCGTGACGCCGGGCGTGTTCTTCACGACCGTCCAGGCGTCGTCGTTGAGGTCCATGTTGACCAGCACGTAGCCGGGCAGGGTGCGCTTCTCGGCCTGCACCTTCTGGCCGTCCTTCGTCTCGATCACCTGCTCGGTCGGGACGACCACGCGCCGGAAGCGGGCGCGCTGGTTCATCGACTCGATCCGGTGCTCGAGATTGGTCTTCACCTTGTTCTCGTGCCCGGAATAGGTGTTGATCACGTACCAGCGGAACATCAGCGGTCGGCTCCTTAGCGCAGCAGTAGGTGCTTGACGACGTATTCCCAAACCTGGTCGTTCAGGTACAGGAAGCTCCCGACGATGAGACAGGCGACGATGACGACTGCGGTGCCGCTGATCACCTGCTGCTGGTTCGGCCACTCGACCTTCTTCAGCTCGGCCCACGACTCCTGGAAGAACCGGAAGCCCGGCACTCCCGGCCGTACTTCGTCGCTGCGCTCGCCGCGCGGCTCCTCCGGCTGCCTCGGCGGCTCCTCCTCCGTGGTCGGGCGAGGCCGGGGTGCCGGGCGCAGCGGCGGCGTGCCCGCGGCTTGGGCGCGACGCTGGCGGCGCTGCTGACGGGTGGAGCGGGCCACTAGCGCGTCTCCCGGTGCAGCGTGTGGCTGCCGCACCAGCGGCAGTACTTGCGGAACTCGACGCGGTCGGGCGAGTTGCGCTTCGACTTCTGCGTCTGGTAGTTCCGGCGCCTGCACTCGGTGCAGGCGAGCGTGATTGCGACTCTGACTCCGGTTGCCATTCCTGTTTCTCGCTCCGCGGGACGCGCTCCAGTAGCGCCGGGTGGGCTCGAACCACCGACCTCTGCATTATGAGTGCAGCGCTCTGACCAGCTGAGCTACGGCGCCTCGCGCCGGCGCATAGTAGCGGAGAAGAAGCCGCCGGCTCCACCCGCCACGAGTCATGAAGCCGGAGCGGGCCGCTCGAACTAGGAGTGCTGCTCGATGAACTCGAGCGTGCGCTGCCAGGCGGCGTCGGAGGCCGCCTGGAACTCCTCCTGCTTCCGGTCGAAGAAACTGTGCGGCGCGCCCTCGAACTCGATCAGCTCGTAGTCCTTGCCCGCCTCGTCCAGCACGCGCTCGAACTCGACGTTGTCCTCGTGCGGAATGCCCTGGTCGGCTCCGCCCTGCAGGGCCAGGATCGGCGCGTCGAGATGCGGCACGAGCTCGATCATCCGGCCCGGTCGCCCGTAGAAGCCGACCGCGCCTGAAACTCCGTGGCCCGAGGCGGCCGCCGCCCACGACCCGCTGCCGCCGAAGCAGAAGCCGACCGTGAAGATCGCACTGCAACCGAGCTCCCTCAGGTCTCGGACGCAAGCGCCGACGTCGGCCTGCACGTGCTCCTGCGTGAGCTGCTGCACGAGGGGCATGTAGTCCCAGTCGTCCGGCCGCTTGTCGACGCCCGCGGTGCGGCCGAAGTAGTCGAACGCGACCGCGGCGTGACCCCGCTCGGCGAAGCGGAGCGCGAGCTCCTCGTAGAAGCGATAGAGGCCGCGCACGTCCGGCAGGATCACGATCCCCGTCGAGACGTCCCCGTCCGGGAGTGCCCGGAAGGCGGCGAACCGATTCCCGTCGTCACTCTCGAGCACGAGGTCGTCGTGGGAGACCGCGGCGCCGGCGATCCGCGGGATCGGCGGCTCGGAGTCGACGTCGAAGCACATCGCTTCGCGAGCCTACGAGAGGAGGCTCCTCCTCTGCGGCGTACCCTGAGGGCGGTGGACGACGAGTCGCAGCGCGACGAGATGAACGCGGCGATCCAGGCCCAGCGCGAACGGGGCAACGTGCCGAAGTCGATGCTGCCTCCGGAGGACGAGCTGCCGTCGCCGCCGCCCGCCCGGTCCGAGCCACCGGCTCCCGAGCCTGCTGCGCCCGAGCGCGGCCTGCTCGCACGACTGCTGGGTCGCTGAACCCGTGTTATGCGCCAGGGGAGCCCGGCGTCCCGAGCCCCCCGCCGCCGGGCGCTGCTAGGCGGCCTGCTTCCTCCCGAGCATCTTGTTCCACCACTCGTCCTCGTCGACGAGGGTCGCGATGAACTTCGGCCCGCTCGGCCAGCGCGGCAAGGTCACCCGGCGCTGCCTCGTGAGCTCGTCGAGCACGTGCGCACGCAGCGTGTGCAGCCGCTCGTGTTGCGCGGCGATCTCACGGGCGAGCTCGCTGCGCTCGACGTCTCGGCGGGCTACGTCGTACTCGACCTCGAGCAGGCTGGCCCTGCCCTTTTGAACTTCCTCGATGGTGCTGGACATGCGGCGCTCCTCCTCCACTCGTGGTGCAACTCGGACGCCGCAGTTGTCCTGGCCCAATCGTCGTCCTGACAGCCTGTGCTGACGATCCCTCGAACAAGCGTTTCTGCCTCGAAATCCCCCATTCAAGGTGAAGGGGTCTGCAGCCGATAGAGCGCCTGTGACTTCCCTGCGGCTGGTCGACGAACAGGCATGAGCGCCTCCTCCGAGAGAGAGCCCACGCCACAGCGTCAGCTCGGCGAGCTGATGACCGAGCTGGGGCTCATCAGCGATGAGCAGCTCGCGACGGTGCTCGAGGTGCAGAAACAGTCGAAGCGCCCGCTCGGCCAGATCATCGTGGAGCTCGGCTTCGCGTCGGGCGCCGCCGTCGCACACGCCCTTGCAATGCAGAGCGGCGGTGCGCTGAAGACCGAGTACGGCTTCGCGCTCGGCATAAGCCCGGTGCCCGCCGGCGACGACGAGCCCCCGGCCGGTCTGCCGAAGCTCCGGCTGGCGCCGACCGCCGTCGCGCCGCCGGCACGGCTCGACCTCGAGTCCGCCGACGAGACGGAGCGCGAGGGCGAGGCCGGTGCGGAAGCCGTGGCGGAACCCGTTGAGTTGGCGGCAATCCCCGAGCCCGAGCAGGTCGACGAGGTCGCGGAGGTCGACGACGTCGCGGAAGTCGAACAGGTTGAGGAGATCGCGGAGATCGAGCAGCTTCAGGAGGCCGAGGAGATCGAGGCCGACGGCGAGGCCGAGGAGATCCAGGCCGACGCCGAGTCAGAGGAGATCCAGGCCGACGCCGAGTCCGAGTCCGTGGACGCCATCCCAGAAGCCGAAGAGATTCTCGAAGCCGAAGAGATTCTCGAAGCCGAAGAGACTCCCGAAGCCGAAGAGACTCCCGAAGCCGAAGAGATTCCCGAAGCCGAAGAGACTCCCGAAGCCGAAGAGGTTCCCGAAGCCGAAGAGATTCGCGAAGCCGAAGAGGTTCCCGAAGCCGAACCCGAGGCTCGGATCGACGACGCCGAGGCGAGCACCGAGAACGTGGTCACCGTCGAGACCGACCCGGTCGAGCTGGAGCAGCTGCGCGCCGAGATCGAGCGTCTCGAGGCTGCCCTCGCGGAGGCGCAGACTGCCGCGGGTGAGCGGGAGCAGCTGCTGAGCGACGTCGCGAGGCTCGAGAGCGCACTCGCCGAGGCACAGACGACGCACGAGCAGAACCTGGTCCGACTGCGGGAGGAGCACGAGAACAGCGCCGCCGAGATCGAGCAGCTGCAGGCGACCGCGAACGACCACGAGCAGCTGCTGAGCGACGTCGGGAACCTCGAGGAAGCGCTCGCCCGGGCACAGGCGACGCACGAGCAGAGCCTGGCTCAGCTGCGAGAAGAGCACGAGCGCGCGACAGGAGAGATCGAGCGCCTGCAGACGGCGCTCGCCGAGGCCGAAACATCGGCCGCCGAGTACGAGCGCCGGCTGACCGACGCGCGGGACAAGCACTCGAACGACCGAGACGAGCTCATCGCCCAGCGCAACCAGGCCAAGGAGGAACTCGCCGAAGCGCTCGAGCAGGTCGCCTCCGTGGCCCCGGTGGCCGAGGAGCGGGACCGGCTGCGCGCGAAGGCGGAGGAACTCGAATCCGCGCTCGCCGAGGCACAGGCTGCCGCCGCAAGCGAGCGCGAGGGGTTGCTGGGGAAGATCGATAGCCTCGAGAGCGCCTTCGCCGACGTGCAAACCGAGCGTGAGCAGGAGCTCGAGCGCGTCCGGCAGGAGCACGAGCACGCCCTGGAAGAGCTCGACCGGACCCAGACCGCCCTCGCCGAGGCACATGCTTCCGGCGCGGAGCAAGAACGGCGGCTCGCCGAAGAGCGGGAGCGGCACGCCGAAGAGCGGGCCGAGCTCCAAACCCAGCGCGACGACCTCACCAGCCAGCGTGACGCGCTCACCGCCCAGCGCGACGAGGTCACGGCCGAGCGCGACGAGCTCACGACCCGGTACCACGAGCTCACGGAGCAGTACGACGAGCTCACGACCCAGCGAGACGCGCTCACCACCCACCGCGACGCGCTCACCACCCAGTGCGACGCGCTCAGCGGCCAGCGGGACGAGCTCACCACCCAGCGCGACGAGCTCAGCGCACAGCGCGAGCGGCTCGCGGAGGAGCTCGGCAACGCGTTCGAACGGCTCGCCGTCGTCGAGCCGGCCGCCGAAGAGCGCGACGAGCTGCGAGCCGAGGTCGAGCGGCTCGAGTCCAACCTCGCAGAAGTGCGGGAAAGCTCCGCGACCGAGCTGCGCAACGTCACCGAAGAACGCGACAATTTCTTCGCCGAGCTCGAAGAGGCGCGCGAGCTGCTGCGTCAGGCGGAACGTGTACGCGAGTCACAGATCGCCCTCGAGGCGGAGCGCGAACAGGCGCTTGCAGAGATCGAGCGGCTCCAGACCATCGCCACCAACACCCAGGTGGAGCTCGAGGAGCAGACTCGCCTGCTGGTCGAGGCGCAGGATCGCCACCACGACGAGCGCCAGACGCTGGTCGCCCAGCGCACGCTGCTCGAGGAAGAGCTTGGATCGGCCATCGAGCAGCTCGCTGCGGCGGCTTCTGCGTCCGACGAGCGCGAGCAGGGGGTGCAGCTCGGCTCCCAGAGGATTCTCGACGCGCTGGACGCTGCCCGCGGGTTCGCAGCCGAGCTCGTCGCCGAGGACGAACAGCTCTCGGACGAAGAGACAGTGACCGCCGACGCCGAGCCCGGGGCCGGCGAGCCCGAGACTCAGGACTCCGCCGACCAGCCGGACGACGAGCTCGAGGCACTCGAGCCGGGTGCTGAGACCGCCGAGGTCGGGTACTCCCTCTTCGTCCCGGGGCCGAACGGATACGAGCTCGTTCCGCAGACAGGCGTTCCGCCACAGCCCGGTGAAACAGTCGAGCTCGAGCTGCCCGACCGAGAGGGGTCGGCTGTCTACGAGGTCGTACGCAGCGGCCGCACGCTTCCCGGTGGCGACGTGTGCGTCTATCTGGCGCAGGTGTAAGGCGTTCCGCGCCTAAAGAACGGCGCAACGGACGCCGATAACTGCGCCGAATACGCGAATTGGAGGCCCTGCAGTGAACGACTATTTCGACAGCGAGATGACCTTCGACGAGGAGCAGCGCGTCGAGCCGAGTGACGAGCGCACCGCGGCGATTGCGACCGCGTACAGCTGGGAGCTCCCCTACCTCGACGACGAGCCCCTCCTGATCGACAGTGAATCCGCCGTGCGTGTGGGCGGCGAGGAGCTCGCGCGCATCGGCGCCGCTCCCGTCCGCTGCGCCGACGGCTCCGTCCGAGTCGCCCTCGCCGACGCAACCGCCGAGCGCATCGCGGGCATCCGCGAGCACTTCTCCGGCGCCGTCGACATCGGCGTCGTCAGGGCTTCGACCCTCGCAGCGCTGCTGGACGCCGCTTCGATGAGCGTGGCGGCCTCGGGCACCGACTCGATCAGCTCGGGTGCCGCCGCCGCGGCGCCCGTCTGGGGACGGTCGCTCGAGCGCGTTCTCAGCCTGTTCGACACCGAAGCGACGCGGCTGCAGGATCTGCGCGGCAAGCTGCAGGAGCTCGGCGGCGAGATGGCTGCGCGGGAGCAGCGGGTGCAGGAGCTCGAGATCGAGCTTCAGCGGATCCGCCTCGAGCGGCTCCGCGACCAGGAGGCGGTCGACCGCCTCCGGCACGAGCTCGCCGACCGCAACAGCCGCCTCGAGCGCGCCCTCGAGAAGACGCAGGAGCTCGCGGCGATCATCCAGGGCGGTCACCTGCGGTGAGAAGGACGCCGGCGCGCACGCTCGCAGCAGCGGGCACTGCCGGCGCCGGAGCCGCGGTCGCCGTAGCTGCCTACCTGATCGTGGGCGGGCTCCCGGGCATGCTCTACGCCGCCGGGATCGGCCTGGCCGCTCTGGTCGGCGCCGTGGCGATCGTCGCCGGGCGGACCGATGAGGCGCCCGGGCACGTGCCCACGGCAGCACCCGCTCCGCGGCTGTCGCACCGGATTGGCAAGGCCCGCCGCATCGCGCAGCTCGAAGCCGAACTGGCGGCAACTGCGGTCGAGCTCGAAGAGCACCGCCACGCGCTCGCCAATCTCGCGACCCAGCTCTCGAGCGAGTCGGAGATCGCACAACGAAACACCCAGGAGCTCGAAGGACAGATCCGCGAGCTCGAGGCCGAACGGGACGGCCTCCTCGATGTCGTCGAAAAGGAGCGGGAGCGTTTCGAGCAGACGCTCGAGGAGCTCGGCGGCGGTATCGGGCGACATGGCAACGAACTCGCCGAGCTCGAACGAGAGCTCGAGGCGCTGATCGCGCGCTAGCGAGTTCGTCCTAAGGAGGGATCGGCGCGGAGACGCCCGATGCCGACGTTGACGGACGAACAAACCTCGGAGAGACGATGCTGCTGCTGAAGATTCTCGTCGTCGGTGCCTTACTGGTCGGAGCGATGGCCGCGATCCGGGACGGACGCGTGCTGAAGGACGCCGGCCTCCTGAGCACCTGCAATCCGGTCACGGTCAGCGGCAAGCAGGATTCGACCCTGCTGAGCTGTTCCAAGGGCCGCCTCGACGGCTTTCCCGACATGACGAACAAGTCGTGCAGCCTGGTCGCGGTGCATCCGGGCCGCGAGTACTGGCGCTGCGAGGCGCCGATCGTCTCCTCGCAGACGCCGCAGGGATGAACAGCGCAACGGCAGACAGCCGCCCGTCCGGGGGATACGGGCTAAAGCCGGTGCGCTAGCCGGCCGATTGGGAAGGTTGCCGATGGATCTCGAACTCGTGCTCCGCCGCGCCGTCGAGCTTGGCGCCAGCGACATCCACCTCAAAGTCGAGAGGCCTCCGATCCTGCGCCGCGACGGGCAGTTGGGCAAGCTGGAAGGCGAGCCCCAGCTGAACGAGCGCGACCTTGAACTCGCACTCGAGCAGGTTTGCGCCGCGACGCCGAAGCGGCTGCAGACGTTCCTCGAGACGGGCGAGCTCGACAGCGCCTATGCGCCGGAAGGGCTGCCGCGCTTCCGGGTCAACGGGTTCCGCCAGCGGGGCTCGATCTCGATTGCCTTCCGCGTCATCCCTCGCGAGGTCCCCAACTTCGAGGAGCTCTCACTCCCGCCCGGCGTCCGGCGCCTGGCAGAGGAGCACCGCGGACTCGTTCTCGTCACGGGCGCGACCGGCTCGGGGAAGACGACGACGCTCGCGGCCATCATCGACCACATCAACCGGTCACGGAAGCAGCACATCGTGACGATCGAGGACCCGATCGAGATCGTCCACGGCGACCAGAGCTGCATCGTCAACCAGCGTGAGGTCGGCCTCGACACGGCGTCGTTCGCGCAGGCGCTGCGCCGCGGTCTCCGCCAGGACCCCGATGTGATCCTGATCGGCGAGCTCCGCGACGCCGAGACCGCAGAGACGGCTCTGGCCGCTGCGGAATCGGGGCACCTCGTCCTCTCGACGATGCACACCGTCGACGCCTCCGAGACGATCGGGCGGATGGTGGAGTTCTTCCCGTCCGTCAAGCAGCAGCTGATCCGGTCGATCCTCGCCGGCGTCCTCCGCGGCGTCATCAGCCAGCGCCTGCTGCCGCGCGAAGACGGCGGGCGCGTCCCCGCCGTCGAGGTCATGGTCACGAATGCCCGGATCTCCGATCTCATCCGCGACGACAAGCCCGACGAGATCACCGAGGCGATCGCCGAAGGCGACTTCTTCCAGATGCAGACGTTCAGCAAGGCGCTGATCGAGCTCGTGCTGGAGGACAAGGTCGACCGCGAGGTCGCCGCCAACGCCTCCTCGAACCGCCACGACTTCCTCATCGCGCTCGATCGCGCGATCAAGGAGCGGGCCGCCAGCACCACGACGAAGCTCGATTCCGCGCCGGAACCGGAGCCCGAGCAGGATCCGGAGCCGGAAGCGGCCGCAGAGGAAGCGCCCGATGCGGCCGACGCGGCCGAGACCGCCGACGCCGACAAGACAGCCGAGACGGCCGAGGAGCTGCCGAGACTCCGCGTCGCCGGTCAGCAGTAGCCATGAGACGTCTCCTCCCCCTCCTCGGGGCAGTCCTCGTGATTGCGCTGGCCCTCTCGACCGCCGCCTCGGCGGACACGTTCCGCGTCGAGCGGTCG
>Ga0335076_10001772_pt1 | contig 21055 bp, 16 predicted proteins | sample Lox_Sample_25_FD_206717 | JGI IMG/M metagenome (GOLD analysis project Ga0335076, IMG submission 206717) | Soil microbial communities from Loxahatchee National Wildlife Refuge, Florida, United States - Lox_Sample_2.5 | ecosystem: Environmental > Terrestrial > Soil > Wetlands | place: USA...
ACAACCCGCTCGTCTACGCGACGCAATTCGACAGCGGCGACCACCTTCACCCCAACGACGCCGGGTACCAGGCGATGGCCAACGCCTTCGATCTGGCGCTCTTCCGCGACGACGAGGGCCGGCGAGGCCACTGACGCTCGCCCGGCGGAGGTGAGGCGCGGGCCTCGCGGTCGTCGGCCTGGGGGCCCCTCGGCCCGTGCCCCTCCCCTCCGGGCCGAGGCGCCCTGTCACCCGGAGCCGAGCGCGCCCCGGCGATCCGGCGTCCGCTCGCCGCTCGCCTCCTCTGGGTAGGCTCTTCGGCTTCGAACTTTGGGGACGGGCACCTGTGCACACATTGTCGAGCGGGAGGAGCGCGCTCTAGGATCCGCGAATGAGCGGTCCGGATCTGCGCCATGGGCGGTCCCTGTGGGCCACCTTCCTCCTCACCGTCGCCCTCGTCGCCGGATGTCGCGCGGCCTCGGCGCCGGCGAGCATCCCCGTGGCGAGCCGGAGCGTCGACTGGTCTCGGGCCGGGGTCCTCCTTCCCGATGGCACTCGAGGGATCCCGAACCCGACGACGGTCTGCGCCGCGGTCGCCCCGGCAGGAACGACCGACGTCCAGCCATCCCTGCAGGCGGCGATCGACGCTTGCCCGTCGGGACAGGTGGTGATGCTCTCGGCGGGCACCTACACCCTGCAGGGCTCGCTCACCGTCGACCACGCCATCGTCCTCCGGGGGGCGGGGCCAAGGTCGACGACCATCGTGGAGAACGGCGGGAACATCATCTTCTCGTCGGTGCCCGGCGCGGGAGGCCTCGGGAGCGAGCCCTACCCGCGCCACGCCGTCGACTGGACCGGAGGCTACGCGCAGGGCACGAGTTCCATCACCCTCTCGGACACGAGCGCCTTGAAGGTCGGGCAGGGCGTGGTCCTCGACCAGCTGAACGACACCGGCCTCTCGCTCCCCGGCTACGTCCCCATCGTGAACGAGACCGGGAGCGAGGGGACGAACGGCATCGGCCTGAACGACGGGGCGAGCCGGGACGGGCTCGAGTTCGAGACCGACGGCACCCACGCCGCCCCGCGCGGCCTGCAGCAGCTGGTGCGCGTGACGGCGATCTCCGGGAGCTCGGTGTCCATCGACCCGCCCCTCTACTACCCGCACCTCGCGATCCTCTCGCCCCAGGCCTTCTTCTGGGACACGCCCGACCTGGAGTACGCGGGCATCGAGGACCTCCGCATCGACGCCCAGTACACGGATGGTGCCGTCACCCTCTCGTTCTGCCGCAACTGCTGGGCACGGCGGCTCGAGATCGACCACGTGGCCCGCGGCGGAGTCTGGGCCCTCTACACCTCCCACCTCGAGGTGCGGGACAGCTACTTCTACCTGGCCGAGGCGGCCGGCCCCACCAACTACGGAGTCGAGATCGACAACTCGTCCGCGGCGCTCGTCGAGAACAGCATCTTCGACAGCCTGACGGCATCGGTGCTCTTCGGATGCTCCGTGAGCGGCACGGTGGTCGGCTACAACTACGTGGTCAACCCGGCGCCCGCGAGTTCCTGGCTCTTCCCGGGTCTCTCGGCGCACTGCGCCCACTCCTACATGGACCTGTGGGAGGGGAACACCGCCCCCGACATGATCCTGGACGTGATCCACGGCTCGAGCAGCCACACGACGGCGTTCCGGAACCGCCTCACCGGCTTCAAGCCGGCCGTCCCGTACCAGGGCTCGCTCTGGTCGAACAACAACATCCCGGTGGTGATGCAGGCCTGGAACCGCTTCCACAGCGTCGTCGGCAGCGTGCTCGGGACCGAGGGCGTCCACACGAGCTACGAATGCTCGCGCACGTCGTGCGACTCGAGCGTCACCGGGCCCCTTCCGGGCGGCGGGTCGGGGGGCGTGGGGCCGATCTACGTGCTCGGCTACTTCACGCAGGACACGACGGCCCTTGCGAGCTACGACGTCCTCGTCCCGGATTCGCTCCTTCGATGGGGCAACCACGACTACGCGACCGGGACCACCCGCTGGGACGCCTCCGAGATCCCGGCGGACGCAACCGTCCCGGCGACTCACGACCTCGCTCCATCGCTCTACCTCGGCGAGAAGCCGGCCTGGTTCGGCTCGGCGGCGTGGCCGCCCATCGGGCCGGACGTCGCGGGGTACGCCACCCCGAGTCCGGCGCAGCTCTGCTACGAGGGGCACGTGGTGGCCGGGGGCTTCGACCCGGTCGCTTGCTACTACTGACCGCAGTCAGCCGGAGATCGGGAGGTGTGCACCGCTTCGGCACACCGGCCCCTTGATTCAATACATCGCCCCGAGTCGATCGTGTCCCGCGAAGGCGGGTCATATCGGTCTTGGCTGGGCGGAGCGGGGCGCGCGCCTCGCGAGCCTCCGGGGGGAGCGATGAAGAGAATGCTCGAGAGGCGCCGCCTGCTGGTCGTCGCCGCGGCGTCGATGCTGGCCTGCGGCGGCCAGGGCACCGGCCACCAGACCGTGGCGATCCCGACCTTCGCGCCGGCGGGGGGATCCGTGGCCGCCGGGACGGTGGTGACGGTCGGCTCGACCACGCCGGGAGCTTCGATCTACGTAGGGCAGGCGAACCCGCCCACGACCCTCGCCTCGGCCTTCACGGTGACGAGCGCCGGGACCTGGTACGCGCGCGCCACCCTCGACGGGATCTCCTCGTCCGTGGCGAGCGCCTCCTACACCATCGACACCAACCCCCCTGCCGCACCGACGAACCTCGTCGCGAGAGCGGCCTCCTCCTCGACCGTCGACCTCACCTGGACGGACGGCGGCGGGACCGTGACGGGGTACTACGTCGAGCGGGCGTCCGGTTCCGGCGGCAGTGCCGGCGCCTTCAGCCAGGTGGGGTCCGTTGGGGCGAGCGCCACGAGCTTCCCGGACACCGGGCTCGCCGCGAGCACCACCTACTGGTACCGGGTGCGCGCCTACAACTCGTACGGAGGCTCCGCGTACACAAACGAGGCGAGCGCCACCACCCAGGCGGGCGGCGGGACGCTCGCCTTCTCGACCGCCGCCTGCCCCGCCGCGACCCAGGGGCAGGCCTACTCCTGCACGCTCGCGGCCACGGGAGGGACGGGCCCCTACACCTTCACGGTCGTGAGCTCGCCCTCCTACGCTCTCCTCCCGGAGGGGATGTCCCTCGACTCCTCGACGGGCGTCGTCTCGAGCCCCGTCGTCGGCGGGCAGGGGTCGTACGGCGTCCAGTTCCAGGTGGCCGACTCGGCGAGCCACACCGCCACCACCTCGATCACGTTCGGCGTCGCCGGCAACAACGCCTTCCTCGCCGCCATCTTCCCGGCGAACTCCATCTTCCACCATCGAGTGGACGGGTTGCCGGTCGACACCTCGCCAGCCGCCGCGATCTACAGTGGCTACCAGTCGTCGACGATCAAGCCGTTCTTCGGGGGCGCCGCCTACCTGAACCTGCCGAACGGGATCCCGGCCGTCGAGGTCCCGTCCGCCGAGCCCTTCGTGCCGGTGAAGACGACCGTCTACCAGTCGTACTTCACCTCCGGCCCGATTCCCTCCTACGCCCCCGTCGAGGGGACGTCGATCTCCGAGGCGACCGGCGGGGACGGGCACGTCCTCGTGTACCTGGAGGCCGGGGGTGGGAAGCCACCGGCGCTGTACGAGATGTGGCAGGGCCAGTACCTGGGCGCGAGCGGCTGGACCGACTCCTCGAACGCCCTGTGGTCGGACGTGACTTCCAACGCCCTGACCCCGCAGGGCAACGGCACCGCGGACGCGGCGGGATTGCCCATCGCGCCGCTACTCGTGAACGCGGACGAGGTCATCGGGACCGGGACTCCGGCTGCGCCGAATGGGGTCGTCCAGCACCCCGTCCGCTTCACCGCCAACCACATGCTCAACTACTGGGTGTGGCCGGCAACGGAGACCGCCGGCGTCGGCTCGTGCAGCAACGGGGCCGGGACCATCCCCACCGCCACCCTGATCTCGCAGTCCTCTCCTCCCAGCTCCTGCACGATGACCGGGCCGGCGGGGGAGATCTACCGGCTCAAGGCGTCGGTCCCCAACCCATCCTGCGCCGCCACCAGTCCGCAGGCGGCCGTCATCATCACGGGGTTCCGCCAGTACGGGATCATCCTGGCCGACAACGGCGACACGGGAGGGCTTATCGGCACCCCGGACGTCCGCTGGAACGACTCCGACCTCGCCTGCCTGAGGAGCCTCACCCTCGCCGACTTCGAGCCCGTCAACGTGAGCTCCCTGATGGTCGACCCGGGCAGCGGAGCGACCGCCAAGTGACCCGGCCGGACGACCCCGTTCCCCTCCCGGCGTCGGAGAGCCCCGGGATCGGCGGCGCCAGAGCGGAGAAGCCCGGCTCGGGACCCCGCTAGGTCGCGCCCCGATCCACTCGGGTCGCCGCGCATCGAACCGGCCGCTTGTCGGGCGATCGCCCTTCGCCGCGTGTGGTCGTGTGCGACCGGCACCTCGCCCACGGCGCCCGGACATGCGCGCGCGGGATTGGCGCCGCCGCGGGCGTCGGCGAATATCGACGCCGGAACAGAGGGAAGTTCGTGCCCGCCGATCGACAGGACCTAGAGGAACGAATCACCGCCGCGACGCCGCTCGACACGGTGCGCGGCCTCTTCTTCAACGCCATCTTCTCCACCGTGCGCGAGCACCGCGGGGACGGAAGCGCGCGGGCGACCGACCCGCTGGGGAGGGGTTCGCGGGCGGCTTTCCTCTCCTACCCGGTGGTGGACTTCCTGAGGATCGCCTGGAACGCCGCGGACGTGCTCGAGGGCGTGTACGGAGACACCGGCCAAGCCTTCTACGAGATGGGGCGGCGGAGCGCACAGAACGTGTTCGAGTCGCTCTGGGGCCGCACCCTGCTGAGCCTCGCCGGAGGCGCAGAGCACGGCCTGGCGGCCCAGATCGGCGCCGGGTACCGGGGCGCGGTGAGCTACGGGGAGCGCTCGCTCGAGTGGACCGGCCCGCGCAGCTGCGTCATCACCTTCACCCGCGACTTCCTCGTCCCGAACTATCACTGCGGCGTCTTCGCCGCGGCGCTCCAGGTCCAGGGCGCCCAGGGCGTGCGCGCGGAAGGGCGCCAGGTAGGGTTGCTCGACGCGGAGTACGATGTCTCGTGGGAATGATCGTGGCATCGCCCTCGACGCCGCGCCCGGGTCGCGTCTCCGGGGGGGCCCGGCATGGAACCGGAAGGCGGCGGGGCAGTGGGCATGGCTAGCGTCCGGGGAACCCAGATCAAGCAGAGCGTGGCCGCGCTCGACTGGCTCGGGCCGGGGGCGAAGGCCGAGGTCCTGAGCCGCCTCTCGCCGGACACCTTGAGCCAGATCGAGGCCGCCGTCCGGGTGCAGTGGCTGCCCCACGCCCTGGCGGTGGAGCTGTGCCATCGGGTCCGGGAGGTGTCGGGCGAGGAGGCGGTGCGGGGGTGGAGCCGGGCCTCGGTGACGAGCGCGCTCAACGGCTCGCTCTACGGCCCCTTCGTGAACGGCATCGTCACCGTGTTCGGGCTCAGCCCGGTCGCGGCCTGGAAGATCCTTCCCAAGGCCTACCTGGCGGCCTTCCGGGACTGCGGCGAGCTGCAGGTGCTCGGGGTCGAGGCGGGCTCCGCCGAGATGGCCTTCCACGACCTCCCGCCCGAGGGGCGGGACCGCGACTGGCTCGTGTCCGTCGCCGGCGGGTTCGAGGCGATCTTCGACCTGTGCCGCGTCGAGGGGCGCGTGGATCTCGAGCTGCGCGAGCTCCGCCCCGACCCGCGCTTCCACGCGACGTGGAGGACTTCGCGCTAGGGCTCCGGACGAGTTCCGGCCGGGCCGGGTCGAGCCCCTCGGGCGCGGGGCTCGAGATCCGGGGCCGGGGCCCTACCGCGGCCAGAGCCAGCCGAAGACGCCGGCCATCACGAAGCTGAAGAGGAGCGCGTCGACGACGTCCGACAGGTACGCGCGCCACGGCCGGTTGTACCAGATGGAGTGGAAGATGGGCCCGACGGCGAAGCTCAGGAAGCCCACCGTGCCCGCGATGCGGAAGACGGCGAGGTAGCGGGGCGCGGGGCCGAGGGAGTGAGCGGTCACGTAGGCCGCCATGAAGGCAACGCCCAGGAAGACGAGGAACGAGAGCCCCATGTTCCGCCCCATCCGGACCGGCCCGGCCGGCGCGATCGTCAGCCAGCCCGAGGGACCCTTCGCCCAGCGCTCGACCCATTCCTTCGTCATCTGCTGCCTCGGGTCGGGGGCGGCGGGGAAGGCGTAGATGCCGGGCCGGAGGTCCCGGATCGACGACTGGAGCGCCGCGAACTCGGTGATGCGCCCCCACTCGCCCTTGCGCCAGGGCAACACCATGTGGCTCGCGGCGGAGAGGACGAAGACCAGCACGGCGGACAGGAGCATCGGAAGCCAGAGCTGCGCGACGAAGGACATGACGACCTCGGAAGGGGGGCGTCATTGTCCCCCGGCGTCGCGCGCCGCGTCCAGGCTCTTGCGGACCGTCTCCGCCCGGGGGATCCGTCGGGAGATGCGGCGGTTGCCCCTCGCCACCGCGCGTACTATGCACGCCCGGCGATGACCGACGCAGCCCGCCCGGCCGGGATGCCGCCACCTTCCGGGCGCCGGCGGACGTTGGCGCTCACTGCGGGCACGCTCGTCTGCTTCGCCGCGAACTCGCTCCTCTGTCGCGCGGCTCTCGGGCCCGGGCTCGTCGACGCCGCCACCTTCACGTCCATCCGGATCCTCTCGGGCGCCGCGGCGCTCGCGCTCATCCTCGCCGCCACCCAGCGCGCCCGCCCTTCCGGCGGCAGCACCGGCTCCGCGCTGGCGCTCTTCGTCTACGCCGCGGCCTTCTCGCTGGCGTACGTCCGCGTGGGCGCGGGCGTCGGGGCCCTGCTGCTGTTCGCGGCCGTCCAGGTGACGATGGTCGCCTGGAGCGTCGTCCGCGGTGCCCGGCCGGGCCACCTGCAGTGGCTGGGGATCGCGATCGCGCTCGCCGGGCTCGCCTACCTGGCCCTTCCGGGTGCCCGGGCGCCCGACCCGGTCGGCTCGGCTCTCATGATCGCGGCCGGGGTCGCCTGGGGAGCCTACTCGCTCCGGGGGCGCAGCGCCCGCGACCCGCTCGCCACCAACGCCGACAACTTCCTGCGATCGATCCCATTCACGATCGCCCTCAGCCTGGCGCTGGCGCGGAGCTTCTCCGTCGGCCGGGAGGGCGCGCTCCTGGCGGCCGCCTCGGGCGCGCTCGCGTCCGGCGGGGGCTACAGCCTCTGGTATGCGGTCGTCCCCGCGCTCGGCGCCACGCGCGCCGCCGCCGTCCAGCTCGCCGTGCCGGTGCTGGCGGGGCTCGGGGCGACGGCGTTCCTCGGGGAGCACCTCACTCCGCGCGTGGCGGTCTCGGGCGCCGCCATCCTCGCCGGGATCGCGCTCGCTCTCCTCAAGAGGTGAGAGGCGGGCCCGGGCCTCCCTCGCCGCCTCACCGGGAGCGATCGAGGTGGGTTCATCTCCCACCCGGCCGTGGCCGGCGGGGAGGGACGCCCCGACGGGAGGTTGCGCCCCCCGGTCACCGAGCGTAACGCGGACCGAGGAGCAAGCGCCATGGCCTCTGACTCGAAGGCTTCCCCGTGGAAGAACTCGTTCCAGGTGGCGACGCTCGTCACGAGCGCGCTCACCCCGCTCGTGATCGCGCTCCTTGGAGGCTGGTTCACCTGGGCGACGAGCCAGGAGAACGCCCGCCGGGACCGCGAGGCGAAGGTGATCGAGAAGCGGTTCGTCCTCTGGGATACCCTCGCCCCGCAGCTGAACGACATCTACGTCTACTCCATGCACGTCGGGCACTGGAGGACGCTCCACCCCGACGACGTCCTCAAGACCAAGCTCGCGACCGAGAAGCTCGTGTACGCGTTCCGGCCCTTCTTCACCGACGACTTCGTCGCGGCGTATCGCTCGTTCATCGGGGCGGCCTTCGACGTCAACAGCCCGGAGGAGGACGCCGCCATCAGCAAGTCGGCCTGCGTCCTGGCGGATCCCGACCACGCCGCCTCGCGCGAGGAGCACCTTCGGACCCTCGTGCACTGTCAGTATTATGCGATCCTGCGGGCGGCGTCCTCCGACCTCTCCCTGCCGTTCTCCAACCCCGCGAAGCCGCGCCCCGACGCCGACGATGCCTCGGGCGAGCTCGCTCCCCGCGAGGCCGCCGGCGAGGCGCCGCGGGCGCGCGCGGCCCCGGCCGGAGGGGAGAGGCGATGAGGACTGGACCTACTGCTTCCGGAGCGTCGCCACCGAGATGTGCGGCCAGTGGATCCCGATGAAGTCGAGAATGACCCGCTGGACGTACTGCAGCTGCAGGAACTCGCCGTAGACCGGGTGCTTCACCGTCTCCACCCAGAAGATCGCGTCCATCTGGGCGGCGTTGGCGTTCTTCACGACGAAGGGGATGTTGACGATCCCGCCCGCGGGCGCGGTGGAGATGGCGATGACCACGGTGCTCTCGATCGCCTGCCCCTTGATCTCCTCCAGGAGCACCAGGGCCGGGTTCTTGATGGTGGCCGCGGCGTCGAGCCCGGGAGGCAGGAGCGCCGGGAGCGGGCTCGTCGTGAACGGCTTCAGGTAGGCGGCGTTCGTCACCGGGGTCGCGGGAGGCGAGTTGAGCGCGGGGACGGCTCCGGTGAAGGGCGTGGAGTCGACCGGGTCGATCTTCGGCCCGCCGGAGACGGTGGCGGCGAGCGTGCTCTGCGCCAGGAGCGAGTCCCCGTGCGGGATGGTCGCCTGCCGCACGTAGGTGTCGCTCCCGACCGAGGGGTCGGTCGTCGGCGGGACGCGGACCCACAGGCCGGGCTCCAGGTGGATCCCCGAGTCGTCGGCGCGATCGCTCACCTGCTGCAGGTAGTGGATGCCGTGCAGCTCGATGTCGCCCTGCGCGGAGCCGCGATTGGGGATGTTGCCGCCGATGCGGACGAAGTCGAGCGTCTCCTTCGTCGAGGTGAGCTCGAGGAAGAAGGGTTGGCCGTTCTGCTTGTCGGGGCGGGAGATGAGATTGAAGCCGTGCCCCACCCAGTGGCCGGGCAGCTCCTTCAGGAGGCCCAGGTTCTTCTGGACCGTGGCGCTCGGCGGACTCACGCGGAAGGACTTCGTCATGGCTCTCTCCTCGTCGCCCGAAGCCCCGTCCGGAAGCCGTCGCCAGCCGGTCTCGCGCCCGTGCTGGCTCCTCGGGCCGGCCTTCCCTAATCGTGGAGGAGGCGAAGCGCCGTCGAGACATACGGGTTCCGCCGTTGGTGGCGCCTCGTCCGTTGAACGTCGGCCGTCTCGACGACGCGCGACCCCGGCGGCGACAGGCCCTGCGGCGCGGCCTCGACGGGTCGTAAACCGATTGTTCTCGCTCGGTCCGTTGACGTTCGGTGACAGGTCCGTCGAGCGGCGTGTAGGCGCCTGTGGGGAGGCTGGAGTCGCCGTAGGACTCTCGGGCGGGGTTGGCCCGGCCGATATCACAAATGGTGAACCATCGTTTACGGCCCGTGCGGGAGATGCCCGGGCGCGAGGGCCGGGTGAAGGATCTGCCGGATCATCGCGCCGGCGGCGGGCCGGGCGTCGCCCCCGACCACGCCGGCGCGCGGGAGGAAAAAATGGCGGTGACGAGCGAAGGCTTCGACCGGCTCTTCCAGGTGCTGATGCGGGTCCGGCTCACGGCCACCACGCCGCCGCCGCCGCCCTACGGAAGCTCGCCCACCCCGAGCCGCGTGCTCGGCCCGGTGCGCGCCGGCGCGGCGCTCGTGCCGCTCGTCTACCGGCAGCACTACGTCTCCTCCCTCGAGTCGCACCTTCCATCGCTCGTGGCCGGGCTGGTGGAGCAGAACGACCTGGGCGTGCTCGAGGCCCTCGCCGGCGCCGTGTACCAGCACAAGCAGACCGTGGGCCGGCCCGAGCTCCGCCGCTTCCTCGCCGTCATCTCGAACCTCTACCGGTCGTTTCTCGACAAGGCGAAGCGCTCGCAGGCGCAGTTCCCCATCCGCGAGCAGCTCCCGCCCCTCGCCATCTTCCAGAACTCGGCTGCGCAGGGCCCCTACACGCTTCCCGTCGACGCCGTGCACCAGCTCATCGGCTCCGACGTGGGCGTGGTGAGCCTCCCGGCTGCCTACCGGGACCACCCCTTCTTCTGGGCCTCGCTGGCGCACGAGACGGGTGGACACGACGTGCTGCACGCCGACCCCGGGCTCATCCCCGAGCTGCAGGACGGCGCGCGACGCCTCCTCGGGGGCAAGCTCGGCGCCGTCTGGTCCTACTGGATGGACGAGGCAGCCTCCGACGTCTACGGCGTCATGAACGTGGGGCCGGCCTTCGCGCTCAACCTGGCGGCCTTCTTCGCGACCCTCATCGCCCAGCTCGAGCACAAGAAGGTGCCGTCGCTGCGCACCCAGTCCGGCCCCATCGACGCGACGCCCACCAGCCCGCTCGATCCCCACCCCACCGATCTCCTGCGGCTGCACCTGGCCATCGGCGTCGTCGAGAACCTCGCCGGGCTCTCCGAGAACCGGCAGGTGCAGTACCGCGAGGACCTGAAGGCGCTCGCCCGCATCCTCGCCCCCGATGCCCGGTCCATCGAGATCGAGGGGTCGGTCCGGCAGGACTCCGGCGAGGTGATCACGCTCTCCGACTCCTTCCCGCTCGTGGACATGCAGGACGCCGCCCGCCGGGTGGGCGGCATGATCGCCACCGCGAAGCTCGAGGCCTTCGGCGGTCACGGCATCCAGGACATCGAGACCTGGGACGACCCCGACGAGGACCGGGCGCTGCAGGTGGCCGCCGCCATGCGGGCCCGCGGGCCGGTCACCGGCATCGGAGACGACGCGCAGCTCCTCGCCGGGCTCACGCTCGCGGTCTACGAGAACCCCGCCGCCTACGCCGAGGTCACCCGCCTCCTCGACGCCGGGCTCGACGAGAGCTTCGCCCACGACGCCTTCTGGGGCCTGGCGCAGAAGGACGTCGCCTTCCTCGGCCACGCCAGGGTCCAGCGCGTGCGCCCGCCCGAGGAGCCGGTGGACCCGCTCGCGGCGGAGCTCATCGAGTTCAACTCGCTCGAGCCCGGCGCCTTCGACGCGGTCGGCCAGGAGGCGCTGGCGATGCGGGCGACGCCGCCCGCCGCCATCCCCTGGCCGCGGGGAAAGGCGCCGAAGGCGGCACCGCTCTCCCGCACGCCCCCGGTGGACCAGGCGCTCCCGAGGTGCGACTACCTCGCCATCACCTGGACGGTGGACGAGGCGAACGCCATGGCCACCGTCCTCACCCCGGGGTTCCTGGCGGCGCCCCCCTCGAGCGACCGGAGCGGCAACGCCTGGTACCACTACGCCAGCCGCTTCGCGGACTACCGGGGCATGCTGCGGCCGGGGACCGTTCCCTTCAGCGAGCACATCCTGGGCCGCTACCTCTTCTCCGAGTTCGGCGGCAAGCGGGTGGTGTGCTTCAAGTCCGACCTGCACCTGGCGCGCGACACCGAGAAGATGCCGGTGAAGAAGCTCTTCCAGCAGCTCATCCAGGAGACGCGGGCGAAGCTCGTCGTCACCACCGGCACGGCCGGCGCCATCGGCGGGAAGCTCCAGCTCGGCGACGTGGTGGTGGCCACGAGCTGCACCTTCCACTGCGAGGGGATGTTCAAGAACCAGCCCTTCAACGGCAAGACCTTCACGAGCGACACGCCGATGGCGGCGAGGGAGTTCCAGCTCGCGAACGACACCCTCCTGCCCGCCAACGCCAGCCGGCTCGAGCCCCAGCGGCGCGGGGTGCCCCGCATCTTCTGGGACCGCTCGCAACTCGGCCAGCTCGACCAGATCGTCACCACCGACATCTTCGCCTTCGACGACGTGCGCGACACCTTCGAGCTGCAGGGGCTGGGCTCGGCGGTGGAGATGGACGACGCCGTCCTGGGCCTCGCCTGCTCCGAGCTCTCGCAGCCACAGCAGTGGCTCGCCATCCGCAACGCCTCCGACCCGCAGATGGACGGATCGTCGCTCGGCGAGGAGAAGAGCGAGGCGGCCGCCATCTACAAGAAGTTCGGCTTCTGGACCACCATCCCGAGCGTGATCGCCACCTGGGCGGCCATCGTCGGGCACGGAGAGTGAACGGAAGAAGGAGCCCGGGGTCGGCCGCCCGAGGCCCGGAAGGGGTGACGCTCCGCAGGGGACCCATGGCGAAGGCGAAGACCAAGGCAGCTCTCTCGGGACCCGGCAAGGTGCCGGTGAGCGTCCTCGTCAACGGCCTGACGCGAAAGGCGGAGCTCGAGCCCTGCATCACGCTCCTCGACGCCCTGCGCGAGCACTGGGGTCTCACCGGCGCGAAGCGGGTCTGCGACCGCGCCACCTGCGGGGCCTGCACCGTGCTGGTGAACGGAGCCCGGGTGTACGCGTGCGGGCTCCTCGCCATCGACGTGCAGGGAGACGAGATCACCACCGTCGAGTCCCTGGACCAGGGCGGCGCCCTCGACCCGGTCCAGGAGGCCTTCGTCGCCGCGGACGCGCTCCAGTGCGGCTTCTGCACCTCCGGCTTCGTCGTGTCGGCGACGGCGTTTCTCGCCGAGAACCCGGACCCGACGCCCGCCCAGATCCGCAAGGGCATGTGCGGGAACCTCTGCCGCTGCGGCACCTACGTGGGGGTGCAGGAGGCCGTTTCCGCGGCGGCGAAGGCGCTCTCCAAGGCCGCGCGGCCGCCGGCGCGGCGCGCCGGAGGGAAGAGATGAGCGCCTACGACTGGCCGCCTGCAGGTCAGCGCCGGATCCTCGGCACCGACGTGGCGCGGATCGACGCGCCGGCGAAGGCGAGCGGACGGGCGGCCTACACCCACGACGTCCGCCTGGCGGGGATGCTCTACGCCCGGACCGTCCGCTGCCCGCACGCGCACGCCCGGGTGAAGAAGATCGACCTCTCCGCCGCCGAGAGGATCCCGGGGTTCAAGGCGGCCTTCGTCGTCCAGGGCTCGGGCACGGAGATCTTCTGGGCCGGCGACGACGTGGTCGCGGTGGCGGCGGAGGACGAGCACGCGGCCGAGATGGCCATGCGCGCGGTGGCGGTGGAGTACCAGGTGCTGCCCCACCTCGTCGTCGACTCGAGCGCCGACGTGCCGGCGGCGTTCTCGAAGCCCATGGACCCGGAGCTCGTGGGCGACCCCGACGGCGCCTTCGCCAAGGCCGACGCGGTGGCGGAGGGCGACTACGGGCTGCCGGTCATCACTCACTGCTGCCTGGAGACGCACGGCAGCGTCGCCGCCTGGGGCAAAGACTCGCTCGAGATGCACGTCTCCACCCAGGCAGTCGCCGGCGTCCCGGAGCAACTCGCCCTGGCGCTCAAGGTCCCGCAGAGCCAGATCCGGGTGCACGCCCCCTACGTCGGGAGCGCGTACGGCTCCAAGCTGGCGGCCGACCGCTGGGGCCTCTCGGCGGCCCATCTCTCGAAGCAGGCCGGCGGAGCGCCCGTCCGCCTGGTCCTCGACCGGCGCGAGGAGCAGGAGGTGGCCGGCTGCCGCCCCTCTACCTACGCCCACGTGAAGGTGGGCGCCCAGAAGGACGGCACCCTCGTCGCCTGGCAGTCGACGAGCTGGGGAACGGGAGGGCTGGGCGGCGGCGCCGAGCCGCCGCTGCCCTACCTGTTCCGAATCCCCAACCAGCGCCGCCAGCACACCCAGGTGGTGAACAACATCGGGAGCGCCCGGTCGATGCGCGCCCCCCACAACCCCCAGGCCTGCCTCGTCACCCTGGGAGCCCTCGACGACCTGGCGGCGAAGCTCGGCATGGACCCGGTGGCCCTCCTGCGGAAGAACCTGGGCCTCCTCTCGGCGCACGCCGACGTCTACGCCGAGGAGCTCGGCGTGGCGGACAAGCTCATGCAGTGGTCGAAGCGCTGGAAGCCGCGGGGGACGATGTCGAAGGGCGAGGTCCGGCAGGGGCTCGGCGTCTCCATGCACGCCTGGCCCGGGAAGGCCCATCCCTTCCAGTGCGACCTCACCATACAGCCGGACGGCACCGTCTCCGTCCGGGCCGGCACGCAGGACCTGGGGACCGGGACGCGGACGGTGATGGCCATCGTGGCCGCGGAGACGCTCGGCCTGCCGGTGAAGGCGATCCACGTCGCCATCGGCGACAGCGCCTACCCCGTCTCGGCCGCCTCCGGCGGCAGCGGGACGGTGGGCGGGTCGGCCTCGGCGGTGCGGCGCGCCGCGGTGGACGCGGTCGCGGAGCTCCTCGCCCGGGTGGCCCCGGCGCTCGGCGTCGCGGCCTCGAAGCTCGAGCTCGCCGAAGGCAGCGTGCGGGTGAAGGGCGGCGGGCCGAGCCTCACCTGGAAGCAGGCCTGCTCCAAGCTCGGCGGACTGCCGCTCTCGGTGCGCGGCAAGAACCCGGGCGCGGGGGCGCTCGCCGACAGCGGCGTCGGCGGGGTGCAGATGGCCGACGTCTCGGTCGACGTCCGCACCGGGGTGGTCCGGCTCCACAAGCTCGTGGCGGTGCAGGACTGCGGCCTCGTCGTGGACCGGAAGACGACCACCAGCCAGGTGTACGGCTCGCTGGTGATGGGCATCGGCTACTCGCTCTACGAGGAGAAGCTGATGGACCAGAACCTGGGGCGCTGCCTCAACCCCAACATGGAGTTCTACCGGCTGTGCGGCATCGGCGACGTGGGCGAGCTCGTGGTCCACCTGATGAGCGGGCCGAGCTACGACCGGCGCGGGGTCATCGGCTGCGGCGAGCCGGCGGTCATCTCGCCCGGGACCGCCATCTCCAACGCGGTGGCGAATGCCATCGGGGTGCGGGTCCCGCACCTGCCGCTCACCCCGGACCGGGTGCTCGCCGCCCTCTCGGGGGCGACGCCGTGAACTCCTTCGAGTACGGGGCCCCGACGAGCCTCCCGGAAGCCATCTCGCTCCTCTCCCCCCGCTGGGGCCCGACCGAGATCCTCGCCGGCGGCACCGACCTCGTGGCGCTCATGAAGGACTACGCCGTCACCCCGCGGCGCCTGGTGAGCCTGAAGCGCCTGCCGGGAATGGGCGCCATCGCCTGGTCTCCGTCGAAGGGGCTGCGGGTGGGGGCGCTCGCGACCCTCGACGAGCTCGCCCGCCACCCGGCCGTCGTTCGCCACTACCCGGCCCTGGCGCAGGCGCTCGGGGACGCCGCCAGCCCCCAGATCCGCAACCGGGCCACGGTCGGCGGAAACCTCTGCCAGCGCCCCCGCTGCTGGTACTTCCGGAACGGCTACGGGCTCCTGGCGCTCGACTCGAGGAAGCGGTCGCTCGTCCTCCTCGGCGACAACCGCTACCACGCCATCCTGGGAAACGGCGGTCCGGCCTACTTCGTGAGCCCGTCCACCATCGCGCCCACGCTCGTGGCGCTCGGCGCCCGGGTGCGCGTGGCCGGGCCGGGAAGGTCCCCCGGGCTCCCGGCGTCGCGCCTCATCGCGCTCGAGTCCTTCTACCGGGCGCCCACGAAGGAGGGGCAGAGGGAGCACGCTCTGCGGCCCGATGAGGTGCTGGTGGAGCTCTCCGTCCCGCCCCCGGGTGGCTCTCGCATCGCCTACTACGAGGTCCGGCAGAAGCACGGCTTCGACTGGCCCTTCGCCACCGCCACGGTGCGGCTCGACCTCGCTGGGGAGAAGGTGGCGAGCGCCGTCGTCATGATGGGGCACGTCGCGCCCACCCCCTGGCGCTCCCGGGAGGCCGAGGGGGCACTCGCCGGGCAGGTCCCCACCGACGCCCTGGCCGCCGCCGCCGGGCGCGCCGCGGTGGGCCCGGCGAAGAGCCTCGGCCAGAACGGCTACAAGATCGCCATCGCGCAGGTGGCGGTGGAGCGGGCGGTGCTGTTGGCGGCGGGGCTCGCCGCCGGCGCGCCCTGGCAGGAGGCGGCCTCATGAAGCAGGCGGTGCGGTTCGACGTGAAGCACAAGGACCTGTGCCCGGCGCTGCGCTGGAAGGGGTGGTTCATTCCCCAGGGCGAGGACATGGCGGTGCCCGGGTCCTCGCTCTTCTGGTGCGTCTTCACCCAGACCTGCGTGGGGCCGGACGGCCAGCTGGCGGAGCCGCACGTTTGCTCGGCGCCGGCGCGCTCCTGCCACCGCGGGGCGGTCGCGCAGATCCGGGGCGATCCCGCGCGCGCGGGCGAGCGCGGGTAGCGGCGGGCGACTCTAGCCGCCGGGGGGGCCGCGGCGCGCCGCGTCCACTGCCGCCTTCCAGTGGACGAGCTCGGGATACTTCCTCGCCGTCTCGTCGTATCGCTGCTCGAGCAGCTGCCTCGCCGCGTACTCGAACGTCGCCTGCGCGGCGGTGCGCGGCGGAGTCGCGATGCCCTCCCCGAGGGCGGTCGCGACCGGGATGGGAAGGGAGGGGGCGAGGGGGATGCCGGTCTGCTGCGGCTCGTCCGCGAGCGCGGCGGAGAGGCTCGCGATCCCTTGCGCCCGGCGCGCGTCCACCCCGGCCGAGTACGGCCCGTCCCCGAACGCCTCCGCCAGGAACTGGAGCACCGAGGTGTGGTCGAGGAGCGCGTGGCACACCGAGCCGGGACGGACGAGCGGCGAGGCCACGATCGCCGGCACCCGCGGGCCGAGGGTGGGGAAGAGGTGCCCGGGCGAGCCCGTCGTCTGGTAGGCGATCGCCGGCGGCGCCACGTGGTCGTAGAAGCCGCCGTGCTCGTCGTAGTAGACGACGAGCACCGTCTGCGCCCAGATGTCGGGGTTCGCGGTGGCCGCCTCGTAGGTGCGGCGCAGGAAGTCTTCGCCCCACCCCATGGCGAGGGGCGCGTGGTTGTCGTTCGGGTGGTCCTGCCCGATGTGCGGCCCGTTCTGGTAGGAGGGCTCGACGATGACCACCTGCGGAGCGCTGGCCGGGGTGGCCTCCTTCATGTCGCGGAGGTAGTCCTCGAAGTCGCTGAAGTTCTCGCCGAGGAGGTGGCCCCAGGCCCTCGGGTACAGGGCGAAGAACGAGAGCCCGTCGTGGTAGACGCGCCAGCGGCAGCCCTGCTCGACGAGCCAGTCGAGCACGGTGCCCTCGGTGTCGATGAGGCGCAGCCCGGTGGAGGTGTCGTAGATGCTGCTCTCCCCGGACCACGCCATCGTCCGGTTGGGCTGCGTGCTCGTCGGCATGGAGCTGTGCCAGCGGTCGCAGGTGCAGAAGCTCCGCGCCAGGAAGCTCGTCACCGGGACGAGGTCGGACGGGAGGAAGCTCATCGGGTCGGGCTCGGGGCCGACGTCGGCGACCGGCGGGTCCTGCGCGAGCCGGAAGGCGGCGTAGGAGCTCACGAAGCCGCCCATGGTGATGGGCCCGCCCGGAGTCGGGGCGAGCTGGGCCGCCACCTGGTCGTACTCGTGGGGCAGGTCGGAGGCGAGCGGGTCGTCCTTCTCCCTCGGGAAGGGGTGGAAGAGGGCGCCCTGGTACGCGTTCTCGTAGCGCGAGAGCGGGGCCTCGAGCCCGTCCACGCCCGGGACCAGGTTCTCGAAGTCGAGGTGGCCGAGGACGTGGTCGAACGATCGGTTCTCGAGCATCACCAGGACGACGGTCTTCACCCGATCCTTCCAGCCCATCTCCGCTCCTCGCTCGCGGGCGCTCCTCCTCGAGACGACCCCCCGGCCCGCTCTCATAGTGGCCGGGCGGATCCCCTGCCGGCGGAGCCGACGGCGCGAGCGCACCCGCCTTCGCCGGGGCCACTTTCGGGCGCGCGGGCGGAGGGCAACCGGGGTATGCTCCGCGAAACAGTGGCACCCTTCGCACGCGCGGGTGCCCACATTCTGGGAAGAGCGATGAAGACTTGCCGGGTTGTCGCGATCGCGGCGCTCGCTGCGGGCCTAGTTGCCTGCAGCACCTCGAGCCCGCCCGCCGTGTCGCCAAACGGCCTCACCTACACGACCAACAACGCCGTGTACGCGGCGGGGCTCGCCATTCCTCCGAACACGCCGACCGTCGGCGGGGGCGCCGTCTCGACCTTCTCGGTGTCCCCGGCGCTGCCGACGGGACTCGTCCTCAACGCCACCACCGGCGTCATCTCCGGGACCCCCACGGAGGTGACACCCATCGCGCTCTACCGGGTGGTGGCGAACTACGTGCTCGGCGGGAACACCTCGGCCACCCTCGCCATCTCGGTGGTGGTCGGGGGGTTCGCGTCGGTGGGGAACATGGTGAACGCGCGCTCCGGCCACGCGGCGTCGCTGCTCGCGAGCGGGGCCCTGCTCGTGACGGGCGGGTACGTCGGCGGAGGCTACCTCTCGAGCGCGGAGCTCTTCGCACCGGCCACGGCGACGTTCAAGGCGACGGGCAGCATGGCGAATGCCCGGTCGCTTCACACCGCCACGGTCCTGCAGAGCGGGTTGGTGCTCGTCGCCGGCGGCTATGGAACCGGGGGCGTCATCCTCGCGAGCGCCGAGCTCTACGATCCCGCCAAGGGCACCTTCGCGGCCGTCCCGGGCAGCATGGTCGCGGCGCGCGCCGGCCACACGGCGACGCTCCTCCAGAGCGGGCAGGTGCTCCTCGCCGGCGGCACCGGCCCGGGCGGGATCCTGGCAGGCGCCGAGATCTACGACCCGGGGACGAACACCTTCGCCTACGCGGGAAGCATGACGACGATGCGGTCGGGCCAGTCGGCGACGCTCCTCCAGAGCGGACAGGTGCTCCTCGCCGGCGGCTACGTCGGCAACTCCCCCCTCCCGACCGCCGAGGTCTACGACCCCTCCGCAAACACCTTCACGGCCACCGGGCCCATGGCGGCGGCCCGCGCGCTGCACGTCGCCGCCCTGCTGGCGGGAGGCCAGGTCCTCGTCGCCGGCGGGAACAGCAGCGTCGGCTACCTCGCCACCGCCGAGGTCTACGACCCCTCCGCCGGGACCTTCGCCGCGACCGGGAGCATGATCGCGCCCCGGTCGAGCCACACGGGAACGACGCTGCAGGGCGGCAAGGTGCTCGTCGCCGGCGGGGTGAACGGCTCGGGCTACCTGGTGGGGGCCGAGGTCTACGATCCCGCGAGCGGGACGTTCTCGCTCACCGGCAACCTGCCGGTGCCGATGGCGCTCCACACCGCGGTCCCTCTCCCGGGCGGCGACGTCCTCGTCGCCGGCGGCTGGAACGAGTCGGGGACCCTCCTGAACGCGGAGCTGTACACCCCGTAGCGGCGAGGGCCCCGCGGAAGACCTCTCCCACCCCCTCCCTCGGGGTGGGTAGTCCTGCCCTCGCGCCCCACCGCTGGCCGCCCGCCGGTGCGAGCCTTGCGAGCGCCGCCTCCCGCCCGAGCCCTTCACTCCGGGAAGGCGGGCGGACTCGGTTTCCACCGCCGATGGGGTAGTCTCCATCCCAGGGACCGTCCTCGAGGTGGCATGCGCGGCAGGGCCGGCAGAATCGTCTCCGTCGGGGGCGGGAAGGGCGGCGTGGGAAAGAGCCTCGTCGCCGCGAACCTGGGGGTCGCCCTCGCCCGGGAGGGCGCCCGCGTCGTCATCGTGGACGCGGACCTCGGTGCTCCGAACCAGCACACCCTCTTCGGGATCTCGCGCCCGGGCGCGACCCTCCAGGCGCTCCTCGACCGGCGCATCGGCACGCTGGAGGAGGCGCGCATCGAGACGGGGGTGGACGGCCTGACGCTCGTCCCGGGCGCGTCCGCCGTGGTGGGCTCCGCCAACATCGGCGCGGCGAGGAAGGGGAAGCTCCTGCGCCACGTCCGCGAGCTCGACGCCGAGGTGGTCGTGGTCGACGTGGGGGCGGGCGTCGGCTTCAGCGCCCTCGATCTCTTCGACGTCGCCGACCTGCGCCTCGCCGTCACCTCGCCCCAGCTCACCTCCGTCCAGAACTGCTACGCGTTCCTGAAGGGGGCGGTGTTCCGGGAGCTCCGGCGGGTCGCCGCCGGGAGCGAGGAGGCCTCGGCGATCGACGACGGGCCCGAGGCGGCGGAGCCCACCCGCACCGTCGCCAGCCTCGTCGAGCGGGTGCGGGGCCGCGACCCGGCGCTCGCCGCATCGCTCGACGGGTGCCTCGCCAGCTTCGGCGCGCGCCTCGTCGGCAACCAGGTCTTCGAGCCGCAGGAGCGGAACGTGCTCTACGCGACGTCGCGGATCGTGCGGGATTTCCTGGGCGTCGACGCGCCGGTGCTCGGCGTCCTGCGCGCGAGCCGCCGGATCCACGACTCGGTCGGCGCCGGCCGGCCCTTCGTGCTCGAGGACCCGGCCGCCGAGGCCTCGACCACCTTGCGGGAAGTGGCGCGGGCCGTCCTCGGGGAGGACGTCCGGCGCCTGCGCGCCGGGCGGGAGCAGGTCGGCCTCCCGGGCCCGCCCTCGCACCCGTCGGCCACCTCCTACGGCCCCGACGCGAGGGAGGAGGCTCCCCCCCTTCCCGCCTCGCTCGAGCGACGGCAGCGCGCGCACGACCGGCTCCCCGTGAACTGCCCGGCGACGCTCGTCGCCGCCGGGGCCTCCTTCCCGGCCGTGATCCGGAACGTGTCCGTCGGCGGGGCGCTCCTCGAGCTCGAGCACCCGCCGCCGGTCGGGACCCGGGGAGAGCTCGTCCTCACCCACCTCGACGGCCGCCCCGCCCTCCCCTGCGTCGTCCGCCACGCCTCCGAGGGCAGGGCGGGAGTCGAGTTCACCGCCGGGCGCGACCTGGCGACGGGCGTGGCCCGGTCGATCGCTAGGCGATTCCCGCCGTAGGGAGTGGGGCGCCCGCGAACGCCCCGAGGCCCCACCGCGACCTGCGCCTCACTCGATGTGGTTCGTGGCGTCGATGCTCACGTTGGCGGGGTTGGTCTGGACGTAGAACCCCTTCGGGTTCTGGGGGGCCTGGCAGGCGTTCGCGGCGAAGGTCGACTGCTCGATGGCCACCGAGCCTGAGTTGTCGTCGCTCACGTAGAAGACGGCGCCGCCGAGCTCCTTCGCCGAGTTGTTCGAGACGTCGCTCCCGCAGATCGTGAGGGTGTAGGTGTCTCCGTCGTTGTAGATGGCGCCGCCGCTCCCGCCACCGGGCCCGTTCGTCGCCGGGTTCTCGCCCCAGCCGATCGCCTGGTTGTAGGTCATGACGCTGTTCAGCACCGTGTAGGAGACGCCGATGCTGCCGAGCGCCCCTCCGTTCGATCCCACGTTCCCGAGCCC
>Ga0335076_10001774_pt1 | contig 21052 bp, 18 predicted proteins | sample Lox_Sample_25_FD_206717 | JGI IMG/M metagenome (GOLD analysis project Ga0335076, IMG submission 206717) | Soil microbial communities from Loxahatchee National Wildlife Refuge, Florida, United States - Lox_Sample_2.5 | ecosystem: Environmental > Terrestrial > Soil > Wetlands | place: USA...
ACCACGTCGCAGGGCTTGCCCTCGGCGGCGAGCTCGGCGATCGCGCCGAAGATCAGGCGGTGATCCGGGCGGTAGAAATCTTCCTGGGTGACCGCGTCGGCGACGTTGTCCCACGCCGCGCTATCGAGCAGCAGTCCCCCGAGCACCGCCTGCTCGGCTTCCACCGAGTGCGGCGGCGTCGGCGCATCGAGCAGCGCCACCGAGCCTGAGGCTTCGCGCGTCTTGGCGGGTGCAGCCACCGCGGCGTGCCGGGGGCGAGCGCTACTCTTCCGGAACGATCGCCACCTGCAGCGGCACGTCGATGTCTGCGTGCAGGTGCAGGTTGACGGTGTACTCGCCGAGCATGCGCAGCGGGCCGCTCGGCAGCCGCACCTCGCTGCGCTCCACCTTGAAACTGGCGCGGCTCAAGGCCTCGGCAATGTCGGCAGTGCCGATCGAGCCGAACAGCTTCCCCTCCGTGCCGGCCTTGGCCTGGATGGTGAGCCTGAAATCCTTGAGCGCAGTCGCGCGTTCCTCCGCGGATGACAGGTGCTCGCGCGCGAGGCGCTCGAGCTCGGCGCGTCGCGCCTCGAAGCGCGCGACGTTCTCGGGCGTGGCGAGTGTGGCCTTGCCCTGCGGCAGGAGGAAGTTGCGGCCGAAGCCGGAACGCACCTTCACGCGGTCGCCGATGTTGCCGAGATTGGCAACCTTCTGCAGGAGTATGACTTCCATCGCCTCAGGCCCTCAGTGCTGGTCGGTGTAGGGCAGCAGTGCCAGGAAGCGCGCGCGCTTGATCGCTACCGCGAGCTGGCGCTGGTAGAAGGACTTGGTCCCCGTAATGCGGCTCGGTACGATCTTGCCGGTCTCGGTGATGTAGCCCTTGAGGGTGGCGAGATCCTTGTAGTCGATCGACTTCACGCCCTCGGCGGTGAAGCGACAGAACTTCTTGCGACGCGAGAAGCGGCTGCCGCCGCCTCCGCCAGGTCCACGGGACGATGCCATGATTTCGGTTCCTCGAATTCGTTGCGTGCGTTACCGCCGCTCAGGCGCTCTCGCCAGCGGCATTATCCTCGTCGTCGGCGACGGCTGCAGCCTCATCGCGCGCGCGCTCGCGACGGCGCCCGCCACCCTCGCCCTCCTCGTCCGCGGCCTTGGCCATCGGCGAGGGGTCGGTTACGGCGGAGTCCATATTGACGACCAGGTGGCGCAGGACCGCGTCGCTGAAGCGGAAGGCGCCCGTGAGCTCATCGAGCGTCTTCTTGTCCGTCTCGACGTTCATCAGCACGTAGTGCGCCTTGTGCACCTTGGCGAGCGGGTAGGCAAGCTGGCGCCGCCCCCAGTCCTCCAGGCGATGCACGCGACCGCCGCCCGCGGCGATCATGCCCTTGTAACGCTCGATCATCGCGGGCACCTGCTCGCTTTGATCGGGATGCACCAGAAATACGATCTCGTAATGCCTCATCGAATGCTCCTTACGGGTTAAGCCGCCCGGATGCAAGGCGTGTCCGATGCGGCAAGGAGATGCGCGAGGGTCGGGCCAACGGGCCGACGCGTACGCGCCCCTGCGAATAAAAAGGGGCGCGAAGCATACTGAATGCGCGCCGCGGCTGCAACGGCGGAAACGATCGCAGTCGTTAACAAACAATGGGTTGAGCCCCAGCGATGCCGCCGCGCCGGGCAGGCGCATACTAGATCCCATGAGCCTCGACAGCGGCGATCTCCTCGCGATCCACCAGCTGCTCGCGCTTTACGGCCATATCATCGACGAGCGCGAGTGGCATCGCGTCGGGGAGCTGTTCACGGCCACTGCCGTCTACGATATGTCGGAATTCGGGGTCGGCGTGGCACACGGCGCCGCCGCGATCCGTGAGCTCTGGAGCCGCCCCCATGCGGCACACCCGCTCGCACACCACGCCACGAACATCGTAGTGAGCGAGGATGCCGAGGGCACGGTGCGCGTCCTGTCGAAGGGACTCGGCGTGGGTGCCAACGGCCGCGTCGGCAGCGTCGCGTACCGCGACGTGGTCGAGCGCACCGCGGCCGGCTGGCGCTTCGCGGCACGCAAGGGCCAGCTGCGACGCTAGGCGCTGCCGCTCAGCCCCCGAGGTTCTGCTCCACCTGTCGCCAGGCGAGCTCCGCGGTCGCCCGCGCGCGTTCGCCGGACTCACGGGCGTGGCGGCTCGCGGCTGTGCCCTCGAGCACGCGCTTCATGATGCCCTGGCGGATGCTGGCGATGCGGAACATGTTGTACGCCATGCAGAACTCCCACACGCGTGGCTCGATCGCCGGGCGCCCGCTGCGGCGGCAGTAGGTCTCGACGTACTGCGCTTCCGTCGGGATGCCGAGCGCGACGAGGTCGACCCCCTTGAGCCCACGGATCTCGCCGCCCTCCACCCGCCACAGCATTACGTGGTAAGAGAAGTCCGCCAGCGGGTGTCCGAGCGTCGACAGCTCCCAATCCACCACCGCGAGCATGCGCGGTTCCTCGCGGTGGAAGATCAGGTTGTCGAGACGGTAGTCGCCATGCACCAGCGTGGTCTCCTCGTGCGGCGGGATGTTGGCCGGCAGCCAAGCGATCAGCTTCTCCATGGCCTCGATCCGCTCGGTCTCCGAGGCGCGATACTGCTTGCTCCAGCGTGCGATCTGTCGCGCGAAGTAGTTACCCGGGCGGCCAAAGTCGCCGAGGCCCGCCGCGGCGTAGTCGAGCGCGTGTAGCGCCACCAGCACGCGATTCATCTCATCGTAGATCGCCGCGCGCCCCGCGACGCTCATGCCGGGCAGCGTCGGGTCCCAGAAGTTCCGTCCCGCGGCGTAGCCCATGACGTAGAACATGGTGCCGATGACGCTCGGATCGCTGCACAGGCACAGCGGGCGCGCCACCGGCACGCTGCTGCCGTGGAGCGCGCTGATCAGGCGGTACTCCCGATCGACCGCGTGGGCGGAGGGCAGCAGCGCGCCAGCGGGTTTCTTACGCAGCACGTACTGCGCGCCATCGCCGGCGGTGAGGAGGAAGGTGGGGTTCGACTGACCGCCGCGAAACTGTTCGACGCTGAGGGGCGAGCGGAAGCCGGCGAGGTGCGCAGCGAGGTAGCGCTCGAGCGAGCGCTCGTCGAAGCGCTGTCGCTCGGCCACCGGCATGGTGCCGGCGAACTCCCCGAAACTCATGGCTGAGGGTATTTCTCCAGCTCCAGCCGACCGATCTGATTGCGATGCACCTCGTCCGGTCCGTCGGCGAGCCGGATGGCTCGCGCATATGCGTAGGCATGTGCGAGGTGAAAGTCATCGCACAGTCCTGCAGCGCCATGGGCCTGGATGGACCAGTCGAGAACCTGGCACGCCGTTTCGGCGGCGGCGATCTTGATGCCGGCAATCTCGGAGCGCGCCGCCTTGTTTCCCACCGTGTCCATCAGCCACGCGGCCTTGTAGACGAGCAGCCGAGCCTGATCGATACGGATCCGCGCCTCCGCGATGCGTTCGAGCGTCACCGACTGCTCGGCGATCGGGCGACCAAAGGCCACACGGCTGCTGACACGCCGGCACATTTTCTCCAGCGCGCGCTCCGCCACACCGATCAAGCGCATGGCGTGATGAATGCGCCCGGGGCCGAGCCGCCCCTGGGCAATCTCGAACCCGCGTCCCTCGCCGAGCAGCAGGTTGCCCGAGGGCACGCGCACGTCGCGGAACTCGATCTCCATGTGGCCGTGGGGCGCGTCATCGAAGCCGAACACCGGCAGGTGCCGCAAGATGGTGATGCCCGCCGTATCGCGCGGCACGAGGATCATCGACTGCTGGCGGTGCCGCGGCGCCTGAGGATCGGTCTTGCCCATGAAGATGAACAGCCGGCAACGCTCGTTCCCGGCGCCGGAGGTCCACCACTTGCGCCCATTGATGACGTAAGTTTCGCCATCGCGCACGATGGAGCTCTCGATGTTGGTGGCATCGCTCGAGGCCACGCGCGGCTCGGTCATCGCGAATGCCGAACGGATGGTGCCGGCGAGCAGCGGCTCGAGCCACGCCCTTTTCTGCTCCGGCGTGCCGTAGCGCTCGAGCGTCTCCATGTTGCCCGTGTCGGGGGCCGCGCAATTGAATACCTCGGGCGACCAGCGCACCCGCCCCATCATCTCGCAAAGCGGCGCGTACTCGAGATTGCTGAGTCCCGCCCCGTACCGCGAGTCCGGCAGGAACAGGTTCCAGAGCCCGGCGCCGCGGGCTTTCTGCTGCAGCTCGCTCAGCAGCGCCGGCTCCTCCCAGCGGTTGCCGCGCTCGAGCTCGGCTTCGAAGCGCTCCTCGTTGGGGTAGACGTGCGCGTCCATGAAGGCGCCGAGGCGCTCGAGGTAATCCCGGGTCTTCGCGCTGAATTCGAAATCCATCGGCGCCTCCCACCGGTTGCCTCAGCCCGGTACCAGGACGACCTTACCCTTCACCTTGCGGCTCGTCACGGCCGCGAGCGCCTCGCGATAGCCCTCGAGCGGGTAGGTGGCCGACACATGCGGGCGCAGCCGCCCTGCCGCGTACCAGGCCAGCAGCTCCGCCAGGTTGGCCGCGTTCTCCCGGGGCCGGGCCTGGGAGTATGCGCCCCAGAAGACCCCGACTATCGAGGTGATCTTGAGGAGCACGAGATTGAGCGGGATCTTGGGTATCTCACCGCTCGCGAATCCAATGACGAGGTAGCGACCCTCGAAGCCGAGGCTGCGCACCGCGGGCTCGGCGTAGACACCGCCCACCGGATCGTAGACGACGTCGACGCCCTTCCCGCCGGTCAGCTCTCTGACACGCTCGCGCAGGTCGGATCCGGCGTAATTGATGAGGTCGCATGCGCCGTACTGCCGGCACAGCGCGAGCTTCTCCTCGCTCGAGGCGCAGGCGATGACCCGTGCGCCCATGAGCGCGCCGATCTCGACCGCGGTGAGGCCCACGCCGCCGGCGGCGCCGAGGACCAGCAGCACCTCGCCCGCTTTGAGCTGCGCGCGATCCTTGAGTGCGTGGTACGAGGTGGCGTACGCAATCGGAAAGGCCGCCGCGCTCACGAAATCCATCTGCTCGGGGATGGCGAACACCCGCGAGGCGCTGAGCACCACCTCGTCCGCGTAGCCGCCGTGCCCGGGAACCGCGAGGACGCGCGCGCCCACTGACAAGCCGACAACACCCGCGCCCGCTTCGCTGATCACGCCGGCGACCTCGGCACCCGGCGTCATCGGCAGCGGCGGCTTCGTCTGGTAGCTGCCCTGCACCATGAGGGCATCGAGGAAGTTCACGCCGCAGGCTTTCACGCGGATCACGACCTCGCCGGGTCCCGGCTGCTTGGCGGGTACGTCCGCGACCACGATCTGCTCGGGCCGCCCGTACTCTTTGACCAGCACCGCTCTCATGCCTTGCCTCGCTGGCGCACCGCCTCGTAGAGCAGCATGCCCGCGGCGACCGACACGTTGAGGCTCTCGACCGCGCCGAGCTGCGGCAACCTCACCAGGTAGTCGCAGTTCTGCTGCGTCAGATGCCGCAGGCCCGCGCCTTCGGCGCCGAGCACCAGCACCACGGGCCCGGTGAGGTCTGCGGCGTGCGCGGGTTTCTCGGCAGCAGCGTCCGCACCGACCACCCACATTCCGGCGTCCTTCAGAAGTCTCAGGGTCCGCGTGAGGTTGGTCACCACGGCCACGGGAGTCGTCTCCGCCGCACCCACCGCCACCTTGCGCGCGGCGGGCGTGAGTTGCGCGGCGCGATCGCGCGGCACGATCACCGCGAGCGCGCCACAGGCATCGGCCGTGCGCAGACAGGCACCGAGGTTATGCGGATCCTGCACTCCATCGAGTGCCAGCAGGAGCGGCGCTAACGTATCGCCGAGCGCCGCGAGCAGCTCGTCCTCGCTCCACGGAGTGAGTGGCACGATGTCGGCAGCGACCCCCTGGTGCACCACGTCACCCAGCCGCTGCCGCAGCGCGGCCGTGTCCACCCGCTCGACCGGCAGGTGCCGGCGCTGCGCGAGCTCCTCGATCGAACGCAGGCGCACGTTGTCGCGTCGCTCGGCGAGCAGCACACTGCGCACGCGCGCCGGATGTCGCTCGAGCATCACGCGCACCGCGTGCACGCCATAGATGGTGTCCTTCACGGCCGCTCTCACTCCACGCCGCGAGGCGCTGCCACTCACGATTCCTCGGCTAGCGCAAGATCCACGAGCCCCTCGATGGGATTCACGGCCGTCACCAGCACCCGCAGGTGTGCCCCCGTGCGCAGCCGACGCCCGGTGCGCCGCCCGCGCCACGCATGGCCGTTGTCCTCCATAACGTATTGATCGTCGCGCAGGCTGTCGACGTGCAGCAGACCGTCGACCGCCACCTCCAGGATCTGCACGAAGCAGCCGAACTCAACCACCGTCGTGATCAGCCCGCGGAACGTCTGGCCGATGCGCTCCTTCAAATAGGTGCACTTGAGAAAGCCGGCGACGTACCGATCGGCCTCGTCGGCGCGTTTCTCGAGCCGTGAGGTGCTCTCACCGAGAGGTGCGAGCTCGCCCGCGCTGTAGCGTACCGCCGCGCCGCTGCGGTCCCGTATCAGGGTCTTGAGGGTGCGGTGCACGACGAGGTCGGGGTAGCGCCGGATCGGCGAGGTGAAGTGCGCATAGTGGGTGAGAGCGAGCCCGAAGTGGCCGATATTGGTTGGCTGGTAAACAGCCTGGGGCATCGCCCGCACCACCAGCGACTCGACGAACGCCCGCTCGGAGGCGTCGCTCACGCGGCGCGCGATCGCCTGCAGGTCGCGCGTGGTCACCGACTTCGGAATTCGGGCATCGATGCCGAGCGCCGCGAGTGTGGAGGCGAGTCGCTCGAGCTTGTCCTCCTCGGGCACCCCGTGCACGCGGTACAGCGTCGGCGTCTTGTGCTTCTCGAGCTCCTGTGCCACGGCGACGTTGGCGAGGATCATGCACTCCTCGATGAGGCGGTGTGCGTCGTTGCGGACGCGCAGCTCGATCGCCCGCACGCGCTCGCCGGCATCGATGACGAACTCAGCCTCAGCGGCGTCGAAATCGAGCGCCCCGCGGCGCGTGCGCGCCTTGTGCAGCGCACGGTACACATCGACCAGTAACATGAGCCGGCCGTGCAGCGCGCCGAGCTGGCTGCGCGCCGCGGGCCGTCCCTCGAAGAGCGCCTGATAGGCCTCGGTATAGGTGAGGCGTGCCGCCGAGCGCATCACCGCCGGATAGAAGCGCGCAGCCGTGAGTACGCCGGACCTGCTCACCACCATGTCGGCCGCAAAGCACAGGCGGTCCACCTTCGGGGCGAGCGAGCAGAGATGATCCGATAGGGCCGTCGGCAGCATCGGCAGCACGCGCGTCGGAAAATACACCGACGTGCCACGCAGCTGCGCCTGGGTGTCGAGCGCGGTGTCGGGGCGCACGTAGTGACTGACGTCGGCGATCGCCACGATGAGGCGAAACCCATGAGCATGCGGTTCTGCATAGACCGCATCGTCGAAATCGCGCGCGTCCTCGCCATCGATGGTCACGAGCGGCAAGGAGCGCAGGTCCACGCGCGAGTCCGCGTCGCGTGGATCGACGCGCTCGCCAAACGCCTGCGCCTCGCGCAGCGCCGCGGCGGAGAACTCATTCGGCAGATCGAAGCGCGCGATCGCCGATTCGGTGGCGAGCTCCACCGGACGATCCGGGTCGAGGCGCTTCACGACCAGGCCCTGCGCGGCGGAGGCCGCACCCGCGTGGCGGGTGATCCTGGCGATGACCCAATCACCGTGTCGCGCACCGTGCAGCTCCTGTGGCGTCACCGCGCAGCGCAGCTGCAGTCGACGGTCTGCGGCGTTCACCCAGGCGCTGCGGCCCTGTGTCTCGACGGTACCGAGGAACGCGCTCACGCCGCGCTCGAGCACCTGCTCGACGATGCCCGACCAGCGCTCGCTCGCATCACGCGAGACTTTGACGCGCAGCCGATCGCCATGCATGACACCGCGCATCTGCGGCGGCGGCAGGAACACACTCTCCGTGAAACCTTCGACCCGCAGAAAGCCGTAGCCGGCCCGATTGGCACTCACCGTGCCTTCGACGACAGCGCCAGGCCTCACGCCGGACGCAGTTGTCGCGACCGCGCGAGCGGCGCGCGGGCGCGAGGTGCCACGATGAGCGTGCGCCGGCGCTGCGGTTGCGGGCTTCGACTTCGCGTGGCGCGTCTTACGGGTCGGGTGTTGCGAGGCTGGGGTGCTCCCGTCGCGGCGCCCGAACTTTCCTCTACGCGCCTTCAATTGACAGCCCCCAGACCCGTGCGTACATTGCGCGGCCTTCCTCGCCTGCCCGGGTGGCGGAATTGGTAGACGCACTAGTTTCAGGTACTAGCGGGTAACTCCGTGGAGGTTCGAGTCCTCTCCCGGGCACCAATAAAAACAATAGCTTAGCGTTTATTTCGATTCTCTTTCTGGAGGTGTTTACCGCATCGCCGAAAGGGCTGATGCGGAGGCGAGCGATAGCGCTCGTCGTACCGTCCGCGGGTGGGATTCTACCCACTCTTTCTATATGCGGTTGCGCGGGGTCATTTGTGAGACTCCCTCGCGACAGAACAGTTCCCCGGTACGCCTTAAAGGATCCATGAAGACACCCGCCGCCCTGCAACCCCTGATCGATGATGGTGTGATTGACGAGGTCATCCGCTCTCTCAAGAGCGGCAAGGAAGCCACCGTCTATCTCGTGCGCACGGGGGCGCACACGCGATGCGCGAAGGTGTATCGGGACATGAGGCAGCGAAGCTTTCAGAAGCGTGCCCGGTACCAGGAAGGCCGCAAGGTGCGCGGCAGTCGCCAAGCGCGCGCGATAGCCAAGAGCACGCGTTTCGGGCGCAGCGAGCAGGAAGCCGCCTGGAAGAATGCGGAGGTCGACGCGCTCTACAAACTCGTGGCAGCCGGCGTACGCGTGCCCAAGCCTTACAGCTATTTCAATGACACGCTGATCATGGAGCTGGTGACCGATGCCGCCGGGGACCCTGCCCCGCGCCTTGGCGAAGTCGATCTGACAGCCGAAACCGCGCGCGAGTGCCACCGCTTCCTCATCCAGCAGATCGTGCGCATGTTGAGCGTCGGGCTGATCCACGGCGATCTGTCGGAGTTCAACGTGCTGGTCGGGGCCCAGGGGCCCGTGATCATCGATCTGCCCCAGGCGGTGAATGCGGCGGTCAACAACGGCGCACTGGCGATGCTCGAGCGTGATGTGAACAACATTCGCGGCACGCTCGGCCGCTTCGCGCCGGAGCTTCTGGAAACGGAGTTTGCGCGCGAGATGTGGGCACTGTTCGAGCAAGGAGAACTCACCGCAGACACCAAGCTCACGGGTGTCTGCGCGCGAGACGAGAGGACAGCTGACGCCGAGCGTGTCCTAGTGGCCGTTGAGGATGCCCGCGAGGAAGCGCTGCGACGAGATTTAGGGCGGGAGAGCTAGATATGGAGCTTCAACAGGTACGCGCAACGCGTTCATGCAGCTGAAGGCCCTTACTCCGACGGGCCTCAGCATCTCACCGGCGCTATCCTCGAAAGCCTGCGCAACGCTGGAACCGGTAGATGGCCGCTCACCAGTTTTTCCATGAATACGGGACGTACCGGGGGTTGATTCGTGACATTAGCCAGATACTGTCAGTGCGGTTGCTCGTCCGTCCCAAGAGCGGCCGGCGGACATCCTCCACCGGGCGCTGCTGCATCAGCAACGAGTGGTCAGCCGGCGCAATGAGACCAATTGCGGCGTCGTAGGCCTTGCGCGCCTCAAACAATCCAGTGCAACTCATGGGTCAAGGGTGGCGGCGCGGGTTCTGCTCGATCGTGCCTTCGGCTGGCGTGCGCGTTTCGGTTCTTTCCCTTCCAGCCAGCGGTTAGATCGCACGGCGAGAATTCAGCGCACCGCGAGACGCCAGAGCGATGTCACTTCGGCTGCGCGCGCCGCGTGCAGCGGGTCGGTTGCGTCGAACGCGCGGGGATGCTTCGGCCGTGTGTCACTGCGCCCCACAACCCGTAGCCCTGCCGCATCAAACGCGGCCAGCAATTGGGGTCTGGTCCGCAGGCCCAGGTGCTCCGCAAGATCCGAAAGGATCAACCAGCCCTCCCCGCCTGGTTCCAGGTGTGCGGGCAACATGCCCAGGAACCGACGTAGCATCCGACTCTCGGGGTCGTAGATCCCGCGCTCGAGAGAAGAGGTCGGCCGAGCCGAAATCCACGGAGGGTTGCAGACGACGAGTGCGGCGCGCCCTTCGGGAAATGGGTCCGCCTGCACGACTTGCACCTGCTGCGTCAACCCGAGGTGCTCGAGGTTCTCGCGAGCGCAGGTCAAAGCGCGCGGATCAACATCCGTGGCGACTACACGGCCAACGCCGCGCCGCGCGAGCACTGCGGCCAGTACTCCAGTGCCAGTGCCGATATCGAACGCTGAGCTGGAGCTTGAGCACATGACCGGGAGGGGGGCCGTGGCGACAAGCTCGACGTATTCGGAGCGAACCGGCGCAAAGACGCCGTAGTGCGGATGGATCCGGCCGCCGAGCGCTGCGATTTGAATCCCCCGCCTCCGCCACTCGTGCGCGCCAATCGCACCCAACAACGCTCGCAGGGAAACGACAGCTCGGCCCGCTCCCGGACCCCAGGCTTCTACGCAGGCTTGTCTTACATCGGGCGCGCGTCGCAACCGAATGCCGTAATCCTCCTCGAGCGGCACGAGCAATGAGCCCAGCGTGCGTGCGCGCTGTGATTGGGCCTGCCGAGTGCGATGGAAGGCCTCGGCCGGCGAGGTGGCCATAGGGGAGGCCGCTGGCCTTTTCGTCTTGCGCGGCTGGCGGTCGGCGCGCTGCGTCAACGCACGCAACATCTGGCGCGCGTTCTGAAAGTCGCCGTGCCACAGGAGCGCCGTGCCTTGGCATGCAAGTCCGTACGCCTCGTCGGCGGTAATACTGTCATCGACGATGATTACGCGCCTAAAGGGTGGCGCGCCGCTTTCGGAGAGCCAGCGCGCCGTGCGCACCTCGTCGCCCTCGGTCCAGTTAAGAACCGCGCCCGCATCCGTGTTCGGCACCGTGTTTCCGCTGTTGTCCGCGCTGATAGTCTGGCGAATTCGCTACAGTACACGCGTGCAGTCCCGCGTGTCAGGAGAGCCGGGGTTGTACAACTGGATATCGACGGACGTCGCGGGTCGGTAGCATCCGACGCATGCTGGTCCCCGGCACGAGCGCAAAGCCTTTCTGGATTCACGGAAGGGTTCTGCGAGAATTCAGTCGCTGCCTATAGGTTTGCTGTCGCGCAGCTTCTTGACACATCTATCTCAGAATCTCCAACCTGGCATTGGTCCGGTGTAAAAGGGGTTCCGGAGAAACGCCCGGCATGAGAGAACGTTTAGTATTGCTGCTTCGCCGCGCCATCTACGAGATGCGCGGCGGTTTTCTCGTGCGGCCGCTAATTATTGCACTCGTACTCGGCTGCACGGGAGCGCTCCTGTCGTGGGCCGAGGAGACAGCCCCGGTCCTCAGCGGTTGGCTACCGGCCGTGCTGTTCCCGTCCCGCGCCGATCCTCAGGTCGCTCAGGTCATACTCGCAGGCATCGCGGGCTCGATCATGACCGTGGTGTCGATCGTCTTTGCCATCCTGCTGATGACTCTGACGCTCGCCTCGATGCAGTTTTCGCCGCGCATCATGCTCAGTTTCACGCGCGACCGGGTGACGCAGTGGACCCTCGGCATCTTCCTCGGAACTTTCCTGTATTGTGTTGCTGCGCTACCCGCCGCGCGCTCGCTGCCCACGGCCTTCTCCCCAGTCGTCACCGTCCTTGGCGCAATCCTGCTTGCATTGGCGTGCGTCTGCTGGCTGCTCTTCTTCATCCATCACATCGCACAGGCCATCAGTGTGAACCAAATCGTGGACAAGATCGCCTCCGAGACCGAGAGGGTGATCGACGAGATGATGCCGTCGGCACGGCGCTCCGCGTTAGCGAGCCGCGCGCTACCGCCGGGACTTGTCTTCGAGACCCCGATACTCAATGCCCACTCCGGCTATATCCGCTTCATCGACCTGGCGCGCCTGCTCGATGTGGCGAATAGCCACCGCGTGACCGTCCACGTACTGCGCCGCGTTGGGCATTTCGTGCCGGCCGGTGTTCCGCTGCTGGCGGTGTCCAGAGCAGACCGGCTGCCACAGGCAAGACACGCCGCACTGCTCGGAGCGTTCGATTTTGGTCCCTCCCGCACCCTGCAGCAGGATGTGGAATTCGGGGTGCTGCAGATCGTCGACATCGCACTTAGAGCTATTTCTCCTGCCGTGAACGATCCGAGTACGGCGATCAGCTGCGTCGATCAACTGAGTCGTGTCCTCATTCGCTTTGCCGCACGCGCGCCGCCGGACTCAGTCTTGTACGACCTGCCTGGAGTACCACGTGTACTCATCTCGTGGATCGACTTCGAAAGGCTTCTGGATGCGGCGTTCGAGCAGATTCGACTCTACTCGCAGGCAGATGTCGCAGTAAGCCTGCGGATGTTACGCGCGCTCGGCGACATCGGTGCGACGACCACAGACCCCGCCCTGCGCCGCGTACTCGTCGAGCGCGGGCGGCGCATCGTCGCTGGATGTGCCGCGCGACTCAAGGATCTGGAGCTGACCGAAGTGCACGCGCGTCTGCGCGCGCTGGAAAGCCTCGCCCAGCCGGGCTAAGGGCTCGGCGCGAGCCGTGCGATCCGCTTCCAGCCGGCCTACCGCCCCTGAAGTAAGCAGGAATAGCCGATGCCGACTTAGTTTCTCGGCGCCGCACGCGCCAGCCCGGCTGCCGCGTGGAGGTCGATCTGCTGGTTGGGTGCGAGCTTGTACGTCGTGCCGGCGTGCAGCTGCTGGCTTGCACCGCCGTGCTGCGGCGAATCCACCGCGAGCTCGAGAAACATATCGCTCCGCGCATTCAACTGGCGGTCGAGCAGCACCGTCGCTTCTGTGGTGTAGTTGAGCCTGTCGGCAACAGTAGGCCAGTAGGCGCCGATCTGGCGGTCGGAAGGCTCAAGAACGCTATGATCGAGACATCGAAACCGCCCACAGGGGCTAGCTGTTGTTTGACTCCCAAGGCGGTATCACCGAACCCCAAGGCGTCGCCGAAGTGGGGCTATAGAAATAGTCCGTCAGCGTGATGCGCAGCTCGGTTCGCGGCAGCAGCCCGTAGCGAATGTTTAAGATAAACGATGCGAGGCGCCACATGGCAGTCGAGGTTTTAGCGCTGCAGGATTTCGACGATTGGACCCATAGCAAGCGCGGGCAGGAAGCTCACGGCGGCAGTGAGCAGGATCGTGCCGAGCAACAGCAGTCCGAACGTCGGCGTATCGATGGATAGCGTGCCGCTGGAGTGGACGACGCGCCGCTGATCGGCGAAGCGTCCTGCCGCCACAAGCGCCAGCACTGCAAGTCCGAATCGACCTGCGAGCATCGCGATGATCGTGGTGGTGTTGTAGAAGACGTTGTTCGCATCGAGCCCACTCAGCGCGAGGCCGTTATTCGCCATGCAGGACGCGTAGGCAAAGAGGATCTCCGTGAAACCCCGCGGCCCGTAGTTGAGGCTCACCGCTGCACGACCAGCGTGCGTTAGCACGGCGACAGCAGTCAACACCAGCACGACCATGGGTGCGGTAAGGACGTAGAGGGCGATCCAGCGTGTTTCGGCGGCCGTCACCTTCTTGCCGAGGTACTCGGGTATGCGCCCGATCATCAAGGCACCCAGGAACGCGGCCACGAGCGCCATCATCACAATGCTGTAAACACCGGTGCCGAGCCCGCCGAAGACCACCTCGCCGAGCAGCAGGAACGTAAGTGGCACGAGCACGCCCAGCGGCCGATAGGAGTCGTGCTGGGCGTTATACGAGCCAGTGGAGGTATTCGACGTGACAACCGTGGTGAGTGTCGATTCGCCGATACCGAAGCGCACCTCCTTGCCCTCCATGTTTCCGCCGACGAGGTGCAGGTCGGCGAGCCGTGGGGGCGGTGCACGCTCGGCGTGGTCGCACACCGCCAGGCCGCCGACGTACAGCACCACCATGACGGATAGCAGCAGCCAACCTGCACGCAAGCGCTGCGTCAACTGACCGAGCGTGATCATGAGGGCGGCGGGCAGCGCACAGATGCCGAGCATGCCGATGAAGTTGGTCAAGGGTGTGGGATTGGCGTACGGATGCGCGCCGTTTGCGTTGAAGAATCCCCCGCCGTTGGTGCCCAGATTCTTGATGAATTCCAGCGCAGCAACTGGTCCCTGCGCGATGACCTGTGTGCGGCCCTCGAGCGTGTGCACCAATATATAGGGCGACAGGTTCAGCGGGACGCCCTGCCAGATCAGCGCCAGACTTCCAACGAGGCCCAGCGGCAGCAGCACCCAGAGCAGCGACCGCACGAGGTCCACCCAGAAGTTGCCGATTGTCGCCGAGCTCTGCCGCGCAATGCCGCGAATGAATGCAAACCCCACTGCGAGCCCGGCAGCCCCTGCCAGGAAGTTCTGGGCGACCAACCCGATCACCTGCGACAGGTAGCGCAAGGTGCTCTCGCCCGCATAGGCCTGCCACGTCGTAGTCGTCGTGAAGCTCACGGCGGTATTCGCCGCGAGATCCACTGTCATCCGCGTCGTCAGATACTCATCCGACGGCCCCCCAGGCAGCGCGCGTTGCAACATCAGGACGAGAAACAGCAGTACAGCGCAGCCTGCACCAAATGACAGGAAGCACACCGCATACGTGACTGCAGACATTTCCTGATCGGCATGCACTCCAAGCAGGCGGTACAGCGCCGATTCGACCGGTTGCAGCAACCAATCGAGGAACGTGCGACGGCGTTCGCACACGCGCGTGAGGTACGTGCCCAGCGGGTGCGCCAGTGCGAGCACCGTCGCGATGAAGACCGTATATTCCAGCCAGCTCATGGCTCACAGACTCATCGCACGGCTTGCGCTGCCGGAGGGGCCTGCTGCTGCTGCAGGCGAACCAGTGCCAAATTGAGCTCCAGCACGGACACGCGCGGCTCGCCGAGGAACCCGAGCTGCGGTTGCACTACGTGTTCCGCGACCAGCCGACGGACCGCGCCCTCCTCGAGTTGGCGCACCTTGGCCACGCGCACAACCTGCAGGAATGCGTTCGCCGGGCTGATATCCGGATCGAGCCCGCTGCCGGAACGTGTCACGGCATCGATGGGAATGGGAGTGTCAGTCGCGAGGCCATTGCGCCGACGATACTGTGCCGCCAATGCACGCATGCCCGCGAAGCCAGATGCGCCCTCCATTAGCTTCGGATTGCCGGGCGCCAGGTTGGTGGCCCCCGATGCTGTGCCGTCGTAACCGTTGCCGGCCGCAGATGGCCTGGGCTGAAACCACTCCGGACCGGTGAAGTCCTGCCCGATCACCCTGGAACCGATGACTGCGCCCCGAAACAGCGTCAGACTGCCACCTGCCTGGTACGGAAACAGGAATACGCCGATCGCGAATAGGATCAGCGGGAATAAGCCGCCCGTCACGAGACTGAGGACAAGCACGCTCAGGATTGCCGGGCGCAACTGCTGCGCGAGCCGTAGGTCCGCGGCGGCGGGAGCGGATGCCTCCCCGCGCCCCCGATCTGGCTGACGGCTGGGGAAACTCACCTCCGCAGGCTACCGAAATTGGCGTGAGAACAGCGTGAGCAAACCGGGCGGTCCCCGCCAAGGAATTGCTGGGGAGACCAAGACAGCATGTTGGACCCATGGTGCGACACGCATCGCCAAGCAGCAGAAGTGAGTATGCTGTGGTGTTATCGGCTTATCACTCGGCTCCGCTGTCCCGCTGCAGTCGATAGCCATACCCCGGAACGCACACCAGGTACCGCGGGCGAGCGGGATCGGGCTCCACCTTGCCACGCAGCTTCTTGATGCACGTGCGCAAGCGCCGAGTATCCGCGTCCGAGTCCTGCAGCTCCCATACCCAGCGCTGAACGGATCCAGGCCCGCAACTCCCCCCCCCCGCATGGTAGAGCGGCGAAGTCGTCAGCCCCGGCATCGAGCACCGCTACGCAAGCGCAGGCTTCCGCCTGAGGCGCGAGTGTGCCGGCAGATGGGCATCAGCGAGGCGACCTTCTACGGATGCCAGACCTTGAGCAGCGTGTTCCGCGCGACGTTCTCGAAGTCCTGATCAGCGCTGGGGAGCGTTAGGCTGTGCCGCACGCACAGTTGCGCGATCAGCGCATCAATGGTTCCAACCTGGATTCCAGCGCGATGGCACGCATTGCGCAGCGTGGCGGCTTCGATGTGATCGTCCCGATGAGGAACCAGGAGTGGCACGGCGGAAAAAGGCTCGAGAATCTGGGTACGCGCCTTGGGTCCCGCAAAACCTTGTAATAACTCCTGAAGAACCAGGCCGGTCGTGAGGATGGTGTCCCCCGCTGTAATGGCATCCCGAAGTGCGACAACCTGGGGGCTCAACTCGGGCGCGTCCCGCCGCAGCGCCAGCGACCAGACACTCGTGTCGACGAACAAGCTCACCGGCGCGAGCGCTCGGCTTTGTAGTCGAATGAGTGATCCCAGCTGAGCTTGCCAAGGCCCTGGCGGACGAAGAAGGCGATGCAATGCTCGTATGAGCAACGCCTTCCGCAAAAAGGTGTGCTTAAGCCGCGATCTGGCAGCGGGTAAAAAGGTCTGGTGATTTCCTGAGGCACTGAATCTATTAGTGAAATGCTGCGGGTTCGAGGCCTCTTCCGGGTAACAATTTCAAATACGTAGAATACATTATTAATCTAATTTCCGTGGCCTTCCGGACCCGGATCTTCCTTGTCAGAGAGCGCGATTCCGCACTCTTATTAATAGTCGCGTGCATCTCTGAGTCCCTTCGGGCGTACCTAGGTCTCGGTAAAAAAGAACAATAGAACTAGGGTTGCTGTCAGAGCAGTCGCACTAGTTGGATCTGCGGTCATGCGGTAAGCGCGCTCGATGCGGATTACTGCTCCGCGCCCGCACCCCCACCCCTTGCGGAGCGCCACCAACCGCATACTTTCAGGCGTCGACGTCTTCGAACAAGTGCGGGGTCACGGATGTGACTTCAAAGGTTTTCGGCGCCGGCGCTTGGTCTGGCTTGTCTTTGAGAACCCGGGAACAGTGCCGCGCGCGATCGGCAGTCATCAAAGTGTCTTGACGCGGTATAAGACGACCCCGTGCGGCGGAACAACCGCACTGATGCCCCGGTCTGTCTTCTTCCACTTGCCTGTCCACAGGTCCTGTGTGGAATAGCCGCGTTCGCTCTCGGGGAGGCCCACGGCAGAGGCTTGTACAGAGACGGTCTCCGCGTTCTCGCCGGTGTTGAACAAACCGACGATCGCCTCACCATTCGTTTCCGTCTTGGCGAACACCTGCTGGTCGCCGGTATTGACGACGCGTTTCGCAGCGATCGAATCTTGGTCAACTGCAAGGACTGCGGTGTTCTTAAGGTACTGCAGATCCTGCTTGTCAAGATGAGTAAGATCGACGCCGAGGATGAGGGGCGCCGACGCCAGGGCCCACAGGCTCAACTGACTCCGACGCTCGGCTGCGTTTAGACCGTCGTGGCGGCCATTCCCTACCTCGATGGAGTCATAGTCGTTCCACCTCCCCGAACCGGCGTAAGGCTGCCATTCGGCCACAAGATCGAAGCGCTTCACGATATTTGTCCAGGTGGTCAGTATGTAGCCAGCTTCGGGGTGTTGCCTTGCACACCTGTCACATTCGATGTCCGGCGCGAACTCCCATTGATCGGCGTACTTCATCAGCGTCGGGGCCAAGGCTTGTGTAAAGCCCCCCTCCGTGGCGTCGAGAACGATCGGCCGCCCGCTTTGCCGTATCGCATTCTCCCATGCCTCAATGTCAGGGCCGTTGTAATCCTCAATGCCGTCGATTTTGATGTAATCGACCCCCCATTTCGCGAACCTATTCACCCATGAGTTGGTGTACTCCTGTGCCCCGGGCTTGCTGTAGTCGATGCTGACCATGCCCTTGCAGTTGTAGTTTTCCTCCGCATGAGATGGCGCCGCAATCTGGTCAACCGTGTAGTCCGTGCCTTCAATCGGGGTTTTTCTTCTCACTGCCTGCTTCGAAATACCCGGCGTCACGTAGATTCCGAACTTCATCCCGAGGCCGTGAATGTAGTCAGCGACTACCTCGATGCCGTCGGTATTTCCCTGAGATGGGAATCTCGATGGGTCTGTCACCCAGCGGCCATACGAGTCGACGTTGGGACCCTGCGGGCCCGGACACTGGTACCAAAAATCATCGATGTTTACGTAGTCGTACCCGATTTTCTGCAAGCCCGAGTCCCGCATTGCACGCGCCTGAGCTTCGATACTCGTTGCCGTGGGATCCTTCCGGAGGAAGCTCCAGCTACTCCAGCCGAGAACGGGTGTGCGCTCGAGACCCTGATTCCTTGTCGCGGAATTCTGCTGCCCTTCCACAGCGCCAGCCCATGCCAACAACACGATAATCAGCGCAGCCGTCAGGGCATGTGTCAATTGCCTCATGAAGATCACACCTTGCAAGGCCTTCTGGTCTGTCGATCCTCTACATGGCAGAAATTTTAGATACTTAGAATACATTATTAATCTAATTTCCGTGAACTTCCGGACCCGGATCTTCTTTTAACCATCGCGTGCAAGCCTGTGTTCGTTCGGGCACAACCAGGACTCGGGAATCACACGAGAGGCGTCGCAACTATGTCGAGCGAGCGCGCCGCTCCTCGAGCCATTCCCAGCGCGCGAACTTCTCCAGCAGCAACGCCTCGAGCTCCTCGAGCCGCTTGCGGTCGGCGCGTACCTGCTCGCCCCCCAGCCGATGATAGTCGGGCGCACTCATGTGCGCGTTGAGTTGCACCTGCTCACGCTCCAAGGTCTCGATCTCCTCCGGAAGCGCTGCGAGCTCGCGCTGTTCGTTGTAGCTCAGGCGTACGCGAGTCTTGGCGGAAGCTGCGCCGGGCGAACGCCCGCCTGTAGCCCGCGCCGCCGCCGTCTCGCCAGCGGCATCCGAGCGGCCGGGTGCCGCCGGCGGCCGCTGCTGTAGGTAGTCGCTGTAACCGCCCGCATACTCGCGCCACACTCCGGCGCCTTCAGCCGCCAGCGTTTGGGTCACGACGTTGTCGAGAAAGCGCCGGTCGTGGCTCACCAGCAGCAGCGTGCCCGCGTAATCCTGCAGCCGCTGTTCGAGCAGTTCCAGGGACTCGATGTCCAGATCGTTCGTCGGCTCGTCCAACACGATGAGGTTCGCAGGCCGGGCGAACAGTCGAGCGAGCAAGAGCCGGTTGCGCTCACCGCCGGAGAGCATCCTGACCGGTGACTGCGCGCGCTGTGCGGGGAACAGGAACTCCGCCAGATAGCTCACGATGTGTTTGCGCTCGGCGCCAAGCTGCACCCAGTCCGAGCCGGGGCTGATGGCGTCGGTGAGTGTGGCGTTGGGATCGAGCCGCGCGCGCAGCTGATCGAAGTAGGCGATGCTGAGGCGCGTTCCGAGCCGCACCGTGCCGGCGTCGGGGGCGAGCTCGCCGAGGATCAGCTGGATCAGGGTCGACTTGCCGGCGCCGTTCGCGCCGATCAGCCCGATCCGATCCCCGCGCATGATCCGCAGCGAGAGCCTTTCGATGAGCGGCCGCGCGGCGAAGCGTTTGCTCACCGAATCGAGTTCGGCCACCAGGTCACCTGAGCGCTCTCCGGTATCGAGGGTGAGGCGGATGTTTCCGAGCCGGTCGCGCCGCGTGACACGCTCGAGACGCAGCCGCTCGAGCCGCCTCACGCGGCCCTCGTTGCGGGTACGTCGTGCCTCCACGCCCTTGCGGATCCAGGCCTCCTCCTGCTGCCAGAACCTCTCGAAGCGGCGCCGTGCGGTGTCTTCGACCGTGAGCTCCCGCGCCTTGCGCTCCTCGTATGCAGCGAAGCTGCCGGGGTAGGACCGCAGCACCCCGCGGTCGAGCTCGATGATGCGGGTCGTGACCCGATCGAGGAAGGCGCGATCGTGGGTGATGACCACGGCGCTGGGTACTTTGAGCAGCAGCTCCTCCAGGCGTTCGATGGCTTCGATGTCGAGGTGATTAGTGGGTTCGTCCAGCAGCAGCAGCTCTGGTTGCAGGGCTAGTGCCACCGCGAGCACGGCGCGCTTGCGCTCCCCGCCCGAGCAGCTCATCGGGGACGTCTCGCCCGTCAGACCGAAGCGATGCAGGAACTCGCTGAGGCGCGACTCTAGCCGCCAGTGCTCGCGCTCATCGGCGGCCGCGGCCGCGGCCGCGACGGCAGCCGGCGGCGTGGCGCTCACCGCAGCGGGCAGCCCGGCGCGCAGCAGCAGACTCTCGCGCAGGGTGTCCGCTGCGGGCAGCTGCGGCTCCTGCTCGACGAGTGCCAGGCGCAAGCCATCACGCCGCTGCAGCTCGCCCTCATCGAGCACCGTGTGACCTGCGAGTACCGCGAGCAGTGTCGACTTGCCGGTGCCGTTTCGCCCGATCAGTCCGAGCCGCTCGCCAGCCAGTACCGTGAGCTGCGCTCCATCGAGAAGCGGCCGCTCGCCGAAGACGAGATGTGCATCGCGAAGTGAGACCAGGGACATCGGCGCATTGTCCGGCTTGGACCTGCGCAAGCAAGCCCGTGCAGTGCACCCAGGTGAAAACTCGGGTGCGCGGTATTTGTCTACTGCGGTGGCAGCCGCGCCCTGATGTCCTTCAGCTCTTCCTTCAGTTGCCGCACCTCCTCTTCCAAGCGCTCGAGGCGGGAAGGGGCGGCCGGCGCCGAGGCCATTGAAGGCCCCGTGATCGACTCCTCCGTGAGGGCGGGAACCGTGACGGCTCCGCTGAACACGTGCGCATAGCGCGAATCGCGGCGACCGGGTTCGCGCGGCAGCCGCACGACGAACGGCCCATCCGCGCGGCTGCTCAGGCTCTCGAGCGCCGTCTCGACCTGCCCGACCTCGGTAAAGGACGCCATGCGGGCCGCGCGGGTGCGCAGCTCTCCCGGGGTCTGGGGTCCGCGGACGAGCAGCTCGCAGACGATCGCGAGCTCCTGCGGCGAGAACTTCAGGGGCCCGAACTCGGTGTTGCAGAACCGGTGCTGGTACTTCGGCACCCGACTGCCGAAGCCTGACTTCT
>Ga0335076_10001775_pt1 | contig 21042 bp, 18 predicted proteins | sample Lox_Sample_25_FD_206717 | JGI IMG/M metagenome (GOLD analysis project Ga0335076, IMG submission 206717) | Soil microbial communities from Loxahatchee National Wildlife Refuge, Florida, United States - Lox_Sample_2.5 | ecosystem: Environmental > Terrestrial > Soil > Wetlands | place: USA...
CGCGCGGCGGGCGCTGGAAGCCGGCGTGGACAAGCTCGCCGACGCGGTGCGGGTGACCCTGGGCCCGCGTGGTCGGCATGTGGTGCTGGCCAAGGCCTTTGGTGGGCCCGCGGTGACCAATGACGGTGTCACCGTCGCCCGTGAGATCGACCTGGAAGACCCCTTCGAGAACCTGGGCGCCCAGTTGGTCAAGTCGGTGGCCACCAAGACCAACGACGTCGCCGGCGACGGCACCACCACCGCCACCGTGCTGGCACAGGCGATCATCAGGGGCGGTCTGCGCAACGTCGCTGCCGGCGCCAACCCGATCGCGCTCGGCTTGGGTATCGGCAAGGCCGCGGATGCGGTGTCCGAGGCGTTGCTGGCCTCAGCCACTCCGGTATCGGGCAAGAAGGCCATCGCGCAGGTGGCCACCGTGTCGTCGCGCGACGAACACATCGGTGAGCTGGTCGGCGAAGCGATGACCAAAGTCGGCCACGACGGCGTCGTCAGCGTCGAGGAATCGTCGACGCTGAGCACCGAGCTGGAGTTCACCGAGGGCGTCGGTTTCGACAAAGGCTTCCTGTCGGCGTACTTCGTCACCGACTTCGACGCTCAGCAGGCCGTGCTCGAGGACGCCCTGATCCTGTTGCACCGCGACAAGATCAGCTCGCTGCCCGACTTCCTGCCGCTGCTGGAGAAGGTGGCCGAGGCCGGTAAGCCGCTGCTGGTGATCGCCGAGGACGTCGAAGGCGAGCCGTTGTCGACGCTGGTGGTCAACGCGATCCGCAAGACGCTGAAAGCGGTCGCGGTCAAGGCGCCGTTCTTCGGTGACCGCCGCAAGGCGTTCCTCGAGGACCTGGCCATCGTGACCGGCGGCCAGGTGGTGAACCCCGACGTCGGCCTGACGCTGCGCGAGGCGGGGCTGGACGTGCTCGGTTCGGCCCGCCGCGTCGTGGTGAGCAAGGACGACACTGTGATCGTCGAGGGTGGTGGCACTGAAGAGGCGATCACCAACCGCGCCAAGCAATTGCGAGCCGAGATCGAGAGCACCGACTCCGACTGGGACCGCGAAAAGCTGGAAGAGCGGCTGGCCAAGCTGGCCGGCGGCGTTGCCGTCATCAAGGTCGGCGCGGCCACCGAGACCGCACTCAAGGAGCGTAAGGAAAGCGTCGAGGACGCGGTTGCCGCGGCCAAGGCGGCCGTGGAGGAGGGCATCATCGCGGGTGGTGGATCGGCGCTCTTGCGATCGCGCAAGGCGCTCGCCGACTTGCGTAAGTCGCTGTCCGGTGACGAGGCACGAGGCGTCGAGGTGTTCTCCGATGCGCTCAGCGCGCCGCTGTACTGGATCGCGGCCAACGCCGGGCAGGACGGCTCTGTCGTGGTCAACAAAGTCGGTGAGCTGCCCGCCGGGCACGGGTTCAACGCGGCGACGTTGAAGTACGGCGACTTGGCCGCCGACGGGGTTATCGACCCGGTCAAGGTCACCAGGTCCGCGGTGCTCAACGCGGCATCGGTGGCACGCATGGTGCTGACCACCGAGACGGCCATCGTGGAGAAGCCCGCCGACGAGGACGAGCACGCAGGCCATCATCACGGCCACGCTCACTAGAACCGCGAGCAGACGCAAAAGCCCCCGCACGCCCGGCGTGTCGGGGGCTTTTGCATGCGGTCGCGAATCAAGCATTATTGGGCCGGACAGCAGGCATTCGAGTGAGGTAACGGTCATGGGTTTGCGCCAGCGGATGTTGGCGACGGTCGCCGGGCAACTCGGCCGGCCGCACGGTCTGGTGGGTCGCGGTGTCGCGGTACTGCTCAATCGCGGCAACCGTCCAGCCGTGGCCGGCGCTGTGGATGCGGCGGAAGCAACGGCCGGGCAGACGGTGGCCGACATCGGTTTTGGCGGAGGACTCGGGCTCGATCTGTTTCTGCGGCGGGTTGCTCCGCAGGGCACCGTCTACGGTGTGGAGGTCGCCGAAGACATGGTCGCGCGCGCCCGGGCGCGCTTCGCCACCCAGAGCGCGGCCGGCCAGGTGAGGCTCGTCAACGGGTCTCTGACCGCGTTGCCGCTCGACGAGAAGTCGCTTGACGCGGCAATCTCGGTCAACACGGTGTATTTCGTGTCAGACCTTGACGCCGCCTGCGCCGAACTGGCTCGTGTGCTGCGACCCGGTGGTCGCGCAGTGTTGGGGGTCGGTGATCCCAACGCGATGGCCCGCTTGCCGTTCACGGCCTACGGTTTCCAGCTACGCCCGATCGCCGAGATCGTCGCTGCCTTGAAAAACGCGGGATTCACGGACGTCGAAGATCGCCGCCTCGACGAGGTGGCAATCCCTCACCATCTGCTCGTCGCCCTCGCGAGCTAGACCGCGGCAAAAGCGCCGAAAGCGGATCTCTTTCAGTGGCAGTGGTACATCGCGCACAACCGAAACCGCGATTGTCGAGAAAGTAAGCCACGACGAGGACGAGCACGGCGGTCACCACCACGGCCACGCCCATTAGTGATAGTCGGAAGGGGTACGCGGAGTGGTGCTGCGTACCCCTTTCGTTATCAATAGCGCTTAATCACGTAGTCGAGGTTGTTAGTTCTCGACAGCGAACACTCGCCATTCATCGGGCACCCCCTTGAGCACATGAGATCCACGGTCGGCGAATGCGATACCCGAGCCGGCCACCAGGTCCTTGACGGTCGACGACACCAGGACCTCGCCCGGTCCGGCGAGGGCTGAGACGCGTTGACCGATGTGCACGGCGATCCCACCGATGTCCCCGCCGCGGAGCTCAATCTCACCGGTGTGAAGCCCCGCCCGCACTTCGATGCCCAGCGACCGGACGCCCTCGCAGATCGCTTGCGCGCATCGCACGGCACGCGCAGGGCCGTCGAAAGTCGCGAGCATGCCGTCACCCGTCGTGTTGATTTCGCGACCACGATGACGCTCGACCTCGTGGGCGACCAAGGCGTCGTGGCGGTCCAACGTCCGCGTCCATGCATCGTCGCCGAGCGCGGCGGCACGCTCGGTCGATGAAACGATGTCGGTGAAGAGCACGGTCGCCAGAGCGCGATCCGGCACAGGCGCGGGACGAACGCCGGTGAGGAACTCTTCGACCTCGTCGAGGATCGCATCCTGGTCCCCGAGGTACGGGAAGTAGTCGCTGCCCGGAAGTTCGACGACTTTCGCGCCGGGGATATGCGCACCGAGGTAGCGGCTGCCCACGGCGTGCGCGAAGTCCGCCGTCCGATACACAACGAGCGTCGGTACCCGGATCGCCGACAAGAGGTGGCGCACGTCGATCTGCAGGACCATCTGACAGATCGCGACAGCGGCTCCCGGACTTGCCGACAGGCGCTCCCATCGGCCGTGAGCTTTGCGCCACGCGGGATCGTCGACCCGGTCCGGTGTGAGCATGTAGAGAAAAAATCCTGCCTCCTGCCCGCGGCCCCAATTCCCCTCGATGTGTTCCCTCACGTCAGCCCACATCTCCTCGGGGATGCCATCTGGGTAGTCCGGCGCCCAGGTCATGCGCGGATATGCGCCGTACAGGACGAGTGCTGACACGCGCTCCGGGTACGTCGTGGTGAAAAGGATGGAAAGCGCTCCGCTTTCCGAGCCGCCGAACACGGCGGCTCGCCGCGAGCCGACGGCGTCCATCACGGCGCGGAGATCATCCATCCGTTCCTCGAGCGTCGCCACCGGGACCCGATCGGACAGTCCTGTGCCGCGCTTGTCGAACATGATCAGACGGCAGAACGACGCAAGACGCTCGAAATATCTACGCTCGTCGGGGTTCTCCCATTGCAGCTCGAGGTTCGAGATGAACGGTGGAACGTGAATCAGATCGAACGGTCCATCGCCGACGACCTGATACGCGATGTTCACGTCGCCCGACTTCGCGTACCGGGTTTCGGGGACTTCGAACATGCAGGCAGTCTAGGTCGCTGCCTTGGATACCACGGACGCATCTGACGTCCGTCGCGACGCAAGGTCGTGGGGCCCCGCGTGGGCGCTAGGCCGCTCTACTCGTGCCACGAGTGGTGGCTGTAATCCAACACCACTGAGACGGCCGTCGTGGAGAAGCCTGCCGAGGAGGACGAGCACGGCGGTCACCACCACGGTCACGCTCACTAGAAGCGCGCTCACACGAAACACCCCCGGTTTAGGCCGGGGGTGTTTCGTTTTCGCACAGCCAATGGGCCCGCTCCTCGAGACTGAAGCCACCGCGGGTGTTCTCGGGGCATTGTCAATCGGTGAATGCAACATCGGCTAGGCGGCTTGGGCTAGGAGTTGAGCGAGGCGTTGTGCCGGTGTGTCGAGGTTCAGGGTTGGTCGGGGGTGAATCCGCCCGGCGCGTCGTCGCGAAGGTTTACGTGTCGTGGTCGAGGTGTGCGGTACGTCGGCGCGGGATTTCGCCGATGTGTCTGTTGCAAAACCAGCAATCTGACAGTCTTACGAGATGAGCAATGACGCGGCCTTCTACCGGGCTGATGTGCAAGGCCTCAACCCCGGAGACCCGACTACCCGCACATTGGACCCGCTCGATGGCAAGGAATACACATATGCAACAACCCGGCTTGACGTAGCGCGCGGGATCGCAGCACGGCATGCTGACTTCTCCGTTTACCGCGTCTCACTAGATGAGCCGATTGAAGCGGACCCCGACGCGGCTCAGGACAACCTCGGTGAATTTTTCGTCAGAGCTCCGTGGGGCGCTGTCGTGGATGTCGTGGAAGAGAGCGAAACATAACCAACGAGCGGACGCTGTGGCGATGTTGTGGCGCCTGTGACTCCATCAGCGCCGCGCCAATCGAGTGAGGTCAACGCGACGAAAGAACCGCTGCTGCTGCAACACCGCGACGATCGCGGCGTCGTCACGCTGACGCTGAACCGCCCCGAGGCCTTCAACGTGCTGTCCGAGGCGATGCTCGCAGCGCTCGGCGAGGCCGTTGACGCGCTTGCCCATGACGAAGTGGTGCGCGCTGTCGTGCTCCGGGCAGCCGGGAAGGCCTTCTGCGCCGGCCACGACCTGAAGGAAATGCGGGCCGAGCCCTCGCTCGAGTACTACCAGCGCCTGTTCGCACAGTGCACAGCGGTGATGCTTTCGATCCAGCGCCTGCCGGTCCCCGTGATCGCGCGTGTCCATGGTCTCGCGACTGCTGCGGGCTGCCAGCTCGTCGCGATGTGTGACCTCGCGGTGGCGAGCAATGACGCGCGCTTCGCGGTCAGCGGCATCAGCGTTGGGCTCTTCTGCGCGACCCCGGGAGTGGCGCTATCGCGCAATCTGCCACGTAAAGCCGCCTTCGAGATGCTCGTCACCGGCGAATTCGTCTCTGCCGCGGAGGCGCGCGTGTTAGGCCTGGTCAACAAGGTGGCGGCGCCCGAGGCGCTGGACGATGAGGTCGAGGCGCTGGTAGCGCGCATTGTCGCGAAGCCGGCTGTCGCCGTCGCAATGGGGAAGGCCCTGTTCTACCGCCAGATCGAAGTCGGCATCGAGTCCGCCTATGAGGACGCGGGCGCGACGATGGCGTGCAACATGATGGATCCAAGCGCACTCGAGGGCGTCCAGGCCTTTATTGAGAAGCGCCCGCCCAGCTGGTTGGCGGTACAGGCGTCAACGACTTAGCTCGGAGTTCGGCTGGCCGCATGTGGCTGTAATCCAACACCACCAAGACCGCGGTGGTCGGCAAGCCTGCCGACGAGAACGAGCACGCCGGTCACCACCACGGCCACGCCCACTAAAAAAGCACTCCACGGAGCACCCCCGGTTTAGGCCAGGGGTTTCTGCGCCAGGCGAGCACAATCGCGAGGACGGCGATGCTGGCGCAGGTGCTCTGCCCCGGCGGCGGAAACCGCAACGCGGGCACCGCCTTCCGGTACAGGTTGACGGTCGATGAAGCCACGCTCCTCAGCGGTCTCCCAAACCGGCAAGCGCGGGCACGACGTCCGCCAGGCCTCGAGGACTTCGGCGTAGGGGCGTGGGCGCGGGCCGATCCATTCGAGGAGATCGAGGACGAGGGCGTCGACAGTGTCGGACATGATGGCCCCTCTCGTAGGACTTAAAGTTTCCGTTCCTCCGCGCGCGCATCGACCCGCGTGACGGCATCGCTATTATTTCGCCAAGCCATGGAGACTTGCTACGGCGACGTGCCTCTTGATGCCGCCATTCGTTCGCGCCGCATCGACGGTGTGAATGGTTTATCCATGCACATCCTCGAGGCCGGGCACCGACACCCCGACCGGCCCCTGGTGTTGTTGTTGCATGGGTTTCCCGAACTGGCCTTCAGCTGGCGCAAGCTGATGCCCCTGATCGCCGCGCGCGGCTATCACGTCATCGCGCCCGATCAGCGCGGTTATGGTGCGACCACGGGCTGGGATGCCGACTACGACGGGGACCTCGCTCCATTTCGATTGAGCCGTCTGGTGGGCGACATCCTCGCGTTGCTCGCAACGTTCCCCCATCGGCGCGTCGCCGCCGTTGTCGGTCATGATTTCGGTTCGCCGGTGGCTGCCTGGTGCGCGCTGCTCCATCCGGACATCTTCGGTTGCGTGGCACTCCTGAGCGCGCCATTCCCGGGACCGCCGCGCCCGCGCCCTGATCCCTGGCCGGAGATCGACGCGGCCTTGGCCGCGCTGCAACCACCGCGCAAGCATTACCAGCGCTACTACACCACTCGCGAAACGAATGCCGACATGCATGACAGCGCCCAGGGCCTTCGCGCTTTTCTGCGCGCCTACTTCCATTCCAAGAGCCACGACTGGCCGCACAACCGTCCGCACGCGCTGAAGTCCTGGCGCGCAGGGGATCTCGCCACCATGCCGCGCTACTACGTGATGGACCTCGACAAGGGCATGGCGGCGACCGTGGCCGACATGGCGCCCTCGTCCGAAGAAGTCGAACGTTGCACCTGGCTCACCGACGCGGAGCTTGACGTTTATGTGCGCGAATTCGGCCGTACCGGCTTTCAGGGCGCCCTGAACTGGTACCGCAACACCTTCGATGCCGCCGCGGTCGCCGAACTAGAGGCCTACAACGGCCGCCGCATCGAAGTGCCCGCCTGCTTCATCGCCGGCCGCAGCGACTGGGGCAGCTATCAGAGCCCTGGCGCGCTCGAGGCCATGAGCCCGGCATGCGCCTCCTTCGACGGCCCACACTTCATCGAGGAAGCCGGGCACTGGGTGCAGCAGGAGCAGCCTCAGCGTCTCGATGCGACGCTGGGCCAATTCCTCGCGCTTCACGCGTCGTGAACACTCTTGCCGTTCGCCGGCCCGTCGGGCTTGACGCGCTGCCACACGCAGTGCAATGTGATAGCGATCACATGACCGCTGGTCATCCCAGGCAGAAAGGCAGCAGCTCATGACCACGAGGGACAAGTACACGGACGTGCCCTCGCCCTACTCGTGGGAGGTCCCCAGTGCCGGCGACGCACGCTTCACGTGGGAGTACGACGACGGGCGGGCCCGGCTCCTTTCCCTTTACCAAAAGGGAAAGGACAAGCAGTGGGATGCCCAGTCGCGCATCGACTGGTCGCAAGACGTCGACCCGACGAACCCGATCGCGCTGCCTGACGAGTTCCATCCGCTGTTCGGCAGCCCGATGTGGGACGCCGCAGACGACGCACGCCGCGCTGAGATGCGCCAGCACTTCCAGGCCTGGCAGTTCTCCCAGTTCCTGCACGGGGAGCAGGGTGCCATGGTGTGCGCGGCCAAGATCGTCGAGGTCGTCCCGGACCTGGACTCGAAGTTCTACGCGGCCACCCAGACCATGGACGAGGCCCGGCACGTCGAGGCGTTCTCGCGGTTCCTGCAGGACAAGGTCGACATGGTCTACCCGATCAACAAGCATCTGACCGCACTGTTGGACGACACCCTGCGCGACTCGCGCTGGGACATGCCCTACCTCGGCATGCAGGTCCTCATCGAAGGGCTCGCACTCGCCGCCTTCGGGGTGCTGCGTGACATGTCGGCGCAGGGCTCGCTGGCCAAGAAGGTGCTGGCGTACGTCATGCAGGACGAGGCCAGGCACGTCGCGTTCGGCCGAATCTCGCTGAAGGACTACTACTCCGCGCTGACCGAGGCCGAGCGGGGCGAGCGTGAAGAGTTCGTCGTGGACGCCTGTTACCTGATGCGTGACCGGTTCCGCGGCGAGGAGGTCTTCGAGACCCTCGGCATGGATGTTCAGGCGTGTGCCGAGTGGGTAGACACGTCGCCGCTGATGATCCAGTTCCGCTCGCACCTGTTCAGCCGCATCGTGCCGATCGTCAAAGACATCGGGTTGTGGGGCGACAAGGTGCAGAAGGCCTTCAGGGACATGGGTGTGCTCGACATGGGCAGCTTCGACATCGAGGCGCTGATGAAGGCCGATGAGGATCAGGCCGAAGCGCTGGACAAGGCACACGCCGAGATGGCCGCCCGGGCAGTCGAGGTGGACGAGGTGATCGCAGCGGGCGCGAGCTAACCCGCGTGAAGCGAGCCGCAGCGGTTGCCGTGCTCGGGGCGGCTGCATTGGCGATGCGTCGTTATGCGGCCATGCGGGATGCCATGGCCGAGGTGGCGCCTGAGCTTCGTAGTCCGTTGCTGCCGTTCGTGCCTGAGACGGAACGCTCGTGGTTGTTCCCGCTCTTCCGCCTGGGTTCGCGGATTCGCACGCCAGCGGGCGACGGCGTCACGCTGACGCAGCGTCGCGTCGGTGAGCCCGCCGTCCGGGTGATGATCACCGCGCCGACCGAAAGCCGGCCGCGGCGACCGGGTGTGCTCTGGATACATGGCGGCGGTTACGTCCTGGGCTCGCCGCAGCTGGAGGCTTCCGGAATAGCACGACTGGCAAGAGATCTCGGCGTCATCGCCGTTTCACCGGACTACCGGTTGGCGCCGGAGCATCCATTTCCAGCCGCGCTCGACGACTGCATGGCCACGCTGGGCTGGATGCGCGCGAACGCCGACGAGCTGGGTATCGACCCTGACCGCATCGCTGTCATGGGGGCCAGTGCCGGTGGTGGCCTGTCCGCCGCTGTCGCGCAGCGCAGCCACGACGAGGGAATCCCGTTGCGGGCACAGGTGCTGGTGTATCCGATGCTCGACGACCGGACCACGCTGCGCCACGATCACGCCGGACGTGGTCGATTCATGTGGACGCCCGCATCCAACCGGTTCGGGTGGACTAGTTACCTGGGCCGTCAGCCGCAGATCTGGGATGCGCCGGAGTACTCGGCACCGGCGCGGCGTGAGGATCTGACCGGCCTGCCCCCGGCCTGGGTCGGAGTCGGTGAGCGCGACTTGTTCTACGCCGAGGATGTCGACTACGCCAAGAAACTCAAAGCCAGCGGGGTTTCGTGCACACTCGTCACCGTTCCCGGGATGTATCACGGAGCAGACGCGTTCGCCCCGAAATCATTGTCAATGAAAGACTTTCATACTGGAATGCAGGCCCACCTGCGGACATATCTATGAGCAAGTTGTACAAGACACCCCCGGGTCGCTCGGCCAGGGGTGTCGTGTTTGTCGGCCGACTCCACTTACGAGCCGCAGGTCAACGGCTATGGCAGGTTTAGTCTCGCGGCATGGACCGTTTCTGGCAGTGGGCGTGGGATCGGTATGGGGCGCGGTACTCGTGGGTGTGCTTCGCGTTCACCTTCACTGCGTTGCTCCCGATGTACCTCCTGGGGTCGTTCGTCGTCGTCGCATATGAGAAGTCCGATCGGTATGTCGAGGCGGCCGCCTTCACCGCCGCCGCCGTGCTGCTGCTGGCGTATGTGATCGTTCTTCCTGGCCCCGGCGGGCTGCGTACCGCCCAGCGGTGGGCGGCCGGCCACCAGATTGATCGGGCGGCGGCATTGGAGTCCACCTACGCCTACGGTCGTGGGGTCGTCGCCCGAACCGTGGGGGCCGGCACTCTTTGGGCCGCCCTGCTAATGGTCGGGGTCGGTGCGATCGCCGGGGCAGGCGGGTCGCGGCTGGTCCAGTACGCGGTCTGGGGTGCCGTCATGGGAGCCACCGTCCAGCTGATCGGTGCGCACAGTGTCGTCGAGGGCGAGCTGCGCCCAGCCCGAGTCTCTATAGCCGGCGACACCGGGATCGGCGACTCCCTGCCGCGCCCTCGACCGACGTTCGCCACCTGGACGCACGTATCCGCCCTCGCCCTCGCGTTTGCGAACGCCGTCGTGGGCGCGCTCGTTGCGGCCGTGTTCGCTCGGGGGAATGAGGCCCTAGTGCTGTCCCTCGTGATCGGGTGTGTGCTGACGATCGGCTTCAGCCTGCCGATCTTCGTCGGAACCGCGTTCTCTCCGTCCTTGCAACCCATTCGCGACCTCGCCCGAGGAACGGAACGTGTTGCGGCCGGCGACTACTGCCACCGCCTGCCGGTAGTTCAGGACGACGACCTCGGCGCGCTGGCGGCGTCGTTCAACCGCATGCAGGCCGGTTTGGTTGAGCGGCAACGACTTCAGGCCGCGTTCGGCACCTACGTCGATCCCGCCCTGGCTACTCGGCTGCTCGAGCAGGGTGACGACGTGTTCACCGGTGAGCGCCGCGAAGTGACCGTGATGTTCGTCGACATCCGCGACTTCACCCCGTTCGCCGAGGCGCACAACGCTGAGGACACGGTCGCCCGTCTCAACGCACTGTTCGAAATCGTTGTGCCTGCCGTCGTCGAGGCCGGTGGGCATGTCAACAAGTTCCTCGGCGATGGTGCGCTCGCCGTGTTCGGCGCACCCAACGATCTCGCCGATCATGCCGACGCCGCGATAGCCGCGGCGGTGGCGATTCACCGCCGCGTCGCCGAGCGTTTCGGCGGCAAGCTGCGAATCGGCATTGGTATCAACACCGGTCTGGTGATCGCAGGAACTATCGGCGGCGGAGGCAAGCTCGAGTTCACTCTGATCGGCGACACTGTCAACGTCGCCGCCCGCGTCGAGGAGCTCACCAAGACCACCGGTGACGCAATCCTGGTCACCCACCAGACGGTCGACGCGATGGTGTCCGGACTGTCGGGGCTGGCCGACCGGGGATCGCATGCCTTTAAAGGAAAGTCAGCGACTGTTCAGGTCTTCGCCCTCGACCCGGCACTGACGCCTTTGGGTCGCTAGCTGTCTGCGAATCCCGCATGGGCGGCCGACATCACCTCGACCTGTTGCTTGCGCGGCAACGTGCCAAGCATCGCTAGCCTTTCGCGGATCTCCTTGCTGGGGACGAATGACGGTGTTGTGCCTAAGTTCTCGAGTGCTTCCCGGGCCACGATGTCCGGCGCGATGGCGGGAGGCATTGAGCCATCTTGCGGCGCGGCAGCGCGGAAGTTCGGCGTGTCGATCGCGGGTCCGATCACGGACATAACGTCGACACCCTTGTCGCGCCACTCCGCCCACAGTGCCTCACCGAGCACCATGTCGAAGGCCTTCGACGCGCCGTACGCGGCGTTGTAGGCGGGGCCGGCGAGCCCGGCCGCGGAGGCCATCAGCACGAGGCCTCCGCGTTTGCGCTCAAGCATCCGCGGCCCGAAGTGCTGACAGACAACCGACGGGCCCAAGCAGTTCACCGCGACGATCCGCTGCAGTGATTCCACGCCCTGGCTCGTGAACGGTCCGGTGTATTCGGCGGCACCGTTGTAGACGACGAGCCCGACTTCGAGAGGGTCGGTCACGGCGCGGAGCGTGTCGAGGAAGTTCGTCGCGGCGAGATCGAGCGTGACGGCCTGGGTTGCGACCCCGTGCCGCGCCGCGATGTCGCGTGCGACCTGCTGGCACAACTCTGTTCGACGCGCGGCAACAACGACGTTCAGTCCGCGCTCAGCGATACCGCGTGCATACGCTTCGCCGAGCCCCTCGGACGCGCCTAAAACCACGGCCCACGGTCCGTACCGGTCGAGAAAGCTCACACGGACACCTCCTTGCCAACGATAGGCTCGACCATCCGACATCGAAGTCGCCCAAACTGATCCACTCGGCAAAAGGGAACGACACATGAGCATGGCATACCTGGCGCAACCCGAGCAGCAGCAGCAACTGGAATGGCTCGACGGCGGCACACTGGCGATCTTGCTCGACGGCAGGGCCACCGATGGCCAGTTGATGGTCGGACGCTTCGACGTCAGCGAAGGCGAAGCGCCTCCGTATCACAAACACACGCGCGAGGATGAAGTTTTCATGCTGATCAAAGGGACCGCGTTGCTCTGGTACGACGACCAGGAGATGGAGCTATCGGAAGGCGGAATTGTCTTCTTGCCCAAAAACATTCCGCACGCATACCGCATCACATCCAAGAAGGCGGATCTGCTCATGATCAACACCCCGGCGGGAATCGAGGGTATGTTCCGCTACGCCGGCCGTGACAAAGCCACGCCGCGCCCCGACGGTTTCGAAATCTCGCCCGCACGAATGGCCGAGGGAGCGGACAAGTACGGACAGATCATTCTCGGCCCCCCGCGGTGACGTCGCACTCATCCGCCGACTAAGACGGTTAACCTCCCGGCATGGATCGCATCTTGCAGTGGGCGTGGGATCGGCACGGCAGGAGATACTCGTGGGCGCTCTGCGCCGTCACAGCCATAGTGGGGCTGCCGATCTTGGTCGCGTGGTCGTTCCTCATCGTTGCCGTCGAGCAGTCCAGCGGCTTTGCGGGAGCGGCCGGCGTCACGGTTATCGCGGTGCCGGTGCTGGCCTACGTGGCCATACGCCCCGGTTCGGGGGCCGGTCGCCTGATCGAGCAGTGGGCAGCCGGCCGCGAGGTCGATCGGGCGAGGGCGTTGGACGCCACCTACGCGTGGACCCGGGGGTTGGTTGTTCGAGGAGTGGCGTTGACCGCGGTTTGGGTCGGCCTGTTGTCGGTCGTTGTCGGTGCGATCGCCCGGGCGACTGGATCGCGGCTCGTCGAGTACGGGTTTCTGGGCGCCGTCGTGGGAGTCGCCGTATTGCTGCCCGCTGTGCACAGCCTTGCGGAAGCAGCGGCGCGGCCGGCCAGGGTTTCGATCGCCGGTGACACGGGGATTGGTGACTCGCTGCCCCGCTCTCGCCCGACCTTTGCCGCGTGGTCGAGCGTTTCCATGCTTGCGAGCGTTTTCGTGTTCTCTGTTTACGGCGGAATGCTCACGGCGGTGTTCGATCGGGCCCGTGAAAGACCTCTGCTCTTCGTCGCGATCGGGTGTGCATTGACGGTCGGCCTCGGATTGCCACTGACCGTGGGCACCGCGTTGTCAGCTTCCCTTCGACCGATTCGCGATCTTGACGAGGGCACCGAACGTGTTGCGGCCGGTGACTACAGCCAGCGGTTGCCGGTGGTTCAAGATGATGACTTGGGCGCGCTCGCAGCGTCATTCAACCGCATGCAGGCCGGTTTGGCTGAGCGGCAACGACTTCAGGCCGCGTTCGGGACCTACGTCGACCCTGCTCTGGCGGCGCGATTGCTCGAGCAGGGTGATGACGTGTTCACCGGTGAGCGCCGCGAGGTGACTGTGATGTTCGTCGATATCCGCGACTTCACCCCGTTCGCCGAGGCCCATACCGCCGAGGACACGGTGGCCCGCCTCAACGCGCTGTTCGAGATCGTCGTGCCTGCCGTCGTCGAGGCCGGTGGGCACGTCAACAAGTTCCTCGGTGACGGTGCACTCGTCGTGTTCGGCGCCCCCAACGATCTCGCGGATCACGCCGAGGCCGCGGTGGCCGCCGCTCTGCTGATCCACCGCCTGGTGGCCGAGCGATTCGGCGGCGCGCTTCGGATCGGCGTCGGGATCAACACCGGTCTGGTGGTCGCCGGAACCATCGGTGGCGGTGGCAAGCTGGAGTTCACTCTGATCGGCGACACGGTCAACGTCGCCGCGCGCGTCGAGCAGCTCACCAAGACCACCGGTGACGCAATCCTTCTCACCGATTACTGCGTCCGCGCCTTGGCGTCGCCGCCGGCCGGACTCATCGACCGGGGATTGCATGAGCTGAAAGGCAAGTCAGCCGCGGTAAGGGTTTTCGGGCTTGACCCTGACCTTCACCAACAGGTGTAGCCGCCGTCGATCACGATGTCGGAACCGGTCATATAGCTCGACGCATCGCTGGCGAGATAGAGATAGATGCCGACGAGTTCCTCCGGCCGGCCCATGCGTCCGAGTGGGATCTTTGGTTCCCACAACGCGTGGTACTCGCTCAGAGGCTCGACCAGTTCGGTAAGGATGTAGCCGGGGCTGACGCTGTTGACCCGGATGTTATGTGGCGCGAACTCCATGGCCATGGCTTTGGTCAGATGGATGACCGCTGCCTTCGAGGCGCAGTAGTGGCCGACCTGCTGTGGGGTGTTGATGATGTGGCCCGACATCGATGCCGTAGTGATGATGGTTCCCGCTCGTTGCTGGGCGACCATCGATTTCGCCGCGGCCTGTGCGGTCAGGAAGACACCGTTGACGTTGGTGTTTTGAATACTCTGAAAATTCTCCAGCGGCATGTTCAGCAGGCCGTCGCGGGCGATGATCCCGGCGTTACATACCGCGATATCGATGCCGCCCAACTCGTCGTCGACTCGGTTCAGCATCGTGGACACCTGCTCGGGCTGGGTGACATCGCAGGTAATGGGCACCGCCGTCCCGCCTTCGGCAGCGATCTCTGCGGCCACTTCCTGCAGCGGCTCGCGATGTCGGGCCGCGATCGCCACCGCAGCCCCGGCTTGGGCGTACGCCAGCGCCACTTGCTTGCCGATTCCGCTGGAGGCGCCGGTCACGAGAGCGTTCTTGCCATGCAGCCCAAACAGATTCATCACGTCCACGGTCGCCCACACCCTTCCCGGCGCGTTCAGCACTCGGCGCGCGTAATGCCGACGCTGGACGGCAAGTCCACGTCCACGACGCCGGCGGGCGCTACGCCGTGCTCAATAGCCCGCTTGAGCAGGCGAGAGTTTCGCTGTAGGCGCTGATATCCCGGCTGACGCGTAACCCCGGATATGTAGTCAGCCTGGTCGATGTCGTCACGGCCTTCTTTGTATGCGCGAAGCTGTGCTGCCCTCTGTTCGATGTCGGCGTGAAATTCCTCCGCGTTGTCGAAAGCCGCCACCACGACATGTCTGCGCTCTTTCCGACCAGGGTCATAGCGGTAGTGGCGAACGACCCAGCGATAGATGCTGTCGTCGTCTGGATCCACCCTGGCCACGGTGGCAGCATACGGCAGACAACGACGTGATGGCTTGCTCATCGAGCAGGTGCCCGAACGCCTCCTTTACCGCGAGCCGCCCGGTCGGCTCGACCACGGCGCGTAGCGAATCCTGGGCGCGGCACCAACATTGGCACCCGGCGCCGGTACTCGCGGTACGGCTGTCCTAGCGACGCGGCGAGGTCGCGCTCCTCGAATTGCACAGCAATCAGGATGTAACCGGTGGTTGCGATCGCGAACACTAGATGCCCGGTGGTCATCCTCGGCGCCGACCAGAAGGCGATCAAGAACCCGACCATCAGCGGGTGACGTACCAGCCGGTAGAGCAGGGGTGTGCGAAAACCGTTGTTGATGTTGGGCTTTCGTCCGCGCCACGCCAGATAGGCTTGCCGCAGACCGAACAGTTCGAAATGACTGATCATGAAAGAGGCGGCCAACACTGTAGCCCAGCCGAGCCAGAACGCTGACCACGCGGCAGCGCGCCAAATCGGTGAGGTCATGTCCCACACAGCCGCGGGCATGGTGCGCCATTGCCAAAACACGACGAACAGCACCACACTCGCGATCAGCACATAGGTGCTGCGCTCGACCGACGTGGCGACGAATCGCGTCCACCACCGTTTGAAGCCAGGGCGCGCCATCACGCTGTGCTGCACGGCGAACAACCCGAGCAGCGCCACATTGACCGCGAGCGCTTCACCAAGCGGAGCGTGAATGCCATGGTCGACGCTGCGGGGCACGCCGATATTGCCAGTGAATCCGATCGCATATAGAAACGCCGCGACGAAGGTCAGGTAGGCCACAGTGCCGTAAACGATGATCAATACACGAGTGTTCATGCCTCGATGCTCGACCGAGGGCACCGGAGAAAGCATGAGGCGATTGCCTCAATTCTCGGGCGCAACGAGGCCGTGCCGCAGCGCGTACATGCTGGCGCCGATCCGGTTCGAGACGCCGATTTTCGTGTAGGTGCGCTCGACGTGGTTGCGCGCGGTCTTCTCGCTGATCACCAGTTGCTCGGCGATCTGCTTGTTCGATGCGCCGCGGGCCAATAGGCAAAGCACCTCGACCTCTCGGGCGGTGAGTCCGTCCGGGCGCGAGTTCGACCGTGTCCGTTGGTGGCCCGCGGCGTGCAGCACCGCGTCAGTGGCGACCCGGTCCAGCGCGCCCGCGTGCACCCGCTCGTGCAGCCGCTCAGCCGCCGCGGCCGGCTCGAGCGGGTCGCGGTACGGCCGCGACTCTAGCGCGGATTGGTAGCCAACCGCCGCGGCGAGCAGTCGGTCCGGCATTGTCAGCGCCGAACCGGGCAGCCCTTGCGGATAGCCTGAGCCGTCGATGTTTTCGTGGTGATTACCGGCTAGGCGCGCCACGTCCTCGAGGCCGGCAACTCGGCGGAGAATTCGTACCGTCAGATATGGATGCAGCTGGACCCGCTCGAATTCGGCAGCGGTCAACGCGTCGGGCTTGGACCAGATCTGGTTCGACACTCCGATGCGTCCGAGGTCGTGGACGTGTCCGGCCCGCCGCGTCAGCGCCACCGTGTCGGCATCCAGCCCGACGGTGACGGCGGCGTCCCCCGCGAGTTTGGCGGTCGCACGTGAATGGCCCAGTGTGAAAGGGCATTTCAGATCGACGAAGTCGCCCAGTACGGCAAGAAGTGCGTCGAGCGAATTGTCGTCGAGACGCTGGTCACGATCGGGTGCTTCGCGCAACGCGACGTCCCACAAGTCTGGGACATCGGCCAGGATTTCCTCGGCATGGTCGACGAACACGTCGACTACGGCGGGGTCGAACTGCCCACCGCGGCGGCTGCGCGCCATCGCGATTGCGCCGTTCACACCGTAGGTATGGTGATGCACTTCTGCCACGTCGGCGAGTTGGCCGACCCGCGTGTGAATCGGGATCGCATCGCCGGATACTCCTTGCGGCAGGCCGCCGCCGTCGTACCGCTCGAAGGTGAATCCCAGCGCGGTCTGCACGGCGACGGGCAGACCCATCTGGTCGGCCAGCATCGCGGCCGACATGCAGTGCGAGTGCATCAACCGCGACAGGTTTCCCCGGGCGTTGACGTACAGCTCTGACATGGTTTTCAGGCGCTGCCACCACGGCTCGCCGCGGGCTACGTTGCTGAGCAGAAAGCGTTGGAAGGGCAGGCCTTTCCAGTCGACCAGATATGAGTCGTGGCGCACCGAGATGTCGTCGCCGAACCACCGCGCATATTCATGCGAGTCGGCATGACATCCGATCCACATGATCAGCGTCGCGTAGTAGGTGCAGTCGCGATCGTCCTTGGCCAGGCCGAGTCGGTCGGCGATACGCGTGGCGATCAACGCGGAGCGCAGCATGTGCTCAGTCGGCTGGCCCAGCCCGAGGTCGATCGCCACCGACAGTGCGGCGAGCAGTTCGGCCCGGGTCGGTCGCGACGTCATCCGCCGATTCTGTCGCGGATGGCCCGGCAGCGTCAGCCAGACGAGCCAACGAGCTCGCGAAGCTAACGTGCCGTTTGCTGTTGATCAGTCATCGCCGGACGATGCCGGGTCGCGACCGCCGGTCCAGCACCCAGACAGTGGCCAGCGTGAGGGCAGCGGCGAACGAAGCGAGCGCGACCAGGCTGGCGCCGGTGCCGCCGTGGAAGGTGCTGCCGTACGCGGACATCGCCGGTAGCTTCGCGACGTATCGGTCGAGATGCAGATCCCGTCCCAATGCCTCGAATGCGTGGCGGTTGGCCAGAACCAAGCTGATCAGACGTCCCGGTGTGGCCATCTGGTCGACGGGCACGATGGCGCCACCGAACAGCACCTGAGGGAAGCAGAGCATGGGCAGTGCGAGAGCGGCCTGTGCGGCGTTGGACACCGCTGCCGAAGCGAGCAGGCCAAGGGCGAGGGCGGAGGTTGCCTCGATCGAAATCGTCCCAAACAGCAGCGCGTACACGTGCCAGCCGACTGCGGGCAGCCGACCGAGCGCCCGCAGCACGCCGAGTAGCACCGCGCTCACGCCGGCGAGCACCGGGAGCAGCGAGGCGACCTTGGACGCCACGTAGGCGCCTACGCTGAGTCCGGCCAGGCGCTCGCGCCGAAAGACGGCCATCTCGCCGACGATCTGCAGCAGTCCGTAGGTGAGGCCGAAGAAGAAGCCCGCGAAGGCGATCCAGAACACGATCTGCGTCGGTCCGAGGTCGGCGCCGCCGTCGAACGCGCCGCGGTCGAACAAGGTCGCCATCATCGCGGTGACCAGCACCGGTGAGCCGAGCAGGACCGCCAGTGTAAGTCGGTTGCGGAACAGAACGTCGACGTTGCGTTGCGTCAGGAGCCACCATTGCCGAATCACACCGGCCCGCTTGTTGTGTAACTGCGCAGCCGGGGCCGGCGGTCGGTGGGTGCCCGGCCGGTGCGCGAACTTTCCCCGGCTGTTCACGAATCGCTTCGCCCAGATTTCTGGCGTGTGCTCGCCGGCCAGCCGGACATATACGTCAGCGAGATCGTCGACGTCGAAGTAGTGTCGCGCCTCGCTCGGGCTGCCGGCGAAGGCCAAATGGCCGTCGCGGGCCAGGAATACAACTCGGTCGCACCGGTCGATGCTGGCTGGCTCGTGCGTCGTGAGGACGACCGTGACCCCGCGCTGGGTGAGTCGGCGCAGCACATTCATTACGTCAGCCGCGGTGGACGGATCGAGCCCCGAGGTGGGTTCGTCGAGAAAGAAAAGGCGCGGCCGGGTGAGTAGCTCCACGGCGAGACTGGCCCGCTTGCGCTGGCCGCCGGACAACGCACGGACCGGCACCTCGGCCCGGTCGGAAAGGTCGAGGTCGTTCATCGTCTCCTCAACGATCCGTTCCGCCTCCGCCGCCGAGGTGCCCGCGGGCAGCCGGAGCCTGGCCGCGTACCGCAACGTGCGACGAAGTGGCAGCTCGACGTGGATGATGTCGTCCTGGGGCACGTAGCCGATATGGGAATCGGTCCTCGGCGCGGCACCGCGAATCGCGCCGCCCTGTCGAACTTCGCCGGACGACGGCAGTTGCAGTCCCGCGAGGATCTCCAGCAGCGTGGTCTTGCCGGCGCCACTGCCTCCGGCAATCGCGACCAACTCGCCGGGTTCGATCGATAACGACAGCTCCCGAAGGATCCGCCGGCCGCCGACCTGCTGGCTCACCGCAACTGCATCGACGCGTCCCCCGCGCGGCGCCGCTGACTGCTCGACGGCCATCATTGCTGGCCTCGCTGATTCCTGAATGTGCTTTGTCATGCACTGATCGTCGGCCGACCAGTCAGCGAGCACATGAGGCCTTTGCCTCAATTCGCGGTGAGTTACTCGAGAGTGCAGCCGCTGCGACGGGTTTCAGCGTGTCTTCGCAGCGGTTTATGTGTCGCAGCGCCCTGGCCGGGAATTATCGTTGCCGCATGTCGTCGTCAGTGAGCACTTTGAAATCCGCCGAAGCTTGGGAGTTCGTCCAAAAGACGCTCTCCGACATCACCACGATCATCGGCGAGGATGCCGAGAACGAGCAGGAGCTCCTCGAGGGCATGCGGGCGATTGCCCGGGCGTCGTCGCTGTGCGCACAGTTGTCGGTCGAAGCGGATCCGTTCCAGCCGCGGTTCTTCGACATGTGCTCGCCGACCCGGATGGTCGGCGGGCCGAACGCCGACGGCAACTACTTCCTGGCGATGATTCGTGGCGATCGTCGCTACCGAATCTCTGGCACCCGGGGCACCACCGCCTACCTTGGATTCCAGATCCTGGCCGGCACCGGTTTGACTCCGCGCCGGATGGCCGGCTACGTCAGTGACGCCCAACTGCATTCGGAATCAGGCGAATTCGCCCTCATCCTGTCGGCACACGAGCCCGCTGACTGCGCAGGCGCGCAGTGGGTACAGATACCCGAAGACGCGTCGTCCGTTGTGGTGCGGGAGTACATCGGCGACTTCGCCGCGGAAAAACAAGCAACGCTGCACATCGCTGACCTCGACACCGAGGAGGTAACCCCGCTGACCGACGACGAACTGTCCGAGCAGTTCACCGCGATGGGCTGGACGCTGCTCAAGCTGATGACGCTGCATCGCACCATCAAGCCCGAACTCCTCGAGCAGCCCAACACGTTGGTCACCGCCGCGGCCGCCGACCTCGGCGCGGCCGACACCACCCCGGACAACCTCTACATGATCGGCAGCTTCCGGCTCGAGCCCGATCAAGCTCTGGTCCTCGACATCGAGCCGCCCGACACCTCCTATTGGAACGTCACGCTGGAGAACGTTTGGCACGAGTGTCTGGAGCCCCGCCGACGGCACAGCTCAGTCACCAACAGCGCCCTGAGCCCGGACCCCGACGGACGCGTCCGCATCGCCATCGGCGCTGAGGACTTCGGATACGGGCACTGGCTCGACACCGGTGGCCGCCGTCGCGGATTCGTGGTTCTCCGGTGGCTGCACAACCCAAGCCCACCCGACGTCAGGGTGTCTGTGCGGCAACGGGATTCAATGTCATGAACCTCGAGGAAAGATTCGATTGCGACCGTCTGGTCCAGACCGCTTGCGACGAAGTCGGCCACGACGACTTCGGCGGCGACGAGTGGCAGTCCGGGCTGCACAGGGTGATCTATGGGTTGGTGAACGAGGCGCGCCTGTCGCCGCTCGGTGTCGAGATCGCTCATGCCGACATCATGCGCGCGCTGAAGAACCGCCTTGGCATCATGGCTTGGCGCACAAGCCATCCCGAGGTCACGGCCGAGCGTGTCACGCAACCGATCTTCATTCTCGGACAACCCCGCACCGGCACCACGATCCTCTACGACCTGTTGTGTCAGGATCCGCAACTGCGCGCGCCGCTGACATGGGAGGTCGATGAACCGTGCCCGGTGCCGCAACCGGACACCTACGATTCGGACCCCCGCATCGCCCAGGTGCAAGCCAGCATCGAGATGTCCGAGCAGATCATGCCCGGCTTCCTGGCCCACCATCCGATGG
>Ga0335076_10001776_pt1 | contig 21040 bp, 19 predicted proteins | sample Lox_Sample_25_FD_206717 | JGI IMG/M metagenome (GOLD analysis project Ga0335076, IMG submission 206717) | Soil microbial communities from Loxahatchee National Wildlife Refuge, Florida, United States - Lox_Sample_2.5 | ecosystem: Environmental > Terrestrial > Soil > Wetlands | place: USA...
GTGAGTTTAGCGTTCGCGACTTCTCCATGATTCGGGTCCTTCACGACGCCAACGATGCCCCCGAAGATCGATTGACCGAGCAACCAGGATGCGAACACAAACACCAACGACAGAAGAACGGACATTTTGCGAATCATGCGGCCCCCCTTCGCTGTCATGCATTTCGTGCACGTCAGTAGTTCGTGCAAAATACACAGCCGCTCGTTAGGAAATCGTTAGCGGTTGCACTTAAAGAGCGAATGTCTCAGATGAATTTCTTGAATCGTCGAGGCTTCGGCGATCGCGACCGCGTGACTCTGAGCATTTGTCTCCCCGTCAACGCGTGAAGCAGATTTATGGAATCCTTATGGATCTCTCAGAACTTGTTGATGACGGTCTCGTTAGCTTGAGTGTTTGGTTCGGGAAGACTCGCTTCGTTGAAGTGATTGAATTTGAGGGAAACGATGTCGAGCGCGCCCACCGTTTCCTCTGGTGTCATGGACCTCATCATCTTGATCGTGATTTGTTTGCTTGCCTGTGCGTTCCTGTTATACGTGTTACTCCAATGGATGCGTGACACCGAGAGCAAACCAGCAGGTCGGCTTGCGACTGGCGACGAAGGCAAGCAGGGCGATTCGGAGAAAGGCGTCGGCAGGAAGTGACCGAGCACGACCGGGTACGAACCTACGTGCCAGAGTGAGTCCTACGGAGTCCGCAAAGATACGACTGTTCTGGACCTACTCCTTGGGCGACCTCTTGCATCCGACGAATCGCGCGGGGAACAGGTCGGTTCATTAGTCGGCATCTCCATTTTCGGTTTGGACGCCCTGAGTTCCGCTGCATACGGCCCGGAGGCTGCCCTTACGCTGCTGATCCCCCTTGGTGTGGTCGGAATTTCCTACATCATTCCCATCAGCATGAGCATCATTGTTCTGCTGATCATCGTTTATTTCTCCTACCGCCAGACAATTCAGGCATATCCCGGCGGCGGAGGGTCTTACACGGTTGCCCGCCAAAACCTTGGCGTTTCCGCAGGACTTCTTGCGGCAGCGGCACTGATCAGATCAACGTGCGCGCGGTTGGTCTGGTCCGAAATGTCACGGACATCGTGGAACCACGGGTTCGCGAAAAGCTTTGACTCCGTTGCTGACCGCCTCGACGCCGGTCATTACCGCCAGCGCGCCTTTGACGCCGCTCACTGCTTCTTCCAGGTTGTCGGAAATCGGCTGTGAAAAATTCCAGATGACGCCTGGAATCTTACATTCTCTTTATTTTTCTGGGCAATGTTCGGGGAGCGATCATCGTTGCCCTGACGATTCCCTTCGCGCTGCTATTTGCGTCAATTTGCCTAGACTTGCGGCATATTGCAACACACACGGTGTTGCACAACCTTGCCGAGGGGATGATCCTCGTGGTGATCAAGATCTATGGTGATGACCTGAAAACCCTGGAGACCAAGGGAGATGAGGTTGTCGCTGTAATGAAGGATATCCGGGGGGTAGAGGATCTAGGCCTGTTTCGTGTGCTCGGTCAGCCAAATCTCGACTTCTCTGTCGACCGGGACGACGCCTCTCGGTACGGGATCAGTGTTTCCGATGTGCAGGATGCCATTCGAGCGGCGGCAAGCAAAGCGTATTCGGGAATTGGCGCTTCGCTTTTCGGGATTCGTCAAAGAGGCACGCGAGAGAACAGAGCCAAGGAAAAAACCCATTCACGTTGAGAAGATCGCGGGAATCGAGGAGTGCGAGAAACAATGACGCTCAAGCCATCTGATCCGGAGTTTCTATGAATCGATTCTGTCTCACGCTGATTCTGTCGTTATTGGGGGCATCGGGACTCTTCGCTCAGAGGGGTGGACGGGGCGACGCCCTTCAATTGTTTGGCCAGGCGAATCACCACCAGGCGAATCACCACCCTCATTTGCTGCTTCAAATCAAAAATGAAAGTCTTCGTTTCTACGTTTGTACTTCCGACCTGAGGAAAATGCCCCGCTCCGCGGTAGTGCTCCAAGACCCGAGCACCGGAATCTCGCACAGGTATGAGGGCGTGGCACTCGAATATCTGCTGCGCGGCCACGGTTTGCGACTCGGATCCGGGACTTTGGAAGTGTCCTATGGCCGGCACCAAAAGATGACCGTCCCGGATACTCCGATCGATCCTAATTCGGAGCCGCTCGTGGCGGATACAATCGACGGCAAGAGTTTGACCGACTATGTTCCATATTTCCTGATTTTGCCTGACCGTGCGCGAGCGGACATCAAGGAACCGTTCCAACACGTCGACCGGATCAGCGTCGAAACTTCAGTCCACTAGATCCTCCGTCTTAATCTCCGCCAACGGCCCGAGGGGGTTTTGCCATCAAGGGCTCAGAAATTCACTAAGATTTTTCCATGATACTATACCGGTCTATAGTATTTGGCGGAAAAGAAAACGGCCAGCTCATTCCCAGCGAGTGGAAGACAAGTTCCTCATTTGCGCCGCCGGGAAGTTCCTCTACGTTGGTCGATCTTGTTTGGAGTAGTACGGGCTACTGGAGGGCGAACCACCAATGACTGAATCAATCAAGGTGCAAAACCTGCCCCAAGCGCAAAGCCAATCTCTCCCGCATGTGCCCCACCCAGACCACCAAGAAGATCATGGCCATTCCCTCGACCGCGTTGAACTCCTGCGAGTCTTTTTCGTGACCGTTGCCGCGGGGGCCTTCTGGTTTCTCGGAGGCACGACCAATCCTTATCTTACGGCTCTCGGAGTCCTTTGTGCGCTCGTGGGTGGATTTCCGATCTTTCACGAAGCCTACGACAACGTCGTCCAGCGCCGCATGACCATGGAGCTTTCCATGGCCATCGCCATCGTAGCGGCCCTGGCGATCCGCGAACTCTTCACAGCGCTGGTCATCACCCTCTTCGTGCTCGTCGCTGAAATCCTCGAAGGGCTGACGGTCGGTCGTGGGCGCACTGCAATCCGCCGTCTGGTCGGTCTGCTTCCCACAACCGCAACCGTTCGCAGGAACGAATCGTGGAAGGACGTGGAGACGCAGGAGATTACTCCTGGAGACGTCGTCCTCGTCAAGCCGGGAGCACGCGTTCCCGTGGATGGCGTGGTGGTCGGAGGGCATTCGTTCGTCGACCAAGCAACGATCACGGGCGAATCGATGCCTGCGGAAAAAACACACGGGAGCACGGTCTACGCCGGAACGATCAACCAGTCCGGCGCCCTCGAAATCCGGGTTGACCGGATGGGCCGTGACACCACTTTCGGGAAAATTATCGATGCTGTCGAGAGGGCGGAAAAATCGCGGGCTCCGATTCAAGGAATCGCCGACCGCCTCGCGGGCTACCTGGTTTATTTTGCGCTCGGAGCGGCCGCACTCACGTTCCTTGTCACCCACAATATCCGCTCGACCATCTCGGTAGTGATCGTGGCCGGGGCGTGCGGAATCGCCGCGGGCACACCGTTGGCGGTCCTGGGAGCGATTGGGCGCTCGGCGCAACTCGGCTCTATCATCAAGGGTGGTTTGTACCTGGAGGCGCTCGCCAGCATCGACACCATTCTTCTCGACAAGACAGGGACCCTGACGTACGGCACCCCCGAGGTGGTTGGCATTCATCCGGCCGAAGGGATTCCGGCGGCGTCTTTGCTGGAGGCGGCCGTGACTGCGGAATCGCGCTCGGAGCATCCGGTGGCCAGGGCCATTCTCAAAAAAGCGTCAGGCATGGGAGTTTCGATTGAAGAACCGGAAAAGTTTGAGTACACGCCGGGCAAAGGAGTTGTCGCGAAGCGCCAGGGCGTCGAGATCATTGTCGGCAATCGCCTCTTTCTTGCAGGACACGGGACTGCGCTTCCAAACGGCGCAACCTCAGAAGCGGATGCGGAGGTTTTTGTGGCGCGAGACGGCACGTTTCTGGGACGACTGGTGATTGCCGATACGCTCCGTCCGGAAGCACCGAAGGCCATTCGGGATCTGAAATCGATGGGCTTGAAGACTGTTCTTCTTACCGGGGACGCGAAAGCCGTGGCCGAAGACATCGGCACGAGGCTGGGCGTCGACGAAATCGCCGCCGAATTGTTGCCGGAGGACAAACTGGAATTCGTCAACGGACTCACCAGGGAACGCCACAATGTCGTGATGGTCGGCGACGGAGTGAACGACGCTCCCGCTCTCATGAAGGCTACCGTCGGCGTCGCGATGGGAGCGGGCACGGACGTCGCCCGCGAAAGCGCCAATGTCGTTCTGATCGGTAACGACCTCTCGAAACTTGTCGAAACGCTGTCAATCGCTCGGCGCTGCCGCCGCACCATCATGCAGAACTTTGTGGGAACGCTGGTGGTGGACAGCATCGGTGTTGGCCTGGCCGCGTTTGGGTTTCTAAATCCTCTCATCGCTGCATTCATTCACGTTTCTTCCGAAATGGCTTTTATCTTGAATTCCGCAAGACTCCTTCCGCGGCTCTCTTCGTCGAATAAGCTGCCTCGCATTTTCCTTTCTCAGCCCTCCGCAGTCGCACACGAGTAACTAACTCCGCCCTCGCGCGCTGAACTTTTCCAAATACCGAGCTCCGGCAAGAAGTGGCGGTTGGGAAGGTGCACAAAAGCCGCAGCTCGATAGCTGCCTAGACTGACCTTGCGGCGCCGACTACCGGATTTCCACGGGCTGCGTCTCCGCAGGTTTGCGCATTTTGCGCACCACGTGCCACGCTTAACCGTTCCGGGTTGCGCATACCACCGATGCCCGAGCGCGCACTGCCATCGCAGTGGAGTCGCCTTATTGCAACCGGTACTCGCCAGCACCAGATTCTCGTTGAAGGGTGTCTCGAAGGTCCGGGCATAAGACACGCGCAGAATCGTGTTCGTCGGCTTAATGTTGTACGCGATTCCAAGCCTTGGCTCTGCTTGACCGCCAGAGGCTATTCCGTTGTACTTGTCTCCACGAATCCCCAGATTGAAGACCCAGTTTCCCTTGGTAATCGTGTCCTGGACGTAAACCGCCAACTCCTTTACGTCCGTATGGCCGGAGAAGAAGTAATATTTTCCTCCGGCCGTGAGGTCATAGGGAGCCAGGGTCGTGCAAGGCGCCGCAAGGTTGACGCCGTTCACCTGGCATGGATTTCCATTTGCGTCTGTCAACGACGGCAGAAGGTTCGGATCGACGATCCCAAACGAATCTTTCTCCGTCAGCGCCGTCTGTTCATAGGTGATCCCAGCCTTGATGTTGTGTATTCCCTTCACGTAAGAAATGTCCGACCGCAATCCATAGTTCGTTAACCGCCGGCTCTGCGCGATGCTGTCACTCTGCAGATTGGGAGTAAGGTCTGCGAAAGGATTCGCACTAGGAGAATACTTGAACTGATCCTGGCGAACGAAGGCGCCAATCGTGAAGACCGCGTTTGTCCCGATCAAGTGCACGAAGCTCGGGGCAACGTTGAAGGTTGTGATTTTGGAGCGTTGATCTTGCGGGCCGACTACAAGACCGTCCGGCCCGAGCCCACCGCACGAAACGGTCTGTCCGCCGGTGCAGGGCGCTGACCACCCAACAGCGTTCTGCGCATCAAAAGAATTGGGTGTCTGAAACCAGGACCGGGTATAACCCACGTTCAATTGCACTGTATTGGCATCGGAGAATTTGTAGTCCGCGCGGTCAAAAACATTTTCTTCATTTCCTTTGTCATGAAGAGCGGTATGTTCGGGCGGATCGAGAAAGCGCCCGGTCCGCAACCCGTTAAGCGCGATGAAGTTTCCCCAGCTTTTGCCGCCGTACGCGAGATCCGCAGAAAAACTCGGCGTGCCAAAACTGCCGTAGGAAGTATTCACGCTGCCGTGCGGCTGGTCCACGCCGAGGCCGGACCGTGTGGTTACCTTGATCACCAGGCTCGTTTTATCTCCAAATTCCGCCGGAGGAGCGCCGGAAATGACCTCCAGCGATTGAATCGACTCGGATGGAATCTGGTTGGAAAACACCTTGCTTTGCTGGTCTGTTATTGGCTGTCCGTCCACGGAGAACGAATTCTGCGCATGGTCGCCAAGACCATGGAACAGCCCATTAGAATCGGCTGCCACGCCCGGCGTCGTTAGCGTTACCAGCGAGCTGACCGACGAGGACTGGCTCTCCAGCGGCACGTTCTTGAAGAGTTCTCGGTCCACGTCGGTGTGAAATGTTGGTTCATTCTCGAGGAGGTCCGCACCGGTCGATTCGACCGTCACCTGGGTCACCGTGGTGCCAACCTTCAAGCTGATGTCCACCTTCGTTGGAACTCCTGATCGCACTTCCACATCTTGCGAATAGCTTGCAAAGCCATTGGCCGTCACCGTCATGTGGTAGCCGTTGAACGGCACGTTCGTGAATCGAAATGTTCCGTCCCCAGATGTTACGGCGGTTCGCGTTTAACCGCTCACCGGATAGTTGATCTCGACGGTGGCGTTGGCCACCGCCCCTCCGGAAGCGTCTTTCACGGTGCCCTCAATCGAACCGGAGTTGCCCAGTTGCGCCCAACTCGGGGTTCCACAAGCCAAATAGCCCGAGAAGCACAATCGTGGAAATAAAGCTCTTGATGAAACGAGACTACAAACGGCTGAATGTATCCCGTGATGGAAAGCGGTGTGAATAACGACGGGGCGACGGCGGCTGGTGCAGAGCCGATGTGCGCCGCCTGGCACATCTGGCAGGTGGCTTCACTTTGCCCGTTTTCGTGGGAGTGACCTACGGCTTGGGAACAAAAGACGACAAACAGAAGCGCGAGCGCCAGCATCCGGAACCAAGCCATGACTCGTTTTATAGTTTGCGCCCATCTTCGACACTTACACTATCCCGTATTTCCTTCGACGCTAGCCAGGTCCCACGGTGAGCAAACCGTGGAATCGAGGATCCCCACACCAGGGCCTTAATTACTCTACTTGGGGATAGTATCATTGAGCAACGAGGATTTAACGAAAAATGGCTCATACGACCAAGGACAAGGAAAAACTGCTGAACCGCGTCCGGAGAATCAAAGGGCAAGTCAGTGCAATTGAAAAGGCGCTGGATGACGACCATGAGTGCTCGCGGGTCCTACAAACCATCGCAGCATGCCGCGGTGCCATTAACGGTCTCATGGCTGAGGTTATGGAAGGGCACGTTCGCTACCATGTCATCGACCCAAAACGTAAGCCGACCGCTGAGCAGGCAGACGCTGCCGACGAACTCATTGACATTGTGAATCGATACCTTAAGTAGAGGAAACGCCTGCCTCTTCGCGGAATTCCTCGCACGCATCCCCCTCACACACCATTTACCACAGGCGATGCGGGAGGAGATAGGTCAAACCCAAGAACCCCTCCCAACGTGTCGAAGTGCTCGTGAGTCCCCGATTGAATCCTGCATCGAAGACCAGCCTCTTTCGCGCGGCATAGCTCATCGCCCAAAGATTCCCCACCGCGTTGCCCCGCAAGAATGGCTGGGTAAAATGCCAAATTTCTCCCGAGAGCGAGAGCTTGCCGATGATCGGATGCGAAATGGACAGCGTCTGACCAAACTGGCCTCTATGCACCACTCCTTGCGTCTGTTCATTGAAGATTGCGTTTGCGTCGTAGTGAAATCCTTTGACGTCGCCACTGGCGAGTAGGAGCAATGAATTCCGGGGACTTCCAAAATCGAGCTCCGGCACCCCTCCGTCGTACACACGGCGGAAATAACTCGCTGCAATGGTCGGTTTTGAGCCTTCTCCATGGACCACAACTCCTTGCGCACACAGAAACACTTCTGCGGTGCCATTCGCGGTCGTTCCATCCGCACGGTAGTGGACAAACGGCTCAGCGGCCGCGATGAATTCAAGGCGCGACGTGACCGATAGCTTCATCACTTCGTTCAGGCCATACCGCGACGAAAACTCCGGGGAATGACTCGCACCAAGAACACCAGTTTCCAACTGTAAATAACCTTCAGGCGTAAGAGTCGCTGGAGTCGAGACGGTGGGCCGACCGGGATTCGCCTCCGGCTCGTCCGATGTAGCCGACTGCGCAGCACTCGACGCAATAACTATTACGGCCAGGAACACAAGGCGTAGAACGAACTTCAATCCGTCCTCCTCAGTATGTACTTATGAACGGCAAGCACAGACGCGTCGATGCACATGAGAGAGTGAGCGAAAGATCAGAGTCGAGGAGGGTAATTAAGGTCGAAGATCGGTTCCGCGGGAGGCAGTACCTCACACATCGTGACCGACGCGACGAAGTCACCTTGCGCAAGAATGGGGGGCACCTGCGTGGCGACGAGCTGAAACCCGCAGCACGAACAGCCGTCTTTGCCGCAGGTATCCGTAGCGTTGTTCGTGGGACGAAGCAAACTGAAATGCTGGGAAGCGGCTTGGTCCATTCGGTCGCAGGCTGGGCACACGACTGACATCGCGCTCATGAGGGCCAGAACGCAGATCAGTGCGGACGCTAGAAACTTTCGCGAAATGAGCCGCACGCCATCCATGGCTGTCTATACTACCGTATGGAACGAAGCCTCGTGCTGCAAAGCACGTTGGGAACAGAGCTTCAGAATTCTAGCCGCAATTGAAACGCAATCATGCGTGGCGTGCTGTCACCACCCAACCCCACGCCGAGCAAACCGGTCGGTGGAGAAGTTGTGTACGTCAGCGCCCCAAACCCAGTCTGGGTGGAGGGTTTGCCTGGAATCCCCGCAAGGACCATGCTGGGCAGCCCGAAATTCGGATGGTTGAAGACATTGAAGAACTGAGTGTCGAAACGTAGCTTTACACGCTCGGTTAAGGGAAACCATTTCGTCAGATAAAAATCGCTCCAGGCAAAATCGGGACCGCGGAGCGCGTTGCGGCCGAGATTGCCGAATTTACAAGTCTTCTTACTGTCGCCGCCATAGCACGCACCAGTGCTTGGATCCACGGCGGAGACAAACGCATTTGGATTGAGCCATTGCACGGTGCCCGGCTGCGTGACCCCGGGAATCGGGTTGTGCTCATAGAGCGGCACACCGGGAATCACACTAGCGAATTGCGGCCCACTGCCGTTCACGATCCCATTGCCATTCGCGGAGTACGGGGTGCTGAGAACCGAGAACGGAATCCCGCTGTGCCAAAATACCGTTCCCGAGACTTGCCAGCCATTCAACGCATATGCTAGGGATCGGTTCTTGAATTTCAGGGTGAGCTGATAGACGTATTGCGCGTTGAGATTCTGGCGGATGTCGTAGTCACAGGGACCGTAGTCGCGTGCTAAGTCTCCGGGGAGTGGGGCCAGGATTCCTCCGGCCGAGAACTGCAGGAATCCGCCATTGGAGACGGTGTCCATGCAACGGCTCCAGGTGTAGTTCAGCTGCCCCATGAAGCCGTGGCCGAGGCGCTTCATTGCGGTTATTTGCAAACCGTTGTAGTGACTGTTTGCACCTGTGGAAAATTGTGTTACCGCGCCGAATCTGGGATCCGTCGATTGCGCATAGGGAAACGGCACAAAACAACCCGCACAAACCGTTTGATAGCCGTTCACCTGCGTAAGATACGGCTGGTTGACGGCGCGGGTGCCAACGTATTGCGCGTGGATGCTTGCAGTCGTTCCAAACTGATGTTCCAAGCCAAAACTCCACTCCATGAAGTAGGGCGCGTGAAGTTTTCCGTCGGGCACCGCCGTGATGGCAACGGGAGGCAGACAGGTTGCAGGATTCGCCTGACGAGACCCGCAGGAAAGCTGGCCCTGCGCAAAGCCGGAACTGAACGTCTGATTCGCGGCCACGGTTGCGTCAACTGCACTGCCAGGTACGCCCGGCGCGATGCCTATCCCACCAACAGTTCCAAGAAGCCCGCCCTGGAATGTCTGAACGTAGGGAGGATTGACGCCAACCACATCGGCGATGGCGCCGGGCAACAGGTCGCTGAAAATCCCGAAGCCGGCACGCAGCACAGACTTCGGTTCAAACTGCCAGGCAATGGCGGTTCTGGGTTGCAGTATCGCAAGGGGCGTCGAGGAAAAGACGTGACTGAGATCGGTTTGAATGGCGGCGTTCAACGGCTGATTGACATCATGCGGGATGGAATCGAAAGCCCCACTCAGACGAGCGATATGTTGATGGGGATTTAGCGGATTGGAGTTTAGAGTGTCTCGCATCCCGAAGGTCCACGTCAGTTTCTTCGTCACCTTCCAAGTGTCCTGCGCGTAGAAATCTAGATTGAGAAAGTTGAACGGCTCATTCGCTGACGTGGGGAAAGTCTTTGCTGCCGTCGAGGCTGCTCCATAGATGTATTGCGGCAGGGTGGTGTAGGTTACCGTCGGGACCGAACCTTGGCCGAAGTCGTAGTCGTTCAGGCGAAAAATCCGGGTATTGGTTCCAAAGCGCAGTTCGTGCGCACCATGACTCCAAGCGAGGTTGTCGTTGATGAAGAAACGGGTGGCGCGTCTTCCCTGGACCCATGTGTTGTCCAGCCCCCCGACCGTCGTAAAAGGGGCATTCGCGCCGCTGCCTTCGAGCACGATGGGAAACGCGGAGAGAGTTTTCTGAAGATCCGCAGGTCCGAATAGGCTTCCATACCAGGAAAATGCCGGGTTGAAATAATTCACAAGATTCTGTGAAAAGACGTGGGTATATCCCGCGGCAAAGGAGTACAGCGGTTGCGGGGAAAGCGCGTTGAATAAGGGGTTGATGGGATCGGTATAGGCGGCCTGGAGACCGTTGTCTGTCTGAAACCGGAACCACGTCGTGTTCTTTCCATTGAGGTTGTAATCGATGCGAATCGTCTGGACCTGTTCATGATCATCGGTCGAATGCGAGACGCTTTGACGATTGGCACAACCGTTTCCGTCATTCGCAATGGCGGGCGCAATTCCACCGACATCGAACGGACAGCCAAGGACCGCCAGAGGCGTTCCGCTGGTATTTCCGTAGAGCGAAAACATCTTCTGATAGAACGGCACGGACTGTGGCGATGGCTGATAGACGGAGCCTGTGACCGAATCGGTTCCACCCAAAGGAAGTTGTTGCAAAACGTAATTCTGGAATACCGGAGTCGGCACGGTAGCGGCCGTGACAATCGGTAGCGCAATCCGAACCCACTCGCTGTCGAAAAAGAAAAACAACTTGTCCTGAAGGATCGGGCCGCCCACACTGCCTCCAAAGTGGTTCAATGTGGAGCGCGGTTTGTGGTTTCCTGGAGTTGCATTCGTGAAATAGTTGGCCGCGTTGAATTTCGAACCATTCCATAATTCATAGAGATTTCCGTGGAACTGCTTCGAGCCAGACTTCGTTACATAGTTGACCTGCGACGCGCCGTAGCGCCCTTGGTCCACAGCATAGGAGAGCGTATTGACCGTCACTTCCGCCACCGAGTTCAATCCGAGAACGAGGTTCGTCGAGAGCCCGCTGTTCAGATTCGTCAGCGGATCATTCGTCTCTAGGCCATCGACGATATAGCCGTTCGAAAGAGCCGGCAATCCATTGAACTCAACGTTGCCATACCCGTTCGTGCCGCCGACGAAATCATTCCCGCTTCCTGCCGTGTTGACAAGCGCACCGGCGGCAAACTGCAGGGGGTAAGTCAAATCACCCCCTGGATTGGGTAGATTCTCCAGTGCTGGTGCACTCAAGTTTGTCGACGTGTTTGCGTTCCCCGGATTGATGAGCGGGGCCTCGCCGCTAACTTCAACCGTCTGCTGGGATTTGGCAACATTAAGCGTGAAATTGACGGTTTGCTTCTGTCCTAAACCCGAAATCACGTTGTCATTCTGTTGCGGATCGAAGCCGTCGGCCTCTGCTTTGACTGAGTAGGCCCCGGGCTTTAGCTGCGGAAAATTGAAGCGCCCCTGCTCGTCGGCCGTGGCACGGCGCTGTAGGCCCGTCTCGTGATTTCTGATGGTGACCAGGGCGCCAGGAATCGCGGCACTGGTCGCATCGGTCACTTGGCCGGCGATTGCACTTGTGGTCTCACCCTGTGCCCACGCTTCCGCCGCGCAGAATAGCGCAATACTCACTAGAAGAAGCCCTGGAAGAATAGCGCGCGGCATGAGCGAAATGCCAACTTTCTTTGCCTTGGTCTCCGGGCGATCGCCTACGGACCAAGTGTCGCGGCCTTACGTAACAGCCGCGAATCAGGCTATATATTAAGCATGGTGAAGTGTATAAGTAAAGCGTAGTGTAGTTCAGAAGAATAACGGTATTTCCTCTGGAGTCGTCTACTCATCCTTGGTTGTTCCTTCATAGACCTCCCTGGCTCCCACAACGAGAGTGAGTGGTGATACAGTGGAGTCAGAATCATGATGATCACGATTTCCAAGGAAAACTATCTCAAGGCCATTGCCGAGGCCGAAGCAGAAGGCAATACCGTGATCTCGGCACTCCTCGCTCATTGGCTTTCCGTGACGCCACCAGCAGTAACCGCCGCCCTCAAGCGGTTGCGAAGAGACGGTCTAGTCACCATTACCAAGGGCGGCCGGATACAACTCACTTCCGAGGGGCGGAAGGTCGCGGAACAAACCATTCTTCGCCATCACCTGATCGAGCGCATGCTCTCCGAGATTTTCGGGATGGAATGGGTTGACGTTCACGATGAAGCCGAGCGTTTGGAGCATGCCGTTTCCCTCGCATTTGAGAAGAGACTCGTCAAAGTGCTCGGGCACAAAGGGACCTGCCCTCATGGAAATGGCCTGGCCGTGATGAGTCCCGAGCAACGGCGCAAGAAGGGGCAGCGCTTGCTCAGTGAAGCCGAAGCGGGATCAAGATATCGAGTGTGCAGCGTGTATGAAAGGGACCGCAAACTGCTGGAATTTCTGCAAGAAAACGGAATCCGTCCGGGCACTCATTTGAAAGTAGAGTCTCGCAACTACGATGGGACGTCCATTCTGAAGGTTGAAAGAAAACGAATGGCGCTGGGTTCTCCGGTGGCGGAGAAAGTCTGGGTAGCCCAGGAAAATCAATACAATCTTCATTAATCTCACTTAATACAATCTGATATACTGCGGTTAATGTGCGTGAGTATATCCGTACATCTCCTCCCCAGCGATGAAAATGTATGGGGACCGAAGGGGACAATGAGGAATCGCCGGTGAACTTAGGACCTCTGTCCAGGCTAACGCCGCAAGCCGTCCCTCAAGAAGACGTCGTCATCACCCACGAGGACGTGGATCGTGCTCACGACCGGGTGCGCGTCTCAGCGGCGCGCGCCCAGCGGGGTTTCGTCTCCAGATTTCGTCTGCTGTGGCTGCTCGTCGGACCCGGAATTCTTGTGATGCTCGGCGAGAACGACGGCCCCAGCATGATTTCCTACGCCGCGACGGGCGCGCGATTTGGCATTGGGTTCTTCATCCCCTTTGTCATCCTCACCTTTTGCATGGCGATCGTCGTACAAGAGATGACCATGCGTCTGGGTTCCGCAACTCACCGCGGCCACGCGGAATTGATCTTTGACCGATTTGGGCCATTTTGGGGCTGGTTCTCCATGATTGACCTGGGCATCGGCAATTTCCTGACGTTGATCACCGAGTTTATTGCCATCCGTGCCGGCCTAGGTTTTTTTGGCGTTCCCCCCTGGGCCGCGGTCGGAAGCGCACTGGTGTTCTTGTGCTTGGCCGTAGCGATGCACCGTTACTGGACGTGGGAACGAACTCTGCTCGCCTTCGCCATATTCAATCTCGTTTTCGTTCCCGTGGCCTTGCTTACGCATCCGAATTGGCACTCTGTTGGCAGCGCACTCATTACCTGGAAGCCGCTCCCCGGAGGGTTGACCCAGGACACTCTGATCATCGTGCTGGCGGACATCGGCGCGACCGTCACTCCTTGGATGCTGTTTTTTCAGCAGAGCGCTACGGTTGACAAAGGGCTGACCACAAAAGACATTCATTTGGGACGCATTGATACGGTTGTAGGAGCGGCGTTGGCCGCGATAGCTGCGGTCGCGACCATCCTAGCCACCGCCCCTTTGTTCGCTCACCACATCACTGCCGAGAACCTACAGGGAGCAGAATTCGCCCAAGCGCTGCAGCCGTTGATCGGGCGATTCGGCGCGGCCTTGTTTGCACTTGGGATCGTCGAAGCGGGAATGGTCGCGTCTGTAACGATTTCTATTTCTTCCGCCTACGCGTTCGGTGAAGTGGCTCGCAGGCCGCACAGTCTGAACCTGCCTGTCGCGCAAGGAAAGGCTTTCTACTCGGTGTTGTTCCTATGCGCGGCAACTGCCGGAGCGATCGTCCTAATCCCTGGGCTCCCGCTTGTCTATGTGGTTCTGCTCGTCAACGTGGTCGCGGTGCTGGCGATGCCGCCCGCCCTCGTGTTCCTCTTCATGCTTGCGAACGACCGCGAAGTCATGGGCGATCTTGTGAGCCCGCGGTGGGCGAACATGCTCGCCACCAGTGTCGTCGTTTTTCTGACGCTGGCTGGCCTGCTCTTCGGCGTCAGTGTGATTGCGCCCAATGTCTTCGCGTTTTTAGGCGGAAAGTAGGAGGACCGGAAGATGCCCTCAAGGGACAAAGCACCCATTGCGATCAGTTCCTCCGATCAACAACTGGTTCTGTCGTCGCTCGAACCGGAACAGCTTGCCCGACTGAAAAAGCACCTGATTCCGCGGCGACACCTGAAAGGTCCTGAAACGTTCGTGATGTGGTCTCTTCGAATCTATCTGTTGTTCATGATGGTGGTCGTTATCTACCAAGTGTGGACCAGTCTGCATTAGAATCCCCTCCGACTGCGCTCCTGGCCAAGGCTAGCTCGCCACTTTCAATGCAACTTGCAGCTGGCGGTCTCCAATTCGTCGTGCTTTCTCACGCGCCACAGCCTTGCAAACCTCACTCTCGTTCGCGGGTCGTTGAGGCATCCACGCGCTTCTTCTCCGAATATGGGCGCATAGCCCAAAAAACGCAAAGGAGCGGGAAAATGCAAACCGAACGAGCAGAACTGTATTTTCCGGCAAGGAAGTTCCGACAAGGTGTATCGCTTGCAGTTGGAGAACACGCAAGATCGGTGGTCCGTACAAGCGCAATGGGGTCGTCGTGGTTCCGCCTTGCAGAGCGACGCGAAAGTGAGCAACAGCACTTACGAGGAAGCGAAGCGTGTGTACGACCGTATCCTTCGAGGAAAAAATCGGTGTATCGCCGTTCGCGGTCGCTTGAGCGATTTGATAGCCCTTGCCCGTTTTAATTCCTCGGCCACAAAAATGCCGCACAGCCCCAGGCTACGCACCAAGAGATCCCCGTGTAATGATCAGGTTGATAGAACTCCTTAATTGATGTAAATGTTGAACACATTTTGCATCCTAGACTCCGCGAGCAAGTCATCATGTGACAGGCTGTGGCACAATTTGCGCTACACGATCCGCATTTAGATTCTGGGGTTTTCGAACGAGGAATCGTTTGTGAACGAAGGAGGTAAGGAAATGAAAGTTGCTTCCTGTTCTGCGGCCTTTCTGCTCTTTCTCGGATACGCCGCGAACACCTCTGGCACCGACGCAAGAATCGATCCACCCAAGGCCCAAATCACCGTCCTCTATGACGCCTTCGGCCAGGATTCGGCGATGCAGAAGGACTGGGGCTATGCCGCTTTTATCGAATATGGCGGCAAACGCATTCTGTTCGATACAGGAAACAACCCCGACATTCTCGCCCAGAACTCCAAAGCGAAAGACATCGACCTCTCGAAGCTGGACTTCGTCGTTATGTCCCACCGGCACGGCGATCACATGGGTGGACTCGCCTACCTCCTGAAGGTGAACCCCAAAGTGACGATCTACGCGCCGAAGGAAAGTTTTGGCGTCTATGGCGCAGATTTGCCGAGGCAGCTTCTATCGTAAAGACTCGTCTCTCCCAGTGGAGCAGCGCTACTACAACGGCGCACCGCCAGAGGTCATGCGGTTTGGCTCGGCTTGGCCTGGCGCTAATTTTCAGCTCATCGACAAGAACACGGAGATCGCACCTAACATCCATCTAATTACATTCGTCTCCGATAAGCCGGGCACACTCGAGCTGCGCGAGCTGTCCCTCGCCTTCAACACGCCCGACGGCATGGTCATTGTGGTTGGCTGTTCGCATCCGGGTATCGACAGAATCGTCGAATCTGCCAGCGCGATCGACCCACACATCCACTTCATCGTTGGCGGCTTTCACCTCGTGGTGGCCAGCGACCCGGACATCGAGAAGATCGTAGCCGCGCTACATGATCGATTCAAAGTCGAGTACGTCGCCCCTGGCCACTGCACCGGCGAGCCCGCCTTCACGGCGCTGAAAAAAGCTTTCGGCGATCACTATATTTACGCGGGGCTGGGTACAACATTAACTCTGAACGCCGCACCGCGATAACTTCGCCAGATACCACATCGACATCTTTGCTGCGACCATCGGCGCTCACCAACTTCTCGGCGTATCGTCGGCCAACCGGAAGCTATCCCTCGCGGCGGGATTAGTCCTGTTCAAGTCGGCTTCTCTCCAGCGATTGATCGCTCACGGTTGGCGCGTTTCCGAGGACTAATTGGATGCGCTGACTCCTGAAGGCACTCAATAGGTGCATCAGCCGGACAGCGCCAATTGAGGAAGAGATGCCTCATTGGCTCAATTTAGCACCTATTGCACCTATACCAAGTATGCTTCCCTCATGAGATGGACGGGGCTGTTGCATCCTTCTCTAAGCAGAGGTCGTCTTTATGAATCAGAATTTCGCTGCAATTATCCTCGGTGGTACTGGGCAAGTCGGCGGTGCAGCGGTCGCGGAGCTGCTAGCAATTCCGGAATGCCGAGAAGTGGTGATGGTCACCAGAAAGCCCATTGCAGCGCGATCGCGGGTGCGCAACGTCGTTCTTGATACCGGCGCTGCTGACTTTGCCGAGCGCATTGCCACCCTGGCCCGCGAAGTCTTAAACCAAGGTCCCGTCAGCGCCGTGAGCTGTGCGGGTGTCGGTTCTGGATCGATGCGCTGGAGCGAAGAAGATTTGAAACGACTTGAACTCGGCGTCGTCGGTGCATTTGCGCGTGGCTGCCATGACGCTGGAATCGCCCAGTTTTGCCTCCTTTCTGCGGTAGGAAGCACAGCCCGCAGCCGGTTTCGATATGTCCGCGTAATGGGTATGAAGGAAGACACGGTGCGCAACATCGGTTTTGCTCGCCTCGCCATCTTTCGCCCCGGCATCATTGTAGGCAACGCTCATACCCCGGCCTGGGTCGGTTTGCTGGGAAGCTTCGTGCCTGGGCCGTTCGGCAATATCGATCAGCGAATTCTCGGTCGCTCAATCGCTGCAGAGATAGCTTTGCACAGTCGAGAGGTCGGCGAAGTTATCCGCGAAAATGCCGCAATGAAAAAACTCGCTACACAGTTCAATAGTGTGACTTTGACATTTTTACGTGAGGTCTAGGCTAAGTTAATCGCGAGAGATAGAACCGGAGAGCCGCACTATTTGCCCTACGAATGGGGGCCACAAGAGCCCGCTGCACTTGATTCAAGAGTTGTCGTTTTGCGCGAAAGAGCCGCGCCTTGAATGTCCCAGGGTTAGAGCAGCGCGCTTATCTCCGTGGTGATTCTTGTCGCCGTCGCGAAGCACGTATGTCTGCTCGCGATTCTGCTTCGCCGTCTTCACTGGGGTATTCGCAAGCGGCTTCGGCTGTGAGTCACCGCCGAGGCTAGGCCTCTTTTTCCGGAAACAAGCCCGGCATCCACCGGGAAGCGAGCGCCGCCGGAAACGCCAGCCGCAATGGCGCGCGCGGGCTGTCGGACACCAGCACCCCGTGTTCGAGCAGAGCGGAAACGATCCGGCGGGCTTGGCGGTCGCCCGTGTTCACCACGCTGGCCGCGTCGCCGCGCCCCAGTTCGCCGCGATACAGGACTGCTTCGAGAATGTTGGCGGATTTCGGGGGCAAGTGCCCGAGGGCCTTCTCCTCCTCGGCCCATAGACGGATGCGCGTGCGCAGGCGATCCGGTTGCACCAAACCCTCCATGAAATTCACTTGGTCGATGCAAATGCCGAGGAAGAATTCCGTAAACGCTGCGAGCGCCTCTTCGCTGAGTTGCCCGCGCCCGTCGAGATCGTTGCGGCGCGGCTGGTCGCACGCGACCAAATGCCGCTTGTAGGCCTCGACGTTGCGGGCGAGACCTCGGGCGACGGACCAGGCGCCGCCGGTGCCGAGACTCTCGAGGAGCATCGCATGCGACATCAGGCGCGCTACCCGCCCGTTGCCGTCCAGAAAAGGGTGAATCCACAGCAACCGGTGATGCGCCGTGGCCGCCGCGAGAATTGAATCCGTCTTGTTCAAAGCCGCGTACACATCCGCGAAGCGTGCCAGGAAGCGCGGAACCGCCCCGGCGCTCACGGCGATGTGAGTCCCTACCACCACGTCGCGCGCGCGCAGTTCGCCCGGCACCACGCGGACGCGCTCCTTCGTTTCCGGGTCTTCCATCCAGAGAAGATCTTCCGGCAACAACTCGCCAAACCGCCTGTGCGTCTCGCGGATACCTTCCTCGGTCGTCGCGCGTCCTTCGAGTCCCCCGCGGTCAATCCATTCTTGGACGGCGATGTGCGCTTTGGCTTCAAGCTGCAAATCGCGCTTGCGGGCGTCTTTGCTGTAATCGTTTTTCAGCGCGCGTTCGATGTCGATGGGGTGCGTGTAGTGGCCTTCAATCAGGTTGCTGTAATAGCAGTTCATCGCGCGCACGAGGTTCGCGAGAGACGCCAGCAAACTTTCCGGTAGACTCCGCCGGAAGCCCGCCGCCTTTTGAGCGAGTTCGACCGCCATGTCGGTCAGCCTCGGGCGATGCCGCGAAGCCTCGCCGACGAGCAGCGGCTCCATCTCGGAAACCGGCTCACCCCGATCTGCGACCGTTTTTGTGTCCGCTTGTTGTGCCGCACGTTTTACCATGGCAATGCCTAGTATATCATGCTTTTACAGCACGTCCAGAAGCATCTGTGACCTGATGTATGTCCGCATCTATGTCCGCTATTGAACGGTGATTCCTTCTCCAAGCCAACTGCCCTTCCTGGCCAAACCCTGCGCCTGATCCGCCCGCTTCTTCGGACGCCTCTACGGGTCTATGCGGGAGGACTCGATTCTGTGTCATTCTCCCTCGGACCGAGTCGTAGCAATCTTTCTAGCTCCGTTCCGTCGTCCGGTTTCCTCGCCTTCACTCGCACACCGCTGCGCCACTCGCCGACTCGTGTCACACCGGTTGCCTCCCGTTCCACCTCCCCACCGATTTCTTCCGTTCTCCTGTCCCCGCGGTTCTTTGGTTCCCCGGCCTCAAGTGAGGGAACCAAATCCCCGCACAGGAGAACGAAAGATGAAATCACAACAGATCAAGGAAACCATCGACAAGGCCACGGAGCAGCTGGTTGCTGCGCTGACCGCGGGCCACAGTGAGGCGCTGACGGCGTATCTCAAAGCCATCGGACGCTTTCATCGCTACAGCCTTCACAACGTATTGCTGATCGCCTCGCAGAAGCCCAATGCGAGCTATGTCGCAGGCTTCCACACCTGGAACCAGCTGGGCCGTTTCGTCAAGAAAGGCGAGAAGGGCATCTTCATTCTCGCGCCCATGTTCCGCCGCAAAGCGGAGAATGACGAAGAGAACTGCGACGAAGCGGAGCGCCCGCTCGCTGGCTTTCGCGCCGCGTACGTCTTCGACGTCAGCCAGACCGACGGGCAGGAACTTCCGCACATCGGCGCCGTGACTGGTGATCCCTGCGGGTATGCCGAGCGACTGCGCGGGTTCACTGCCGCACAGGGCATTTCGCTCGAATACTCCGAGGCCATCGCACCGGCGCGAGGCATGTCGAGTGGCGGTAAAATCACACTGCTTCCCGGCCAGTCTCCGGCCGAGGAGTTCTCGACGCTGGCTCACGAACTCGCACACGAACTTCTGCACCGGGGCGACCGTCGCGCCAACACTTCGCGTTCTGCCCGCGAGACCGAGGCCGAAGCCACCGCGTTTGTCGTTTGCCACGCGATCGGCCTCGAAACCAACTCGGCGGCTTCCGATTACATCCAGCTGTGGAAGGGAGATGCGCAGCTGCTGGTCGAGAGTCTCGGCTATATCCGCCAGGCGGCTTCCGCGATGCTCGCGGCGCTCACCGACGAGTGAGCGCCGTTTTTGCGTGTTCCCCCCGCAAGGTAGGGATCAGCGCGTCACCGGCAAGCCGAGGATCGAGCGGATGCGCTCCCGTTCGGTGATTTCCCGTGGCGTGCGCCCGGGCCGCTCAAGCCAGCTGCTGAAATCGGCGATCTTCACTTCGTGTTCGACGCGCACGTCGGTCACCGCCACCTTTACGCTCCCGAACGTCTCCTCAATCCCGTCCACCCACTCGTTCTTTCGAAAGGCCGCAAGTCCCTGGGCCACGGCTTCGTAGAGAGAACTCGCCGTAACCTCGGCGATGTGGGAGTTGCCACCCCGGTCCTGCACCGTGACGCGACAAGAACGAACCGCCATGGCCGAAGATTATCATATTCGCTTTTTGTTCGCTACAGAAGCCGGGCAATCTCGCTCGGACATTAATATAGGCGTCTCGCTATACTCGGGAAGGTGGCCGCTTCGCTCTCAGGAGCAGGCCGAGGCGCTGCAGCGAACCATGGCGCGGAAGTTCGGTGGAGACCCCGCCGCCACCGACTCGACGCGCGTCCTGCGCTTGCCGGGGTTCATCAATCGGAAATACGAAGCCGAGTTTCGTGTGCAAGCGGAGAAGCGCGCCGAGCAAATCTATCGTCTCCAGGACTTTCGCCTGCGCATCGAGTCCATCGACAACGACTTCCGCATGCCACTTCGTCCGCCCAACACGGGCTCGCCGGCCCCGCGACCGCTGAGCCAGTCCGAGTACGACTGGGCTTATGCCAAACGCGCTCTGGCTCGCGGCGACGACCCGGAAGAAATCATCCGCAGAATTGCGCAGTTCCGTGCGAGCGAAAAAAGTGATCCTGCCTACTACGCTCGTCTCACCGTCAGTAAGGCTCTTGCTAGCATCACGCGAGCGGACCACAACACAAAAGCGATTAGCCTCTGCTTCATGTCGAATCGGTGCTCGGTCGCACGGGCGGGGTTTGGAGCGATGGTGCTCGGCTCGCCGTAGAGAGCGGAGATGGACTCCACGATATCTTCGTCTCTGAGGCCTCCTATCGCGTGTTGATC
>Ga0335076_10001777_pt1 | contig 21034 bp, 16 predicted proteins | sample Lox_Sample_25_FD_206717 | JGI IMG/M metagenome (GOLD analysis project Ga0335076, IMG submission 206717) | Soil microbial communities from Loxahatchee National Wildlife Refuge, Florida, United States - Lox_Sample_2.5 | ecosystem: Environmental > Terrestrial > Soil > Wetlands | place: USA...
TGCGCAAGGTTTGCCGCAAAACGGCCGCGGCGCGGACCGCCTCGGACGTCTTTCCCGAACGCGAAATGACCACCGCCTGTTTCGGACTCGCGCCGACCTTTAACAACTCCGGGAAGAGGAGAATCTCGGAAGCAGGTATGGCCCTGGCCGGCTCGCCGGTGAGGGTGATCCAAGAGAGCGCCGCCGCCTCGGCCAAATAGAAACTGGTTCCGCAACCGACGAAGAGCCATTCTCTCGTCCCCGAATTGCGTGACAGAATCTCCGCTGTCAATCCGCTCTGGCGGGTTTCTGCGATCACGCTCTGCCACACCTCTGCCTGCGAGCGCAGTTCCTTCCAGGTGCTTGATTCCGCGTATGGTTTTTCGTTTAAGGTCATAGAGTTCTTTCTTGCCTCAAATTTCATTTAAACGAGCGTCACTTCCACATCCGCCTTCCGGAGGGCGGCAAGATCATGTTTCGAAATGCCCTTGTCGGTAATGGTTTCATGCACCGCGTTGGTCGGCAGGATCAAGGACATGCTCCTCCGCCCGAACTTGCTGGAGTCGCATACGACTACAGTTCGTCGTGCCGCTTCTGCCATTGCGCGATTTACTCGCGCCTCCAGCAGATTCGGAGTCGTCAATCCGTAACGCACATCGAATCCGTCCACCGCCAAGAACAACAGGTCCGCGCTCAGCTTCTTCAACGACTCTTCTGCCAGCGGCCCGACCAGGGAGTAGGAATTCCTCCGCAGGGTGCCCCCCGTTAAGATGACTTCGACCGGACTATCCGCCAGTTCCGCGGCAATATTTGTGCCGTTGGTTACGATCGTTAGATTCTGCTTGGTACGGCAAGCCCGCGCAATTGCCGTCGTGGTCGTGCCCGAATCCAGAATGATCACCTGGCCATCCCCGATCATTTGCGCGGCGGCGGCAGCGATGCGGCTCTTCTCCTGGCGATGCTGGCTTTCCTTCTCTTGAATGGAACTGTCGCGCAACGCTCCGGTTTTTAGCGGCAGAGCGCCCCCGTGTGTCCGCTCGAGCTGCCCATCCTGGTGCAGGAACTCCAGGTCTTTGCGAATGGTAATCAATGAAGTGTGGAAGCGCCTGGCGAGTTCCTTCACCAATACGCGCCCGTCTTCCTGCAGCATCTCGACGATGGCTCTGCGCCGTTCTTCGCTCAGCATGCCGCCTCATCCTCTTTCCGATTTCCGCAAGCGTAGGAATAGTGGTCGATCACTTCCAGAACCTTGTGCCTGATCAAATCCTCGGGCCGGTTTGTTAAGCGGCCGTCGCGAACCGCCTCTGCCTCTTGAGGCAGATATTGGCTGAGGAGCGAAAGCGGTGCGGGATTCGTGGTTAGGTTTGCAATGAGCCGCTGAACTGCGGTTGAGACCTTAGGGAGAGGCCAATAATAGCGCACGCGATCGCTGTAGCTGAATCGCCGGGCAAACCGCATCTCCTCGTTGCCGCCATGATAGTAGCCCTTCCAGTAGACCGGATTTTGGAGCATCGCATCTTCCAAAGCCTGCTGCACTCCCGAGGCTGGTATGTCCGCCCGCGCGCAAATCATCTCTTTCTCGATCGCTTCCAGGGCGAAAATGGCCTCACGAAAGGCAAACGTCAGCCACGGTCCGACTTTGAGAATAGCGAAATGGTCTTTGACCATCTGCCGCAGAGCACCCGTTGTCTGGTAATCCGTTGAATGCGCCTCGTACACTCCAGACCAGCGCTGCGCGCCATACCGAGAAAGGGCTTTAGCCTTTTTCGCATCATAATGAAAAACGGTTGCATCGCCAAACTCGACGCCAGGCTGAACCACTATCGCGACCACGCGTTTCCATGCCTGTCCGAGCCCACGCCGTTGGAATGCGCCTTCGGCTTGGTCCAACGTGCGGCCTAGATTCTTGCAAATCGTCACTTGTGGAGCTTGAGCTCCCGATTGCTCCCCACCAGGAATAGGGACTTCCGTCCCGATCACATATCGTGGCGCCGCAACGGAACCTCGCATGCTCTGAAATGCAGCCTCGGAGGCTTCGCACAATTCCGCAGCACGTTCGTTGACAACTTCTTCGGCCAGGGGCTCATTCTCTGCGACGCCATCGTCGGCGCATGGCATGCTGGTATCCAGGTGAATCTTGGTGAATCCAGCCCGCACATACTCTTGAACGAGTTCGCGAGCCTTCTCCATCGCCGCTTTGCTGCTGGTATTCCTCCACACATGAGGTCCGAGGTGATCGCCGCCGAGAACCACGCGATTCCAGGGCATCTTCATCGATCGCGCGATCTCTTGTACGAACTGCACAAAATCCTGCGGAGTCTGCCCGGTATATCCGCCAAACTGATTCACCTGATTCGAAGTCGCTTCGATCAGGAGCAAGCTTCCGTCGCGTTTCGCCTGCAGCATCCCTGCTTCCAGTACGAACCGGTTCGCGGAGCAGATGGCAAAAATGCCGGTAGCTTTTCCTTGGCGGTTGGCTTTGAGAAGACGTTCCAACTCCACAACCGCATGCTGAGAGTTCGACTTGGACTGCGTTGTCACGAATGCCCTTTGCCTTTTCCGCGTAACGGTTTTTTCGACGTCGCTTCACCGACCGCCGCAAACCACGGCTGTGCCGCTTTCAAGCATTGGTTCACATTTTCTATGTTCCGGGTTCCCGTGGTCGACAGCCAATCTTCCAGTGCGCTTGTGCCGCCTTTCACGAAAACCGGCACTCCGTCTTGCCAGGTGGCGCGCCCGCAGAGCACGCCGCAGAAGGGCGCTTTTGCCTCAGCCGCTAACTCCAGTCCGAACAGAAAGGTTTCGTTGCTCACGCCTTCCGACAAGTATATAAACGGCACGGTCGCGGCAGCAGCGGCTGCTCGGTAGTGCGCGAGAGCTTCAGTTCGGTTGGACAGTGTCTGACCGGCAGTAATCGGCGCCCCCTCAACAAATCCCAGGTTCACCGGCATTCCCACCTTTAACACGTCAACTCGGTACTGAGGTTGCGAAAACTCTGCCATCCCCTGCGCTACGACCATTGGCTTCAACTTTGCGAACTCCGCACCTTTGTCGTCCAATCCTTCGGCATAACTCACCAACTCCAGAAAAAAGGGTACGTCAGCCTCGCTGCACTCTGCACCGACGCGCTCCACAAACGCGTGCTTGGCATCGACAATGTCGGCTGGGCTGGTACTCGAGTAGTACAGCAGCAATTTCACGCAGTCTGCGCCTGCGGAAACTAACCTGCTTGCCGACCAACGATCCAGCAAATGCGGCAGTCTTCCAGGCACCGCCTTTTCGTACCCGGTTTTTTCGTATGCCAGCAATAGTCCTGCCTTCTTGCTCTTCCGTTTCGCTGCCGGTAGCCCGTATTCCGGGTCCAACAGGATCGCACTGGCATGCGGGGTAAGCACCTGGCTTACCACCTCTTTGAATTGCACAATCTGCTCGCCGGGCACATCGTTTGGTTCGCAGCCTATCGCATTGGCAAAGAGCTTCTTAATGGCGTTGCGTTGGTCGATCGCCAGGGCAGCAATCACACCTCGTGAATCCGCGACGGCCTGAAGCCGCTTCTTTTTGCCCTCTGTGACCCGAAAACTCATTTAGGACTATCTCCGGCCCAGACCACCGCGCCGCGTTCGATCGGCGGCAACACAAACTGTACGTTCTCCCCTTTGGCTTCTCCATGAACGGTTTGTGCCTCTCCCAGGAAGGGAAGAAAAGTCAATGTGTTCCCCCAAGTTGCCGGAACTGTGACCTGCACCTTAGCTGGCGCCGGCACGGCGATCTTGTTTGGTTCAAGACCGCCAAAATTGGCCAAGAAGATATGTGGGCGCCCATTCACTCGGCCGAAATTCGTCGCTACCGTCGGCGGCGCGTCGATGCGAATGTCGGTTTTGACCGCCACGGCAGACAAAAAGTCGGCTGGAGGAATCGCCGATGGGAAATTATGCTCCAACGTCTCAAAATAAGTGCTTATGGAATCGGAATTGACGTGCAACGTTTTTGCCTGCGCAGGAAGTCCGGCGGGCTCTTTTCCGATAACCACAACTTTTCCGCCTGTCTTCAAAAAAGGCTCCAGATTTCGTTGTTCACTCTCACTCAGGCTTAGCACGTTCGGCAGCACAAGGCATTCTCCATGGAACTTTCCAAGCGTGCGTGGGGTAACCACCTGAAATTCTCGATGCGCTTGCAGCAGTGCTACTAAAGCTCCCCGATAGGTGTCTAGAAACAATTTTGGCGAGTAGTCCCGGCTCTTCGGCGAGAAATACACTCCCACTGGTTGCATAGGCTCGCGAGGTTTATACAGCGTGTCCTGATTCTTTTCAATCCACACAAAGATTTGTTTCCGCGTCTCCGGGTCGTTGGAACCCGCCATGCTGTGTCCAGGCGCGTCCCAGAAATTCGCGCCAGTCATTACGATTGAGCTGGCGAGATTCTTCATCGCCTCCCGCTTATCAACGCCTTTGTTCCCGTCCCACGAGTAATTTAGAATCCAGGTCGCCTTGCCTTCCGCAAACGCGCGGAACGACAGCATCCCTGCCTGGTAGAGGAACCAATCCGCCAGCGTCCGCGACGCGGCCATGTGCTCACCGTTTCCAAACTCGTATTCGTGCGCAATCGCGTCCACCACTCCATATATCTGATACACATCGGCGCCGACAACCGTGGCTTCACGTTCGATTCCCGGATAGATTTCCGGAATCACCATAATGTCGGGTTTCACTGATCGCGCGGTGTCGCGAATCTCGCGCATGAATTCCGTCATCGTATCGATTCGGAAATCGATCCATTTCCGGAAGTTCGGATCATCGAAATCGCCGATCTTCAACTCTTTCTTCGCGTCCAATCCGGTTTTCGCGCGAAACGCCGCGACCGTGGCATCGTCAAAACTGGCCCACGAATCTTCCCACCCGTCGAAGTGCGTCATCCAGTACGGAATGTCCACGTAAATTCCGTCAATTCCCGTCCCGGCGATCTGCCGCACCCGCTCCATGTACGTTTTGCGCCAATCCTTTGCGTATGGACTGATCCATACGTCCTCGTCACCCGGTGCGATCCAGAATGCAGCGCCCGACGTGAATAAGGCGGGCTCGCCCGTGATCTTTCGCTGAACCCACTCCGGATGATCCTTCATCACGGAGTGCGGTGCGTTGTCCGCATGGGCCGTAATGCATTCAGTCCCGGCGATGTACACAAAGGCGCGGTTGCCCGCATGGTGCGCTGCAACCGCAACGGCTCGAATCGCCTTTAGCTTTTCTGTCGGATCCAGATAGCTCTCGTACCGCCCAGGAATGTCGTTGTCGACTTCAATCCCGAATACGTGCGAATTTTGCGCGTCGCGTACGATCGTGTCCGCGTTTCCAGTTTTCAGTCCGTAGGCGCCAACGCGAACCGTGTGTGTCCAATTCTGCGGGACGTTGACCTGCGCAGGCGTCAACAGCGTGGCACACCCAACGAAGAACAGGGCAGGGAATAGGAGTGTTGGTTTCATCAGGTTAATCCGCCTGTCTCGTCCGAAACGTTTAACCCTTCTGTCGGCCGCAATGTCAGACTTCCGTCGTCATTGAGCATTTGGTGGCAGGCCCAACGCACAGGAAAGCGTCTGCCCTTTGCTTCGATCTCCGTCCTTAAGCGCAGCCCTTGCCATTTCGTGCCCTTTGGAAGCGGCAACAGCGCCTGCCGAACGCGTCCCGGCAGCGGATATCCGGGATCGAGCGACCCGGCCACAAGCTCCTGGCCTGCTTCGGAAACGATGCTGATTCTTAGCACTCCGGGTACTCCAGCGATTCCGTCATTCACAAACCCGATGATTAGTCCGGGCTCGCCGCGTTCTTCGTAAGTCCACACCCACGACGGTCGTACGCGATAGCCGATGGACTTCGCCAGCGAATCGAGCGCGTGCGGATACACATCGTAATACCGCTGCAGCCCCGCCGCAGAAATCCGATGCCAGTTCCAAAGTGAGAAGTATGACGCGCCGACATCGCGTGCATGAGAAATCACATTATCCGAATAGGTCAGGCCCTCGTCGATCTTCAGGCTTTTCGGCGAACCGTCCGACATGCCCACTTCGACTGATGCCGCTGTCCACGGCGGCCGGTTGCTCAACGCCTCAATCTGCTCGTTCTCAATGAAGATTGTGTCGGTTCTTAGCCAATCCCCGTGGCGCAGAGTCCGATCCACGAGCTCCGAATTTCCCACTTTGCTGAAATCCGGCTGTGTGTTCGTCACCAGCGGTGTTTTCTTCCAATGTTCGGTCTGCACCTGGAACATCTTTACGAAGGCGTTCTCCGCGGTGCTGTAATCCGGATATGGATTTTTCTCCAGCGGCCAGGTGTGCCCCTCTCCCCAGAAGCCATACATGAACGTGTCGACATACTCCACATCGTTGTGGCCGTCATATTCAGCGGCCAGCAGGCCAACTAACTCTTCGAAGGCTTTCTGAAAATACGGGTCGTCACAACGAGGTTCTTCTCGTTCTCGTTTCTGCCAGGAACCCAACTTCACCATCGGTACTTTTGCGCGCAGGAACTCCGGGAGGGCATAGCCTTCGATATCCGGATTACTGATCATCACCCGGAAGGCAAGGCGTTTGCCGTATTGCTTGGCGAGAGCGAACGAAGTCTTCCAGATTTCGTTTGGCTCGAGCTTCCCCGGCCGCTGCTGCACGTCTTTCCAGTTCACGCGGATGTAGAGAGTCGTTCCCAGCGAGAATTTGGCGAGCGCCCCGAGTGCGTTCTCCGTGCTTATCCCCGCAGGACGCAGCAGCTCTGTCTCGTCGCAGAGATAAGTCACCAATCCCATGCCGTAGTTGTGGACCATTCCTTCGGCGGGTGTCAGCCCCATCACCACGTTCCAGCTCGGGTACACATCGGCAGGGAAGGGTCCTTGGTTCAACCGGTCCTGAACCGCGGGCCCCGGCCCGAAATCATACTTGTCGAAGTTGTGCGGTGGGACGTAAGCCGCTGCTGCGCCGACGAATCCCGCCCGTATGAAGTCGCGTCGTTTCATGTGTGGACTCAGACCTAAAATTGAAACCGCAACCCAAATTGCGTGTGCCGCGGTATGCTGCCGGGCGCCGTCGACGTGACATAGCCGAAGGTATCGCCCCCGAATCCCAAGTCTGGAAACGCGAACCGCGGAGTATTGGTGAAGTTGAAGAATTCTCCGCGAAACTGCAGCAGCATCCCTTCTCGAATCTTGAATTCCTTGCTGAACGACAGGTCCACGTTGTGGATTCCGTCACCACGCAAGGTAGAGAAATAGCGCGGCGCATCACCAGGATTCTGGTCTCCGGGATCTGCAAAACACGCAGAGTTGAAAACCGAGGGATTACCCGAGCCGTTGAGGAAATTGGCGGCGGCTTGATGATAGTTGATGCCGCTCGACAATTGGTTGCAACTGACGTCTGGTCTCTGATTCCCATCCGCCAGCCGCGGTTGCGCCATGCCAATCGGCAAAGGTTGGCCCGTCTGGTAGGTGAGAATTGTGGAGATCGACCAGCCTCCAACTACCGCGTCCAGGAAGCGGTTCATATCCCGGCCGATCCACAGACCGCGCCCGACCGGCACATCGAAAATTGCAGCTAAGACAAAGCGGTGCGTGGCATCGTTCGCGCTGATCGCGTGTTCAAGATTCAAACGATCAAGTTGTTGGGGATTGCCGAGATCCAGGTTTCCAACAAACGCGTTGAAGCCAATCGAAGAATCGTCTGTCGACTTTGACAGCGTGTAATTTCCTTCAAAGCTGATGTAGTGGCTCTGTCTCTTCTGAAACCGAATTTGCATCGAGTTGTACCAGGAGTTCGCCCCAAAATTAGGCAAGCCTTGAAACGTGCCGTCGAATTGCGGGTAGGGACGAAGCAGATTGATCAAAGGGACTTGGTCCAGGTTGTACTGCGATGCTGGTTCGTTAAAGATCGCGTTCGATCCTTGGAAGAAGGGCTGAAACGGATTGTTGACTGCTTGATAGATGTAGTTCGATACGCAGCTGTTATCGTCACACGTTGGGTCGGCGTGGAGTTGTTGTGATATTTGTGCAAGCAAGCTTGAAGAGATGAAGTTGCGGTTTCGCGTGCTCGAATACCCGCCCCATGGCAGATGCGTGCTGCGGTTCGCGGAATAATCCACTCCAATCGTGATTTGTCCCGGAAACAAATGCTGGATTCCCAGATTCCACTGGTAGATATCCGCATTTCGAGCCCGCTCCGTGCCGAGGTTGTTTGAATTGTCGTAGCCCCACATGGCCAACGCACCATAGGTTTGGCCTTGTGGCTGAGCAATGCCCAGAGGAAACGGGTTCTCCAGAGTCGCAAACCGTGATCCGAAGTTATCCGTAGTGAAGAGCACCGGGTCACTTGCGGAATAAGCTGTTCCCGGATACTGGAAGTTTGTGGCTGGGCTCAAGCCATAGTAAATTCCGGCCCCGCCGCGCAGAACTGTGTTGCTGGCCACCGACCACGCGAAGCCAACCCTGGGCGCGATGTTATTTCGATCGGTCGGCACACTGCGATATAGCCCACCCTGATTCGGGAATAACGTCGTTCCCTTTAAATTGACGGGCACTGTTGCCGTCAACGGGTTGTTCGGATCCGGCAAGTCGACGGTCACGCCTGTATCGCCGCTGAAATCGCTATACTGCTGGCGGTTGAAGCGCTCCGTGTACGGCGAACTCCATTCGTACCGAAGCCCCAGGTTCAGGGTGAATCTAGGCGTTATCTTCCAGTCGTCCTGAACATAAAAAGCTGTCTCCATCGATTTGTCTGCGACGGTCGGCAGCACATTGATCTGGCCATAGTCGCCGAAGCCCATGAGGAGTGACGCGAAGGAATTGCCCTCGTTGGTTCCCGAAAATGCTGGGTTTTCTGCCGTTACATTCTGCGCGAAGTGGAACAGTCCCGTGGGATAGTTGGGCTGCCAGAAATTGTTGAAGAATTGCCGTTGTTCGAAGCCAAACTTCACCGTGTGCGTGGATTTCACCCACGACATGGCCATGGAATAGCTGTATAGAGTGTGGGCGAAGTCCGTGTCCGTGCAGCATTGCGTGTACATGGACAGCCAATCGTTTGTGGGGTCCAGAACAATGGCCGGCATTCTCTGCAGCCCATTCGCTCCTCCCAAAATCGATGGGAAGCCGGCTGCGGTGTAGTCGGGAAAATTCGAGTGTACCGGCGCGACTACGCGGTCGACTGCGAACCGGCTGGTCAACAACATCGTCGGCGCTACAGACCAGTTGTGTTCGATTCCGACGTTGTGGACATCAATTGACGACACTTGGCCGTCGTTGAAATCTTCGCTTGCCAATACGTATGGAACGTCGTATTCGCTGTGCGCCTGGCTATACCTTATCGCCAGCCGCTGCTTGTCATTAAAATGATGATCAACTTTGACATCGAATTGATGCGAGGGCTCATTCGTTACGATCGAAGTTCGGAAATTATCAATTGGGCCGGGTTGATTGGGTTCCGGATAAAGCTTCAACAGTGCCTGGCCGATCGGATCGATCAATGTGGAATCGATTTTATTTCCAGAAATCGCGGTGCGAGTACAGGGCTGGCTTGGATCTGGATCGGCAATACATTGGAAGGGATTGTAAATTTGCTGCAGACTGCCGTCCGCGTTGAACGTTTGCGAGAAATCACCATTCCGTTCCAGGTCGGTAGGAACTGTACCCTGAATGTTTACCGGGTTGTGCTGCCGCAATCCCTCAAAGTCGACAAAGAAGAAAGTCTTACCTTTCTTAATCGGACCTCCCAGCGAGAATCCATACTGATCACGCACGTGATCCGGTTTGGAGACCCCACTGGCATTGTTGAAGAAGTCGTTTGCGTCGAGTGCGGAACGCTGGCCAAACCACCAGCCGCTGCCATGAAATTGGTTTCCGCCTTCTTTGAGAACCATATTCACTACGGTCCCGCCATTGTTCCCGTACTCCGCTGAAAAGCTGTTGTTCTCTACCTTGAATTCCTGGACGATTTCCACCGAAGGCTGATAGTAGACGTTCGTCGTGCCGCCTTCGCCTTGCTCTGGTGCGCTAGTCAATGCCCCGTCAAGGCGCACCTCGGCGGTCGAGTTTCGCTGTCCGTTTGATACGAAATTGGTTCCGGATGGATAAGAGTCCTGAGTTCCCGATCCAGTCGTCTCCGTCACGCCTCCCGCCAGGAATACCAAGCCGAACATGCTGCGATTAATTAGGGGAATATCACGGACATATTCGTTGGTGACGTCGGTTCCGAGCGCGGCGTTGCCCGTGTCGAGCAATGGCGCCTGCTCCGTGACCGTCACGCTTTCCGCAACCTGCCCCACCGTCAACGTGAAATCCAGCGTGGCCTGCTGGCTTACTGCAAGCACCAATCCCTTTTTCTCGGTGGTTGCAAAGTTCGGTGCCTCCACCCGGATCGTGTAGGTTGCCGGGCGTATTCCCGTGAAAACGTAAATACCTCTTGCGTCGGTGACGAACGAACTCGAAACGCTCGTTGCCTCATCCGTCAGAATCACTTTCGCGCCGGGTACTACCGCCCCAGACGGATCCGTTACCACCCCGGTAAGTTGCGCCGTATATGTCGACTGCGCTTCGACCGGCGGTACCGTGACTATACTTGCCAACAAAATACTGAGAATGACCGCGAGCCTCAGGACGAGGTTGCGCTTGGAAAGCTCCATCCCACACCCCCTAGGTCCCTGACATGCGTTTTTCGAGGTTGCACTCCGCACCGGGCCTGCTTTCGATTTCTTTCTTTTACTTTCTTTTTGTTATCTTGTCAACGACCTGCCTCACACTCGTTCCTTCCCCCGGTTTGCAGTTCTTCCTGAAAAACTTCGCTTGGCAATTGCACTGCTTGTGCTACTTTTTGTGCTTGAACCGCTGTGCAACAGAAGGAGAAGAGAAATGAAGCCTCATCCGGGCAGGTCTTCGCTTGTCGCCATGTTGGCGTTGTCACTGCCGCTGTTTTCAGCGGTGGTCTCCGCTCAGGAAGCCAAGCCGCCTCATTGGACCTACGGGGGCGAAGAGGGACCCTCAGCCTGGGGCAAATTGGATTCCGCCTATGCCACATGCTCTATCGGCCATACACAATCCCCGATCGACATCAAAGGTGCGAAACCCGCGGACTTACCCGCCCTAAACTTCGATTACAAGGCTGTCCCGCTGAACATCATCGACAACGGCCACACCATCCAGATCAATTATCCCGCCGGCAGCACACTCACGGTCGGCGACAAAACCTACACCTTGAAACAATTTCATTTTCATCATCCCAGCGAGGAGCACATTAACGGCCGTGGTTTCGCCATGGTGGCCCACCTTGTTCACGCAGACTCGAGTGGCAACCTTGCCGTCGTCGCCGTGCTGCTCGCGCAAGGCGAGGAAAATCCACTGATCGCCACACTATGGAAGAATCTGCCCGCGGAGAAGGGTAAAGCCGTGGATGTTCCCGGAGTTACTGTCGACATGAACAAGCTCCTTCCGGCTGACCATGGCTATTACACCTTCGCTGGCTCGCTGACCACACCGCCATGTTCGGAGGGTGTCACCTGGTACGTCCTGAAACATCAATCACCCGTGTCAGCCGAGGAAGTTGCGGCATTCGCGAAGATTTATGCCAAGAACGCGCGGCCTATCCAACCGACCAACGGCAGACAAATCCGCGAAACTAAATAACCAGGCACAGAGGCCGGATCTGGCGGATTCAGATTCGTAGCCTTGGCTTTGACCTATGCGTATCCTCTTAGCGGATGACCAGAAAGAGATTCGGCTGCTGGCTGTGAGCCAACTCCAGCGCGACGGTCATTCCGTCGTTGCACTCTCGGATGGCCCCGAAGTATTGGCCGAATTTAATCGCGGCGGTTTCGACATGCTTCTTCTGGATGAGAGCATGCCCACGATGAGTGGTGTCGACGTCCTCCACGCGGTTCGCGCCACAGAAAAAGGAAAACGCCAGATCATCGTGGCGGTCACTGGATACAACACCGAGCAAGACCGCCGCCGTCTCACTCGCGAAGGGTTCGACGGCGTGATTGGTAAACCTTTTCGGTTGGACCGTCTCGACGCGACCCTTCGCGAGATCGTCAGCTCTCGCGCATTACCGGGAGCTGACGTGTCGCGGCAACCCATTCCGTCGCAAGCGGCGACTTTCCAGGGTATTCTCCAGTCCGTTGGTGGCGATTCGAAGTTACTGCTCCACATGATTCGCGCGTTTCTCCGTGAGACTCCGAAGCGCCTCACTCTAATGGAATCCGCGGTGCGTCTGAAACGCGCTGACAAGCTTGCCTCGATCGCTCATGCGCTGAAAGGTTCGGTTGCCATTTTTGGGGCCGCAGCCGCTCAGCAGCTCTGCCAGGAACTGCAAGAACAGGGTCGCAAGAACGAAATCTCCGATGCCGCCCGAGCCTTCGACCTCCTCAAGGAAGAGATTGCGAAACTGGAAGCAAATTTGAGAGGATACGCGGGGCAGATCACCCCTTCCGCCACAAGGCGTAATAAGCCTAAGAGTGCGGACTCGGCTGCGCGGCGCAAACCGCGATAAGTGTCGGCTTCCGCGACACCCGATCAACCGAATTGTTTCCGGAGAACGTGATGTCCGCCATCCTGGTGACCGACGACGATGCCACAACGCGCCAGATGGTGCGTGGCGTGCTGAAGAAGGCTGGTCACCAAATCGCCACGGCGCCCGACGGTGTTGCTGCTCTCCGCGCCATTCAGAAAAAACGTTTCGACCTTTTGCTCCTCGATATCTGGATGCCGAAGATGACCGGCCTTGGCCTGCTTGGCCACCTTCACGGAGAAAAATACATCCCCAAAATCGTCGTGATGACCTCCGATCAGACTTCCGACACGTTGCTTGATGCGCTCCGCGGACGTGTCTACCAGTACCTGAAAAAGCCGCTCGACGCGACCACGCTCCTCACTACTGTCGAAAATGCGCTCTCGACGAGCCCGGAGGTGCCCGCCATCGAAGTGGTCTCGGCCAACTCGCAGTGGGTCGAGTTGATGGTCCCTTGCGAGCGCTCCGTCGTCAGCCGTGTCCAAAGCTTCCTGATGCACATGGACGTAGACCTCTCTCCCGAGATCATCGAAAAAGTAGGCTACGCGTTTCGTGAGCTTTTGAATAACGCCATCGAATGGGGCGGTCGCCTCGATCCCAATCTCAAAGTCCGCGTCTCCTATATCAAGACCAAAAAAATGTTGATGTACCGCCTCGACGATCCGGGCCCCGGTTTTAAAATCGAAGACCTGAAGCACGCCGCGATCAATAATCCAGTCGATAATCCGATGGCTCACATGCAGGAAAGGGAAGCGAAAGGGCTTCGTCCCGGTGGACTGGGATTAATGTTGACTCAACAGCTTGTAGACGAACTCGTGTACAACGAGAAACGCAATTCCGTCGTTCTGATTAAATATCTTTAACACCACCTGACATTCGTCAACTCGTAGTAAACTACGCCGATTCTTTCGCTACTCAGTTCGGATTGATAAGGAGCATCGTTTATGTCAGCTGGCACCTTGACTGGCGCCGAATTCAAGAACCAATTGCGCGCGGGAACTCCCAAGCTGGGGATTTTTCTCAACGCGCATAGTCCCACTGCCGCCGAGCAGTTGGCGTTCAGCGGCTATGACTGGCTGCTGGTAGATTCCCAGCACGGCCCGATGGGTTACGAGAAACTCTCTGCCATGTTGAGCGGAATCTCGAATGGCGGCGCGAAATCTCTGGTGCGTGTCGGTGGCTACAGCGATCGTCCCGGCATTCAGCAGTCGCTCGATATCGGTGCCGATGGCATCCTCGTTCCATACATCAACAATGCCGACGAGGCACGCCAGGCCGTGAGTTGCGCCCGTTATCCAACCGCGGGTACCCGTTCCGTGTACTTCCCGCAGCGCAGCATGAATCGCGACGGTCTGCTGGACTATGCCGGCGCCGCTAACAACAACGTCATCGTCGCATTGCAGGTTGAGACCGCCGACTGTATCAAGAATATCGACGAAATTGCTGCCGTTTCCGGTGTCGATATTCTCTTCCTCGGCCAGAACGACCTCTGCATGTCCATGGGTCTCTATGAGAAATATGAATTCCCCCACATGTACACTTCGCCTGAACTGGGAGCTGCTACGGAAAAGCTCGTGAACGCTGCCCGTAAAAATAACGTGATCCTCGGTCTGTTCTTGTTTGGTACCGCACGGGTCGGCGAATTTCTCGACAAAGGCTTTCCCTTCATTAGTATCGGCAACGACTTGCACCATATCCTCACGCAAGCCGGTGCCTATGTGAAAGACGTCGAAGAAATTGCTAAGTCCAAAGGGAAATCTTGGACACGACGGCCGACCGCCCTGTTCTAGCCAACGTGGAGCTCTCCTACCGTACCTTGGGAACTTGTCTCTACAGGTGTAAATTACAATCGTACCCGCTAGACCGCGAGGAACGATGGTTTCCAAGAAAAACTGGGGCAACCGGCCTTGGCGAGTGGATTTCCGGCCCCAACCGCACCAACAGCTTCCTGTCGTGGATTTCGCGGTTATCGGTGCCGGCTTCAGCGGCTTGGCTGCGGCCACGCGTCTGAAAATTCTTTCACCGGCTGAGTCGGTCGTTGTCCTGGAGGCCGAATCCATAGGCGCGGGCGCCAGCGGTCACACCGGAGGTGTCGCCCTTGCCGAGACTGCAGCCGGCGACCTTCCCGGCCTAGGCGACGTACTCTCTGGTTATCAGGAATTCATCGGCGAACTCAAGCTGAACACCGATCTTCATCTTCCTGGGTGTTACGAACTTGCGCGGACCAACCCTCTGCCCGACCCACCCTTTTGCTGGGACGATTCCGGCCCTCTCTGCGCCACCAAGGAGGTTCCTGGCGGCACTATTGATCCAGGCAAAACAGTTAGCGAACTGGCCCGCGCGGCCGAGCAATCTGGTGTGTGGATTCTTGAGAATTCTGTGGTGACCTCGGCGAATTTCGATAATCCCACACAAATCGAATTGCGCACGCCGGTTGGCTCGCTGGTCGCTCGTCGCGTCCTTTTTGCCACCAATGCCTTCGCGCTTGAATTGACGGGCATTCCAGGCCATCCGGCCTTCACCACTGCGGTTCTCACCGAGGTGCTCCCCGACGATATCCTTGGTCACATCGGCGTCGCCGACCGTAAGCCCTTCTATACCGTCGACCTTCCGTATCTTTGGGGCAGGCTCTACGGCAACGCGATCATGTTTGGTAGTGGCTTATTGTTCTTCGAAGATTGGCGCGACTTGTGCACCCTCGACATCGAGGCCGGCGATGCCCCCGAGGTCTTCCAGCGGCTCGAAGACCGGGTCCACAAACTTCACCCGGCACTTGCGAATGTGAAATTCACCCATCGCTGGGGTGGGCCCATTTGCATTTCCGACGATTGGAAGCCGGTCTTTTGCCGCCATCCTAGGAGCGAAAATGCGCTGGTTCTCGGCGCGTTTTCCGGCCATGGCGTTGCCCAATCCGTTTATCTCGGCATCTGGGCCGCCGACGTTCTTCTCGACCGGCGCGCCCTTCCCGATTGGAAATGATTTTTTGGGGAGGCAGCCCGGCTCCGCTTCACGCCAGCGGGTGGAAGCCGTGAGCGCTAGCGAAGTCCGGGTAACGACGCCAGCAGCGCCGACACGCCATTCCACATAATCTGCACGCCGATGCACACTAGCAAAAACGACGACAGCCGCATGATCACGCTCATCGCCGTCGGTCCAAGCGCTGCTGCGAGATGGTCCGAGAACGCGTAACACAAGTAGACGCTCGCCGCGATCAGAACCGCCCCAATCACCGCGCCAATCATCGAAAAAATGATCCGGTGGTCTGTGTGAGACTCGTTTGCTCCCAAGGTGATAGCGATCGAAATGGAGCCCGGTCCTACGGTTAGCGGCAATGTCAGCGGGTAGAACGCCTTCGCGAACAAATCACGCACATCGACGCTGCGATGCACCTCATTTTTCGTCGTGTCCTCGTCCTTTTGCTTGAGCATCGCCCATCCGGTCGACACCACGACGAGCCCACCGCCAATCTGCACCACGGGGAGCGATATCCCGAAAAACGCCAGGATATGCGTGCCGATGAAATACGAAGCCACGATCAGCACAAAGCTGTTCAGAGCGATGCGTCGCGAGAGTATCCGTCGTTCATCCCCAGAATAGTAATGGGTGAGCGAAAGGAAGATCGGAGCGCTTCCCAGCGGATTCACGATGGGGAAGAGTGCTGTGAGGATCAAGAAAGTCGATTTGACCAGCGGCATCATAAGCGCCGAAAAGTATACTTGAGTGCCTGGGCAGCAGCCAAAGCTACAGCGAACTCACGATCTTTGCCGTCGTAATCGCTTGCCCGGCATGCCGCTGCGTGTGATCCGCGATGTGCACCAGCAGCCCACCAACTGTTGTCGGCAACTGCTTCTTTCCCACGGTTCGCGGCGCTCCAAAATCCACCCCCGCCAAACTGCGCAACCGTTCCTTGCTCTGTTCCAGCGCTTTTGATAGCTCTTCGAACAAGGCCTCGCGCCTGCTTGCCGGTTCCTTCTCGGTCCGAAGGGCGCCGAATTGCTCCTCATCCAAGGCACGACACTCCGCATAGGTGAGCAATCGATCCAGGCTCCTGGCGATATGTTTCAGATGAAACGAGACGGGAGCTGCGCTCGCGACTGGCCGGTTCAGTTGTTCGAGTGTCAACGGATAGCACCATTTCAGGACATCTTCTCTGGCCAACTCCAGTGCGTGCAGCACTGCCCGAATCACCGGATTTACGTCCGTCATGGTTCCACGCAGCCACGGCTCAAGAGGATTTATGTCACTCATGGACTTCTCCATCGCGGTCGCACTTCGATTGACAGCGGGTTGCCTACCACATAGCATGTGGAAATTCACTCATCCACACAACTGCGGGCAGGGTTCTGCACGATGATCAAAAACGTTCGCTTTGGGCTGCTCCTTCCTTGTTTTGTAGCACTCGCGTTTATTCTGGCTACCGCCGCTCCCACCGCTACACAGCTTGCTCCCGCGAGCCCGCAGCGCTACATCGACGACATCAAGGCGCTCACCATGCCAAAAATGGAAGGGCGCGGCGACGGCACAAAGGGACTCATTCGCGCCGAGCATGTCATTGCCGACCGCTACAAGAGCCTTGTCCTTCAACCCGCCGGCACCAAGGGATACCTCCAGCCGTTCACTGTCACAACCGGCGCGCAATTGAAAGGGAACAATCACTTCACTGTCCTGAATGGTGAGACGAAGGCCGAACTCAGACTGAATCAGGATTACGTGCCCTTCAGCTATTCCGATTCTGGCACCGCCTTGGCCCCGCTGGTCTTCGCCGGCTATGGCGCTTCCGCTGACGAGTTTGGCTACGACGACTACGCGGGCATCGACGTAAAAGATAAAATCGCCGTCGTTCTGCGCTACGAGCCGCTCGGATTTGCTGCGAAAAGCGGTAATCAAGGCGTCACGCGTCATTCGCAGTTCATCACCAAGGCGATTAACGCGCGGAATCACGGCGCCAAAGCTCTGATTCTTGTTAATGGCAAGCTGGGCGATGGCGAAGAGGACCTCCTCACCCGTTTTGGTAGTGTCAGCGGCCCGGAAAACGTCGGGATCCCGTTCCTCCAGGTGAAAAATGCCGTCGCAGAGGAATGGTTTCGCGCCGCAGGCAAATCCCTGAAAGAAGTGCACGAGCAAATCAATTCCGCAACCAAACCAGCTTCGTTCGCCTTTCCGGATTCCTTACGCGCGTCACTCACCGTTGGCATAGAGACCACTCGCGCAACGGTTAACAACATTTTGGCTTACCTGCCCGGCAAAACCGACGAGTACGTGATCCTCGGCGCGCATTACGATCATCTTGGCCGCGGCACTTTCGATTCCCTCGCGCCTTCACAAATCGGGCAGATTCATCCAGGAGCGGATGACAACGCTTCGGGCACTGCCGGCCTGCTCGAACTCGCCCGCATTCTCTCCCCACTCAAGGGCCAACTCCAGCGCGGTATCCTGTTCTCCTCGTTTGCGGGAGAGGAATTAGGCCTGTTGGGTTCCGCCGCATGGGTCAAGGATCCGACGAAGCCGCTCGACAAAGCCATAGCCATGCTCAACATGGACATGATCGGGCGCATCAAGGACAACAAGGTCTACGTCGGAGGTGTTGGTACCGGCTCGACTCTGCAAAAAGTCCTAGATGAAGCCCGAGGCGATTCGCCCATTAAATTTGAGATTTCCCAGGGCGGCTACTCTTCCAGCGACCATACTTCCTATGTCACGAAGCGCATCCCGGTCCTTTTCTTCTTCTCCGGCCTTCACTCTGATTACCACAAGCCGTCGGACACGTGGGAAAAGATCAATGCCGATTCCGCCGCCGCTCTCGTGAATATCGTTGGACGCACCGCTGTTGAACTCGCCAACGAGTCTCCTAAGCCCACGTTCGCCGAAGTGATCGAAACCAACCCGCATGCGGGCATGCCTGCCAGCAGCGGTGGTGGCGGCGGTTACGGCCCTTACTTCGGCTCTATCCCAGATTTTGGCCAGACCGAGAATGGCGTACGGTTCTCTGATGTGAAGCCGGGTTCGCCTGCCGCAAAGGCTGGCCTTAAAGCCGGCGACGTGCTCGTCCAATTTGGTGACAAGTCCGTCAAAAATCTTTACGATTTCACCGACGCCTTGCGCCGCAGCAAAGTTGGAGACGTGGTGCCGGTCACCGTTCTGCGTGACGGCAAGGAATTGAAAGTCGACGTTAAGCTCGAACAACGCAAGTAGGCGCGTTGTGCCCGCGTTCTGTTCGCACGTACTCTGTCAGGGGTTGCCGTGAAAACAGGAAATCTCGCTGCTCTGTTGACCACTTTCGCTTCGGTCGCCCTCTGCCTTTATGGGCCCGCTGGGTTGCGCGTGCATTTGCATGCTCAGGATAAATCGGCCGAGTCTCTGCTTGCCTCCGATGAAAACAGGCACCTGAAAAACGCCCGCCAACTCACTTTTGGTGGGCAAAACGCCGAGGCCTATTTCTCCGCCGACGACAAGCAGCTCATCTTTCAACACCAAGGCAGCGACGTTCCCTGCGATCAGATCTACACCATGGCTGTCGACACTTCCGACGGCAAGCCGGCCACGCCGAAACTTGTCAGTACCGGTCAGGGCCGTACCACCTGCAGTTACTTTTTTCCTGCTGGTGATCGCATCCTCTTTTCGTCGACGCACGCCTCGAGTGCCGAATGTCCACCCAAACCCGATTATTCCCACGGCTATGTCTGGCCCATCTACAACACCTACCAGATCTACACCGCCAAGCCGGACGGCTCTGATCTGAAGCCGCTGACGGACGCCAAGGGTTACAACGCCGAAGCCACCGTTACTCGGGACGGCAAGCATGTCGTTTTCACTTCCACCCGCAACGGCGATCTAGACATTTTCACTATGGATGCTGATGGCTCCCACGTGAAACAGCTCACCGACGAACTCGGCTATGACGGTGGGCCATTCTGGTCCTACGACGGCAAGAAAATCGTTTACCGCGCCGAGCATCCGAAAACTCCGGAAGAGGTCAAGGACTACAAAGAGCTCTTCGCCGCCGGATTAATTCGCCCCGGCAACCTCGAAATCTGGGTCATGAACGCCGATGGTTCGGCCAAACACCAAGTCACTCACAACGGCGCTGCTAATTTCGCTCCGTATTGGCTTCCGGATGGCAGGCGCATCATCTTCGCCTCGAATCAGGCTGATCCGAAGAACGGCCGAGAATTCGATCTGTACGTTATCAATGAAGACGGCTCCAACCAGCAGCGCATTACCTTTCACCCCGACTTTGACGGCTTCCCGATGTTCACTTCCGATGGCAAGCGCCTGGTTTGGGCTTCCAACCGCAATGGGAAGGCTCCGCATGAGACCAACATCTTCATCGCGGATTGGGCCGACTAAATGAAAAACAGGGCAGGTCCCTTTCCACCTCGACCAGTTTGGCCGGCGAGTTTGTCCATCCTATCTTTGTTGGGGCGCACGGCTGCGCCCTTTGTCCGCAAGACCTCAAATCAGCCTGTATTTCTCAGGAGCCTCCATCTTGACCGCCCGCAAACTTAAGCTCTCGAAACCCCGCCCAGGAAACCGGCCTGGCGAAACAGTTCGTATTCTCATATCGCGCGCGAGAGTTCGCCAGCGGGTTCGCCAGCTTGCTCGGGAGATCCGCCGCGACTTCCCCAAAGACACTCTCCACCTCGTTGCAGTCCTGAAAGGTTCCGTGCTTTTTCTTGCCGATCTTGCTCGCGAGCTGGGCGGCGAGGTTTCCTTCGACTTCCTCTCCGTCTCGAGTTACGGGAAAAGTACGGCTTCCAGCGGAGAAGTTAAGCTGATCAAAGACCTCGACGTTAGCATTGAAGGCCGCACCGTAATCGTCATCGAAGACATCCTCGACACCGGCCTCACCTTAAAATATCTTCTTCGGCTTTTTGAAGGACGCAAACCCAAGCACATGCGCGTCGTCGTTCTGCTCGACAAAATTGACCGCCGCCTTGCCGATGTCCACGCCGACTACACCGGCTTCACGATCCCCAACGAATTCGTCGTCGGCTACGGCCTCGATTACGACGAGCGCTACCGTAACCTTGCTGATGTCTGCATCCTCCAGCTGCCTCGCTCGATGACCAAGAACTAGCGCTGGCGCTGGTGTCATGCCAGCGCCTTTCAGACCGGGGCCACCAAAGCCCCTGCTATAATTGAAGGATTCATGGAAGCGACTGACCCGAAGCTGCCACCCGACCTGGCCACCGACAATCCGGAAGTTCTCGCCACCCTCGCCGAAATCGGCGAACAGGTCAACTCGTCTCTGGACCTCGACGAAGTCCTCGCGCGTGCCGCCGCCCTCATCAAAAAACATATCGACTACGAGTTTTTCGGCGTATTGATGCTCGATGGCGACGGGGAGAGCCAATACCTCAAGCATCGTTTCGCGGTCGGTTACCCGCCAGGTCTCGCGGAAAACCTGAAAATTCCGGTGGGACAGGGAATTACCGGGACCGCGGCTCGCACCGGCCACCCCGTGCGCGTCAGCGATGTCACCCAAGATCCCCGTTACATCAATGCCATCGACAGCGTCCGCTCCGAACT
>Ga0335076_10001778_pt1 | contig 21029 bp, 20 predicted proteins | sample Lox_Sample_25_FD_206717 | JGI IMG/M metagenome (GOLD analysis project Ga0335076, IMG submission 206717) | Soil microbial communities from Loxahatchee National Wildlife Refuge, Florida, United States - Lox_Sample_2.5 | ecosystem: Environmental > Terrestrial > Soil > Wetlands | place: USA...
ATCCAGGGCCACCGCGGCGTGGTCGCCACCGTGGCAGTGGACAAGCTCGGCTGGTTCTCCATCCATCCCATTCCGGCCAGCCCCTTCCGCTTCCAGTTCCGCGCCCCGGACGGCACGGACGTGCTGACCGGATGGATCACCCTCTGACATCCGCTCCGCCCGAAGACGGGGGGGCTACCCGGCATTGGCCGTCCGCGGCGGAGCCGGGTCAGCGGCCGCGGGCGGCCACGGCCTGGAACTCGACCTTGGCGCCGAACGGCAGCGCGCCCGCCTGGAAGGTCAGCCGGGCCGGCGCCCGGGCCGGGTCGGGAAACTGCCTGCGCCACCAGTCGTTGACGTCGGCGTAGCTGCCAATGTCGCCGAGCACCACCTGCACGTGCAGCAGGTCATCGGGGGAGTAGCCGGCCGCGGCGGCGATCGCGGTGACGCTGGCCCACGCGCGGTCGGCTTCCTCATCGAAGGTGCCCGGCACGAACTTCCCGCCGGTGTCGAGCGCGGGCATCCCGCTGATGTACAGGATGCCGTTGGCCTCGCTGGCCAGGCTGAACGGGAACCCGGCCGGAAGCCCCGGACCGGGACCGGTGCGCTTGATCGTCACGGCTGACCTCGCAGATGGTAGTTGCCGGGCGCGTCAGATGGCGGCCGCCATCCGCGCCGTGGCCTGGTCAAGAATGCCGGAGCTGGTGGCGAAGTTCAGCCGCGCGTAACCGCTGCCAACGGCGCCGAACCTCAGGCCCGGTTCGAGCGCGACGCGGCCGCGGTCGAGGAACAGGTCACGGGCCTGGTCGTCCGGGCCGAGGGCCGCGCAGTTGAGCCAGGCCAGGAACGTCGCCTCGGGCCGATGCCAGGTGACCAGCGGTAGGCGCTGGCGCAGCAGGTCAGATAGCAGGGCCCGGCGGTGGTCGAGGGTGGCGAGGAGCTGGTCGAGCCAGGGGCCGCCGGCGGTGAACGCGGCGACCGTGGCCATGACGCCGAAGTGGCCGATGCGCCACCGGGTGTCGGCGGGCAGCCGGTCGGCCACCGAGGCCATCCGCGGCCCGGCCGTGACCACGGCCGCGCACTTCAGGCCGGCCAGGTTCCAGGCCTTGCTGGCCGACAGCACGCTGACGGCCACCTCGGCGGCGCCGGGCACGGTCAGCAGCGGGGTGAACGTGGCGCCGGGCAGCACCAGCGGCCCGTGGATCTCGTCGCTGATGATGGTGACCCGGTAGACCCGGGCCAGCCGGACCAGCGCGGCCAGCTCGCCGGCGGTGTGCACCCGCCCGACCGGGTTGTGCGGGTTGCACAGGACGTAGGCCACCGGGTGGGTGGCGAAAGCCCGCTCGAGCGCGGCCAGGTCGAGGCGCCATCCGGCGTCGTCGTGCGCCAGCGGGACCTCCAGCAGCCGCGCCCCGGCCTCAGGGGCCCAGTCGAAGAACGGCGGGTACACCGGAGGGCTGATCACCACGGCGTCACCCGGGTGGATCAGCAGCCGGAGCAGCTCGACGACACCCACCCCGACATCGGTCACCGCCGCCACCGACGCGGGGTCGATGTCCCAGTTCCACCGGCTGGCGGCAAAGCCCGCCAGCGCCCGGCCCAGGCCGGGCGTGGCCATCGCATACCCGGCGTCGGACCGCTCGACCGCCTCGCGCAGGGCTTCCGCCACGGGCGCGGCGAGGGAGAAGTCCATTTCGGCCACGGTCAGCGGCAGCACGTCGGCCGGGTAGGTCTGCCACTTCGCGCTACGCCGTTTCCTCAGCTCGTCGAGCGGCTCCACCGGCAGTTCGGGTGCGGCAACGTTCATGGGCCCAGCTTCCCCTACCGGCCGCGTTGCCGGATCAGCCGGTGTCCGTGTCGGCCGCCTGCGGTGTGGCCGCCCGGGGCAGCAGCCGCTGGGCCGCGCCGGGGAACAGGATCGCGGACAGCAGGCCGGCGGCGAGCAGTGAGGCGGCGGCGGTCGGGGTGACCTTCCCCTCGGCGAGCCCGAGCCGGGCGGCGACGATCACGAAGGTGAGCGTGGTCGCCTGGAGCAGGCCCGCGGCCACCGCGCGGCGCCGGCCGGCGAAACGCACATACAACAGCGCGGGCAGTCCCCGCACGAACAGCAGCGCGGCGAGGAACAGCGGCACCTCGGCCAGCGCGACGGGGTTGGTGAGCAGGGCCTTCAGCGGGAAGGCGACGCCGGTCGAGATGAAGAAGATCGGGACCAGGAAGCCGAAGCCGATTCCCTCCAGCTTGACCCGGAACTGCGGATGCGGCGAGTGCCTGGCCAGGTCGACGATCCGCACCAGCAGCCCGGCGGCGAACGCGCCGAGGATCGACGCGAAACCGAACCGGTAGGCCAGCACCCCGAACGCGAGCGCGAGGGTGAGCGAGGCGCGCACGCGCAGCTGGGCGCTGGTGTCGGACAGGCGGTTGAGCAGCTGCCCCGCGGGTTCCAGCCGGCGTACCCAGGCCAGGGCGATCCCGGACAGTACGACCAGGACGACGAAGATCGCGAGCGAGATCGCCTGCGCCCCCGGCGTAGCGGACGTCGCCGAGAAGAACAGCGACAGGAGCATGATCGGCACGATCTCGGCCAGGGCCGCCGCGGTCATGACCAGCTGGCCGAACCCGGTGGATTCCTCCCCCGCGTCCTTCAGCAGCGGCAGCAGGAGCCCGGTCGACGTCGACATGAGGATGATCGCCAGTAGCAGCGGCTGCCTGGCCTGGCCGGCCAGCCGGAATGCGTAGGAACAGAGCAGCGCGAGCACGGCCGAGACGGCGAATGCCGATACGGCCAGCCGCGCCAGCGGCCCGCGCAGCCGCTCGATATCGATCTCCAGCCCGGCCAGGAACAGCAGCATGCCAAGACCAAGATCGCTCAGGACCTGGACCGGCGCATCGATCCGCACCCAGCCGAGCACCGAGGGGCCGATCACAATGCCGGCGATCACCTCGAGCGCCGCCCCGGGCACCGGCAGGCTCGGCAGCAGGCCGCTGATCAGCGGGACCAGGACCGCCGCCGCCGCGATGATCAGGACGTTGTTGAACGAGATGTTGAGCATCCCTCGCCCCTTAGCCCGCCCGGCCCAGCCGTGCCGTTCGCGATCTTGATCCCGCGGCTCACCATACCCCGGGGGTCCACCGGGGCAACGGATCCCGGCATGCCGGCGTGACCAGGAAAGCCGAAGACGCCATCCGGCAGCCCGGCACCGGCCGAGGCCGACCCGGCGGCATAGAGTCCGGCGGCATAGAGTTTTGACCGCCCGGCCACCACGGTCACGCGGTGAGCCGGCCGTAATAGGCAGGAAGGGGGTGGCCGCCGGTGAACGAGGCGTCGGCCGCCGCGGGCCCGGCGGCGTCGCGCGGGCCGGTGAAGAACATGGTGTGGGTGCCCGGCGGCAGCTTCCTGATGGGGTCGGAGAGCTTCTACCCGGAGGAGCGCCCGGTGCGGCGGGTCGAGACCGACGGGTTCTGGATGGATGAGCATCTGGTGACCGTGGCGGAGTTCCGCCGGTTCGTGCGGGAGACCGGGTATGTGACCGTGGCCGAGCGGCCGCTGGATGCGGCGCAGTATCCCGGCGCGGACCCGGACCTGCTGCACCCGGGGTCGCTGGTGTTCCGCCAGCCGGCCGGGCCGGTGGATCTGCGGGACGTGACGCAGTGGTGGCGCTACACCCCCGGGGCCCAGTGGCGCCATCCGGCCGGGCCGGGCAGCACGCTGGACGGCCTGGACCGGCATCCGGTCACCCACGTCGCGGCCGAGGACGCCGACGCCTACGCGGCGTGGGCGGGCAAGCAGCTGCCGAGTGAGGCCGAGTGGGAGTTCGCCGCCCGGGGCGGGCTGGACGGGGCGGTGTTCACCTGGGGGGATGACCCGGCGCCGCGGGGCAGGGTGATGGCCAACACCTGGCAGGGCGAGTTCCCGTGGCAGGACCTCAAGACCGGCCGATGGCACCGGACGTCGCCGGTCAAGGGCTTCCCGCCGAACGGGTTCGGGCTGTACGACATGGCCGGCAACGTCTGGGAGTGGACCAGCGACTACTTCGCCGCCCAGCCCGCCGGGCCCATCGGGCACGGATGCTGCGCGCCGCGGAACCCGCGGGTCACCTCGGCGGCCGGCAGCCAGGTCCCCGGGCAGCCCGGGGCCCACATCCCGCGCCGCGTGATCAAGGGCGGCTCCCACCTGTGCGCCCCCAACTACTGCCTGCGCTACCGGCCGGCCGCGCGCCAGGGCGAGGCGGTCGACACCTCCACCGGGCACATCGGGTTCCGCTGCATCCTGCGCGGCGCGCCGGCCGCCGCCCGGTGAGCCCCGGCCCGGTCAGGAGCCGGACCGCCCGCCGCGGCTGGGCATGCTGCTGATGATCTTCCCGACGGCCACGACGAGGAACAGCTGCCCGGCTACCGCCTCGACCACCGCGAACGTCTGCCCGGGGTTGGCGGCCGGCACCAGGTTCCCGTACCCGACGGTGGTTATGGTGACGAAGCTGAAGAACAGGTCCTGGCTGAGCGAGCCTTCGCCGGCCGAACCGAAGAACGGCACGCTCCCGAACTCGCCGGCCGCCTTGTAGGCGAAGGCGAAGAACATGCCGATCAGCAGGTAGGCGGCGATGGCGCCGAGCAGCGTCTCGGTGTCGATCCCCGACCGCAGGATCAGGTGGCGGACGATGGAGAACGGCGCGATCAGGTACAGCAGGCAGCACACGGTGAAGATCCCGCCCCGCTCGTCGCCCGGGTTGTGCGCGAAGAAGCTCGCGAGCGCGACGACGGCGGCCATGACCAGCACGATGTCGGCGACGAGCCGGGTCAGCCGTCGCGCCCGCGAGGTCCGGAGCACCAGCCAGACGGTGGCCAGCTGCACGGTGAGCACGATCGAGCCCGCCCATGCCTGGGTCACCGACACCGACACCACGTAGGTCACCATGACGAGCAGCAGCACGAGCCCATAACTGTCCGCGGAAACAAAGGAGCGCCCGAGGCGGTGCCACCACCGGGATTCGGCGCTCGCCGCGGCAACGTCCTCGATGAAGTCCGGCAATTGACCTCCAAGCGTGTCCCGGGAATCCCTGATAGCCCGCCCACGGCGGCTGGCACCGGCCGGGCTGGCCGGTCAAGGTCAGGCCGGGCGCACCAGGGCGCTGACCGTCAGGTAGGCACCCAGGACCAGGCAGACGTAGGCGATGAGCTGGTGGACGTGGCCAGTCAGCCAGTTCTGGGCCTTCCTGAGCGCCGCCCTGGTGGCCTCGGGCCGCACCTCCAGGAAGGCGAACGGGATGATGATCAGCAAGAACTCGATCACTACGAAGACGATAACCGCGACGATCTGGGTGGCGGTGGAGTATTTCCGGGTGACCAGGTTGTGCGGTGCGGTCAGGTAGCTGGCGCCCGCCCTCTGCGGCTGACGCTCCGGTCGTGGTGAACGGCTAATATCAGCCTGACGGCATCGGCGGTATGGCTGGCTTGTTCCCGGGGGGGCGCGAGGTCAGATGGAGCATCAGCGGCCTGCCGTCCACCGGACCATATTCGTGGTCGACGTCGAGGGCTTCGGCGACAAGCGGCGCACCAACACCGACCGGCTCACCGTCCGCGACGGCATGTACCGGGCCGTGCAGCAGGCGTTCCGCAACGCCGGCATCCCGTGGGCCGACTGCTACCACGAGAGCTGTGGCGACGGGGTCTTCGTCCTGATCCCGGCGGAGGTGCCCAAGGGCCTTTTCGTGGGGTCGATGCCGCGCGAGCTGGCCGAAGCGCTCCGGGAGCACAACGCCGCGCACCGCGCCGAGGAGCGGATCCGGCTCCGGATGGCCCTGCACGCGGGCGAGGTCTACTACGACGAGCACGGGGTCACCGCGGAATCGATCAACCTGGCGTTCCGGATGCTGGACGCGCGCCCGCTCAAGGATGCTCTCGCGGAATCCCCGGGGGTGCTGGCGCTGATCGTCTCGCCGTGGTTCTTCGATGAGGTCGTCCGGCACACCGCGGCCGGCGACGCCGCCACCTACCGGCCGGTCCAGGTGGCCGTGAAGGAAACCGCTGCGGTTGGCTGGATCAGCCGGCCGGATCACCCTTACCCGGCCGACGCCGCGGGACTCGACCGGACGCCCGGCACGGCCGCGCCCGTGCCGCACCAGCTGCCGGCGCACGCGCCGCACTTCGTCGGCCGCGACAAGGAACTGCACAAGCTCACGCAACTGCTGGATGCCGCCGCCCCCGGTGGGGAGACGGCCGCGATTCTGGCCATCGACGGGACAGCAGGCGTCGGCAAGACCACGCTGGCGCTGCGCTGGGCGAACCAGGTGGCGGAGCGGTTCCCCGACGGCCAGCTGTACGTCAACCTCCGCGGTCATGATCCATCGGGCGCGCCGATGGCCGCGTCCGAGGCGATCCGGGGGTTCCTCGACACCTTCGGGGTGCCGCCCGACCGCATCCCGGCCGGCGCCGACGCGCAGGAGCGCCTGTACCGCAGCCTGCTAGCCGGCCAGCGGATGCTGGTGATGCTGGACAACGCGCGGGACGTCGATCAGATACGCCCGATACTGCCCGGCCCGGGCGGCTGCCTGACGCTGATCACCAGCCGCCGCCGGCTGGCCGATCTTGAAGAGGCGGTGCCGCTGACGCTGGAAACGCTGTCCTCCGGCCAGGCCGCCCAGCTGTTCACCGGGCTGGCCCCCGCGTCGTCCGCCGAGCCGGAGGCCGTGGACAGTCTCGTGCGGCGGTGCGGGTGCCTGCCGCTGGCCATCCGGCTCCTGGCCGGGCGGCTGCGCCATCACCCCTCGTGGACGGTCGCCGACCTCGTCGCGGCGCTGGAGGAATCCGAGGACGTGCTGGAGGAGTTCCACGCCGGGAGCGTCAGCGCGGCCGCCGCCTTCGACCTCTCCTACCGCGATCTTCCGGCCGACCAGCAGCGGCTGTTCCGCAGCCTGGGGCTGCACCCCGGGCCGGACATCGACGCCCGTGCCGCCGCCGCCATGGTCGGCACCGGCCTGGCTCCGGCCCGGCGGATGCTCGACGCGCTGTATGACAACCACCTCGTCGAGGAAACGGCCCGGGGCCGCTACGCCATGCACGACCTGCTCCGCGCGTACGCGCGGGCGCTGGCCGCCGAAGACCCCGATGGCGACCGGGATGGGCCCATCGGCCGCCTGCTGGGCTACTACCTGCACGCGGCCCGGGCCGCGGACCGCCATCTTTCCCCGCACGCCGGCGCCCCCGCCCCCGACCGGGATCAGGGGGGTCTGGTCCCGGCCTTTTCTACCCGGGACCGGGCGCTGGCATGGATGCGCACGGAGCGCCTGAACCTGCAGGCGTGCGTGGAGTGGGCGGCCGCCACGGCCCGTTATCCCGAGGCGATCGGGATCGCCGAGGCGATGAGCGGCTTCCTGTACGACGAGGGCTACTGGGACCAGGCCCGGGTCATCTACCAGACGGCCGCCGCGGCCGGGAAGGCCGCCGGCGAACGGCCCGACGTGGCCGGGGCGCTTAGCAACCTGGGCAGCGGGCAGGCCAAGGCCCTCACCTACCGCGGCTCCGTCCAGTACGTGGTCGGCGATTACCGCGCCGCGAAGGACACGCTCACCCAGGCGCTGCAGATCTTCCGCGGCCTCAGCGACCCGGCGGGCCACGCCGAGGTCCTGCTCCGCCTCGCGGCGGTGCAGATGGACACCGGGGACTACCCGGCCGCGGCCGCGACGCTCGCCGAGGCACTGCCTCTCTACCAGGACCTCGGCGACCGGCCTGGCCAGGCCGCCACCCTCGGCCACCTCGGCGTGGCGGCGTACCAGACGGGTGACTACCCGGCCGCGGCCGAAGCGCTGAACGAGGCGCTGAGCCGGTACCGCGAGCTGGGGGACGGCGTGGGCCAGGCCAGCACGATGGTGGACCTGAGCGCCGTGCAGGCGGCAGCCGGCGACCGCCAGGCCGCGTCCGGCGGCCTCAGCGAGGCGCTGGCCCTGTCCCGCAGCCTTAAGTACCGGCTTGGCGAGGCCAACGCCCTCAACCACCTCGGCGCGCTGCGGTACGCGGCCGGCGACTACCCGTACGCGGCCGATGCGCTCACCGAGGCGCTCGGCATCTACGGCGAGATCGGCGACAGACGCGGCCAGGCCAGGGCGCTCGGCAATCTGGGCGCCACGGCGCGCGCGACCGGGGACTTCCCGGCGGCGGCGGCCAGCTTGACCCAGGCCCTCGGGCTCGGCCGGGAGACCGGCGACCGGTCCGGCCAGGCCGAGGTGCTCAGCAACCTCGGTGAGCTGCACCTCGCTTCCGGCGACCAGGCGGAGGCACTCAGCAGCTTCACCAGCGCCCTGGCGATCGCGCGCGAACTGAAGACCCCGCTCAGCGAGGCCCGGGCGCTGGCCGGCCTCGGCCGCTGCCTGGCTCACGGCGGGGACACGCGTGCCGCCGCCGGTCACCTGAGCCACGCGCTCGCCATCTACCAGCGGCTCAACGCGCCCGAGGCGACCGAGGTCACCGCCGAACTCGCCCGCCTCGAGACGGGCCAGCACGCCTGACCGGCGTGCCCAGCGCAGTGGGGCACCGGCGGCTGGCGACGTGGCGCTACCCTGGTGCAGCCCCCGGTGTAGAAGCCCGGCCCGGCCAGTCCGGGGCCGGTGATGCCGGGCCGGTTGGCGCCGCCGCCGGCCTGGTAGGCGGTGTCGAACCACTGCCGGAAGAACTGGCCGAGCCTGCTCCGGCAGGCCGCGCTGTGGACCGGCAGCCCCCGCTGGAACCCCGCCTCCAGCTGGGCCTCGGTGATGGCGCCGTCGCCGTAACGGAGCTGGATCCGCATCAGCGTCCTGGCGAAGTTCGCATGGCCGAGGATCTGGCGCAGGGCGATGTAGGCGATGCCCGGGCGGTCATAGGTCGCAGACCCGCTGAATAGGCCGAACGGCGTCGGGTTCGACGGCGCGGCGGTCCAGAACCCGCCCTTGCTGGCGTAGGTCGTGTTGAACTGCCTGACCAGGCTGCGCTGGAACGCGCGCCGTCCGGCCTTGGTGCCCGGGCCGCCCGCCCCGGCCCGGGCGGTCCTGGCCGCGAACAGGAACTCGCCCAGCGTGGCCAGGCCCTCCTTGAAGAAGGTCAGGTTGTAGCTGGCCTCGGTCACGTGGTCACCGCACCACTGGTGCATGTTCTCGTGGTAGAGGGTGTCGGTGTCGATCTCGCCGCCGGCGAAGGTGATCATCGTCTGCATCTCCTCCTCGAAGGAGGCCGATGGCCTGCCGACGACGATCCCGTCCGAGGTGAACGGGTAGGGCCCGCTGAACCTGCTCTCGAACCGGGTGATGTCCGGCTGCTTGTTCATGATCGCGCGGTTCTTCGCCTTCCGCGCCGCGCTCAGCGAACTGGCCTGGGCCCGGTAGAACCTGATCCCGCCGACGGTCCGCTCGGTCAGGCGACGGTGACCGAGAAGACCGCGCGGTCCCTGATGGCCGCGGCCGGCGTGATGACCAGCTTGTTGGCCGGGCATTGTGTGCCGTTCCTGGAGTTCTGGTCCGCCGCGCGCCGGTGGAGGTCAGCTCGGGGGTGCAGGCGGGCGGCAGCGGGTTATGGGCCGGGCCGCCCACCGGGTTGAGCTGCGATGCCTCGTGGGCCCGCGGGTCAGGGTCGTTCTGCCCGTGCGGGTCGCCGGGGTAGGTCGGCTGCACGAAACGGAATGCCGCCCGCCGGCCGTTCACGGTGACCGACGTCACGGTCATGTCCGGCCCGGCCGAGGCGTTGACCGACCTGCGCTCGAAATCGAGGCTGAAGCTGGTCAGGCACTGCGTGGCCCGGTCGGTGAGCGTGACGTGGTTGCCCGGCAGGAACCGGTTGCCGGCGGCGTCGTAGACCAGGTGCACATCGGTGTGCAGGCTCCGGTACCCGCCGTTGCCCGTTTCCGGGTACACGTGGGAGCCGGGTGCCGAGAGCGTGTGCGCGCCGGCCGAGCACCGTCCGCCATGGTGGGAGGCTGCCCCGGTTCCCGCGATTGCTGGTAGGTCGCTCCCCGCACCAGCCAGGATCATCGCGAAGCTGACCACTCCGGCAACCGCGTAGCGGCGACTGGACATCTTGAACGCTCCTTTGCATCCAGCGCGCCATTACATCACCCTTCAGCCCGATGTACCCGCGACACGTGCACGGCAGCGCCGCCCGGCCTGACACGTCAGGGCCGGGCGGCGTTCCGCGGGAGCGCTCCGGGCGGCCGCCGGGATGGCCAGCCGGTCACGTAAGGCTGTCCACCGGATGGACGTCGCCGCAGGGCACACCGAGCGCGGCGTGATGCGCGCGGATGGCTTCCTCGTCGGGCCCGTCGAGCAGGCAGTACACCTTGCCGTCGGCGTTGTGGTACAGCTCGACCTGGCGTACGCCGAACTGGTCGGCCTTCTTGTCGCGGGTGTCCTCGGCGATCTGCGCGATGGCCTCGGCGGGCAGCTTCAGATCCTCGTGAAAATCCATGAATCGTGCCATGTCAGGCTCCTGTTCTGGCGGAATGGCGTTCTTCGGTGTTGTCTGCTGGGAGCGGTGCCGCCGGGCCAGCGTGGCCAGCTGGCGGCACCGCTGTGTGCGCGCACACGCGATCAGGCGGTCGCGGCGACGGCCCTCCGGCGGGCGCCCAGGGCCCGGTCCGCTAGCACCGCGGCGATGGCGGCGATCAGGGCGGCCCCGACCGCGATCAGGGTGATCTGCCAGCCAGGCATGCCGCCGGTGACCACGGTGTGGATCTGGACCGGCGGCGGGGCCGGCACCTGGTTCGGCGACACGGGCGCGCCATCGGGGCCGCCGGGCGGCATGGTGGCGAACGCGGGTGTGGCGCCGAACGCCACCAGGGCCAGCGCGGCCAGCCCGGCCACCGCGGCGGCCAGACGGCGGATGTAGGTGATGGGGTTCATGACGATCTCCTCGACTCTGGCTGAGTTCCAAGGCGACCGTATGGCGGCAGGCCGGCGCCCCGAATCGGGAGCGGCTCCCCAGTTTTCCCGCCGTGTTCCCTATATTTCCGCGCTGGCCAGCCCGAGCCGGGAGGCGTGGGCGGCGGCGGCCTCGCGGGTGGGGGCGCCGAGCTTGGCCAGGACCGCGGAGACGTGATGGTCCACGGTCTTGGCCGAGATGAACAGCTTGCCGGCGATCTCGGCGTTGGTGTGCCCGGCGCAGATCAGGACGAGCACCTCACGCTCGCGCCGGGTCAGCCCGAGCGGATCCGCGCGGGTCGCGGTGCGCGGCCCGGCCGGGATCGACCGGATGCCGAGCCGGCGCATCTTCTGCCGGGTGATCTGGGCGGCGGCCGGGGCGCCCAGGTCGTGGAACATCTTCAGCGCCTGGCGCAGCGCCGCCTCGTCGTCCGCGTCATGCCGGGCGAGCGCGGCCTCATACGGGCAGCCCAGCTCGGCCCACAGCCGGGCGGCCCCCTCCCAGTCGCCCGCCACCTGCAGCCGGGCGGGCTCGGCCAGGTCGCCGCGCGGTGACCGGCGCGAGCCCGTGCGCCGCAGCCAGATGGCGACCGCCCCACGGTCCCAGTCGTCGCCGCGGGCACAGAGGTCATCGGCCAGCTCGGCTTCGCGTGCGGCCGCGTCTGGCTTGCCCTCCAGCCAGTACGCCTCGGCCCGGGCCAGCCGGGCCGAAATGATCCACTGTGCCTCGCCCGTCCCGTCGGCCCCGGCCGCTGCCTGGTCGAGGTGTTCCCAGGCCCCGGCTTGGCCGCGCCGCGCCTGGATCTTGCCGAGGCTCATGAGCGGGTTGATCCGGTTGACCGGCGAGGCCGCGGCGTGCGCCAGCAGTTCCGCGCTGAGCGACGCCGACTCCTCCCACCGGCCGTTCTTTTCCAGCAGGCAGGTCCGCTCGCCCCGCAGGCAGGTGCCGTAGGTGCCGATGTCGTGCTCGTCGCAGTAGGCGATGGCCTCCGCGAAACACCGTTCGGCCTCACCGAAACGCCGCTGAATGCTGTACATGGCGTGCATGTTCGCGTAGGCGCGGCCCGCCTGGGCCTGCATGCGCCCGGCGACCGCGATCTCCAGCGCCTCCTTCATCAGGGCGGTCCAGTCGCCGCCCTGGCGGGCGGTAGCGCAGGCCTCGGTGTTGAGCGCGTCGCTGAGCACCTCGGGCAGGCCGAGGGACACGGCGAGCGCCTGGGCCCGCCGCGACAGCTCGATCGCGGTGTCGTGCCGGCCGTCCTCCATCCGGTCGGCGGCGAGACCGGCGTACGCCCGGGCCAGCTCGGCGCTGGGCCCGAGCGGCTCGAGGATGGCCACCGCGTTCTCGGCGGCGGTATTCGCCTCGGCGCCGCGGCACAGCCGCCACATCGTCTGCGAGAGATGGCGCAGGGTGGCGCTTTCGCGCGGCCGGTCACCGGCCTGATGCCACAGCGCGAGCGCCCGCTCGCCGGCGTCGATCGCGTCCTGCCACCGGTCGAGCAGTCCCAGCTCGTAGGCGAGCCCGTCATACAGCCCGGCCGCCGTCGCCTGATCGGCCCCGTCGGCGAAGCGCAGCGCCCGCTCGTACTGCATGGCCGCCTCGCGATGCGAAGCGAGCTCGGCCGCCCGGGCCGCCGCGGATGATGCATAACGGAAGACGGCCGGCCCGTTTCCCGCCCCCTCGGCATGGAAGGCCATCCGGGCGTCGTCCTCACACCCGAGCGAGCCCAGCGCGTCAAGGATCCGGGCGTGGACGGCGGCCCGCCGGTGCGCCGGGACCGCCTGCTCCACCGCCAGCCGCGCGATCTCGTGCCGGAATCTCAGCCACTCGCCATCCCCGGCGAGCAGCCCGGACGCGAGGATCTCGTCGATGGCCGGCGGCGGGAAGTCGGTGACCGCCTTCAGCAGGGCCAGCTCCACGCGGGCGCCGATCAGCGCCGCGACGTCAAGCACGTCGCGGGATTGGCCGCTCAGCTGGGCGGCGTGCGCCAGCACCGCGTCGCGGGCCGCCGCCGGGACCTCGCTCACCCCGGCCTGTATCACCTCGGTGACGTAGAACGGGTTTCCGCCGGTCAGCCGGTACAGGGCGGCGGCCTCCAGGCCGCTCCCGCTGGCCAGGATCCCCACCGCGTCGGCCGACAGCGGGGCCAGCTCCACGCGCCTGGCCGCCCGCTGCCGGGCCAGCTCGCCGAGGGCGGCCCGGAGCGGATCGGCCGCGGCCAGGTCCTCATCCCGGTAGGTGGCCACGAGCAGGACGGGAACGTTCCTGAGGCGCCGGCCGAGGAATCGCAGCATGTCGACGGTCGCCTCGTCGGCCCAGTGGACGTCCTCCACGACCACCACGTCCAGCGTGTCTGGCTCGCTGACCTGGCGCAGCAGGGCGTCGAACAGCTCGTCGCGGGGGGCGCGGGCCCGGCACAGATCGTCCAGCTCCCCGCCGAGCTGGGCGGCCAGGTCGAACAGCGGCCCGAGCGGCCGGGGGGTGAACAGGCCGTCGCACGCCCCCCACGACCAGCGCGCGTCCGGCAGGTCAGCTTGCAGCTGCTCGACCAGCGCCGACTTGCCGACGCCCGCCTCACCGGCCAGCAGCACCAGCCGTCCGTCCCCCCGCCGCGCCTCCTGCGCATACCCGGCCAGCGACGCCAGAGCCGGCCCCCGTTCCAGCAAATGCATGATCACAGTGTCGCCCGTACCAGCGCATATTGCCAAACGTTGACCATCGCCCCGGCGGGCCGGTTCCCTGCGCCGGGTCTCAGCCGCCCGCGGCGGTCAGCGGGCGGCGGCCCGGCGGCGTCTGCGGGGCGGACGGTCGGGAAGCGGAGTGGTCACCTCGAGCGGCAGCCGGGACGGGGGTTTGACCTCGGCCAGCCGCAGGTAGGTCACGAGCCGCTGCCCGCCCCGGGTGGCCAGGCTGGCCAGCACCTCCTGCAGCTCGGCGACGTCGCGGGCGACCACGGTGAGCAGGTAATCGGTTTCGCCCGCGACGTTGTCGGCGGCGATGATCTGGGGCAGCGACCGGATCAGGTCGTCGAAGATGCGGCTGGAGCGCGGGTCGTGACGGCTGAGGGTGGCCGTCACGTACAGCTGCAGCGGGAACCCGGCGGCGGCCGGGTCGAGCTGGGCGCTGATGACGCGGATGACCCCCGACTCCTTCAGCCAGCGGACGCGGTGCAGCGTCGCCGCCGGGGACAGGCCGACGAGGCGGGCGAGCTCCACGTTTGTGCAGTCCGCGTCCTCCTGCAGAGCCGTGAGCAGCTTTACGTCAATTTCATCAAGTTCAATAGCCATCTTACGATATATCATCTCGTTTAGAGTCTCAGCAGGCAAATTCTGCGCGGGCCGGCGCGACTATGGCCGTATGAACACCAACCGCCGCTATGCCCTCGCCGCGCTCACCAGCGCCGGGCTGCTGTGGGGCACGACCGTGCCGCTGTCCAAGCTGGCCCTGGGCTGGCTCGCGCCCGGCTGGCTCACGTTCGTGCGGTTCGGCCTGGCCGCCGCCATCCTGCTCGCCGCCGCCCGCCGCCAGGTGCGCGCGGCCCTCACCCTGCCGGTGCTGGCCTCGGGTGCGGCCGGGTACGGCGGGTCGGTTGTGGTGCAGAACGCCGGCATCACCCGGACCAGCGTCACCCACGCGGCGCTGCTCGTGGGCGCCGCGCCCGTGCTGGTCGCGATCATCGCGGCCATCTGGCACCGCACGGTGGCGCGCCCGGTGGCCTGGGTGGGCTTCGCGGTGTCGCTAGCCGGGGTCGGTCTCATCACCGGCGGCGGCGGAGGCGGCGCGACCGCCGCCGGCGACGGCCTGGTGCTGGTTTCGGTGCTGCTATCGGCGTCGTTCACGGTGGCGCAGGCGCGGCTGCTGCCCGGCCGCGACCCGGTCGCGCTGACCGCGGTGCAGTTCCTGGGCGCCGCGCTTGCCATGCTGCCGCTCTCGCTGGTCACCGAGGGCATCCCCGCCGCCCCGCCCCACCCGGGCGCCCTCGTGGCCGCCGCTGGCCTGGCGGTCGGCGGCACGCTGCTGCCGTTCACGTTGTTCGCCTACGCGCAGGGCCGGGTGTCCGCCGAGGTGGCCGGGGCCTTCCTGAACCTGGAGCCGCTCGTGGGCGCCGCGGCGGGCGTGGTCGTGTTCGGCGACCCGGCCGGTGCGCCGCAGTTCCTCGGCGGCGCGGCCGTGCTCGCGGGCATCGCCCTGAGCAGCCTCCCGCTGCTGGCCGCTGGACGGCGCCAGCCAGCTGTGGCCGGGGAGCGCCAGCCAGCCGTGGCGGGGGAGCGCCAGCCAGCCGTGGCGGGGGAGCGCCAGCCGCCGGTGGGCGTCCGTCAGCAGGCGTCCGGGACGGGCCGGGCGCCTGCAGCGGTAAGGGCCACGGGTTCCCTGGTTGGCGGCGGTTCCCGGGTCACCGGTCGCACCGTCCACGCTCATGGCGCCGGATGTGGCGTGCACCAGCCCCGCTGCCGGCCCGGGCGGCTGCGACGCAGCGGTATCCGGCCGGGCTGGTGCGCCGTGGGTGGCCCGCGCGTGCGGTGGGTGATTCCCGGCCACGGGCACGTCGCTGATGCCTCGGGGTTCCGCCGCCGCCGGACGCCGGCACCCTCTACCTGGACCTGCTGGCGGCGGGCGAGCCGTTCGACGACCCGCGCTGCACGGTTGGCCGGCGGCGCGACCGGCACCGTCCGTCCCGGTCAGGACGGCGCGCCGCCGAACCCGATCTCGTTGCCGTCCGGGTCGCGGAAGGTGGCCTTGCGGACGCCGTTGGCGTAGGTCTCGCTCTCGGCCGGTTCCAGGCCGCGCGCGGCGATCTGGGAGATGCGGGCGTCGAAGTCGTCGGCGAACAGGGTGTGCATGGCGTGCCCGGCATGCTCGGGCCGCACCGCGATGTACACGTACCGGTGGTCATCTACCTCCCACACCGCCTCGGTGTCGTTGGGCAGAAACGACGGCGGGGCGCCGAGAAGCCGCTCGTACCAGGCCACCGCCGCGGTGTAGTCACGGACAGGGATGCCCGCGAACAGATCTATGGACATGAGCTCATGCTAGGGACGGCGTTGGCTTGAGTCCCGGGAGCAGCAGAAGGACTGGCGGTAGCTGGCAACCGCGGTGGAATATCAGAGAATGCTGCCAGATCCGGGCTGTTATGAAGAGCGCTACCGGTTGACCGGCCGGGCCGCCCTGAGCCTCAGTGTTGGCGTCGTTTCGGTTGGTCTAGGCATCTTGTGGCAGACCCCGGGGGCCTCGGCGGCAGCGGTCATCCTGGCCATCCCTGCGATCATTTCCGCCATTGCCGTGATCCTGGCGGCCCCTAGTGTGGTCGCCGCTGCCCACCGCACGGTCGCTTTCCGCGCCGACTACGCCGGCATCACCCTCGGTGCCACGCCGGACAACTGGACATTTTTCCGCCGCCCGGCCACGTTCACCCCGTGGGCAGAGATCGGCCAGATCACCCTCTACTCGGCCGACCCCAGCGCGCTGGAGCGTTCTGGTGCGGTCCACCGCGTCGTGCTTCATCACCCCGACGCGGTCACTGCCGTACAGCCGGGCGCTGCACCCAGGACGGCTCGCAGGATCACCGGCTTTCGCCTGGACTGCCAGCGCTTGGCCGCCGTCACCGCGGCGGTGGCCCCGGAAGTCATCATCATCGGCGCGAGCGCCGGCTCTAGCCTGGATGCGGAGAGACCGGGTCCGGCGCGCTTGCTCTCGGAGCCAGGACCTGCGGATTAAAGGCCCGGGTGGGGGCAGGGCGATCGCGTGAGCGCGGGCAGGCGACCGTAAGGAGGTCTGGCGCGGCGTGCAGCCTCCGATCAGGGGCGGCGGTCCGCAAGGACGTCGAACTCGTTACCCTCGGGGTCGGCTAGTGTCACCCAGCCGAACTCGGGGCGGTTGTCGTTGACCACCGTTGCACCGAGCCCGATGAGCCGCGCGATCTCCTCGTCCTGGGAACGGTCGGTTGGATTGACGTCGACGTGGAGCCTGTTCTTGACGGTCTTGCCCTCGGGCACGTGCGCGAATGTCAACGTCGGTGGCACCGGGCCAAGGTGGTTCTTGCCTTCAGGCACCATAGGGGAGCCAATTGCGATAATTCCGTCGTCTTCGTCTTGCACCTCGTAGGCAAGGACCGAGCACCAGAACCGGGCGAGACCGCTGGGATCGGCACAGTCGATCGCAAGCTCAGTGAACTTACTGGTCATGTCGGGACCTCCCAGTCGAGTAGCGGGTCCGCCAAAGTCCACACGCTAACCGCAGTGTTCGACGGCGAGGCAAGCCGGCTGCGTTCCGCGGCGCGGCTACTGGCATTGACCGTCGACGACCCGGGCTACCCGGCAGCAGCCGCCGTCCGGCTGATCGCGAAGCTCATAGCCCTTGCCGAGGCCGTCTCCGAACTACGCAAGGCTCAGCAGCACGCCGCCCAGGCCGCTGCGGCCCGGAGAGCGGCCGAGCAGCTGCACGCTGATCTTGCCCGGCAAGACCCAGCACGGCCTGCGCAGCGCGTCCGGACCGGTCCGGGCGAACCCGGCCGGTGGATGCGGAAGATGTCATCTCGAGAGACTTCCCGCTCCGGCTGCGGCCCGGCAGGCAGCCGTCTCCCGGTCCCGGCCCGGCAATCTCGCGGCCGAGTTACAGGCGTCAGCCGCCGAGACGCGCCGGACCCAGGCCGTAATCACGAAGCGTCGCGGGCCAGGAGATCACAGAAGACGTTGCAGTTCCTGGACGGTCATGCCCGCGTCGGTGAGGATGCCGCGCAGCGTTCCCTTGGCGACGTCGCGGCCGGGATGGACCGGCACAGTGGTACCACGACCGTCGGCATGGCGCATGATGTGGTGGCTGCCCGCGACCCGGGCCACCTTGAATCCCGCCCTTTCTAACGCGCGGACCAAGCGCTCACCGTGCACCGAGGGAACGGGCGGCATCAGGCAACGTCGAGCGTCAGGGTCAACTCATCGGGAGCGCCGAACTCAGCGATGAGCCCGATCAGGGCCTCACGCAGATCCTCAATCGCAGCCTCGGGAGTATCGCCTTCGCCGTTGGCCCCAACCTCGGGGCGAAGCTGCGCATGAGCGCACCACACGCCGTCTTCGTCCTGCTCGACGGTGTAAGGGACATGCACCGCCCTGGTCATCGTGGCTGACCTCCCGTGAAGGTGATCCCTGCCATCGTACGCCCGGCATTGCCCTTCGCCCGCGGACGTGCGGGCTCGGCCATCGCCGCACGGCGTCCGCCTGAGTGCCGCCAACGCCTGATCTCTGCCACCCACTCCCGTCACTCCCGTCAGATCCTGATGACTAACGGGTGACAAACGATCAGGAAGGCCAGGTCCCTTGAGCGGAGACCTGGCTCGTGACCTGCATAAACGTGGTGGGCGATACTGGGATTGAACCAGTGACCTCTACCGTGTCAAGGTAGCGCTCTCCCACTGAGCTAACCGCCCTCGAGGCGGAGGCGGGAATCGAACCCGCGTACAGGGCTTTGCAGGCCCTTGCCTAAGCCACTCGGCCACTCCGCCGCTCCGGCCCCGTTGCCGGGAGCGGAAGGGTTCCCGGGAGCCGTGTGGCCCTTCGGCCGCGTGATACGGCGTCCGGCGCCTCCGAGCGGACGACGGGATTCGAACCCGCGACCCTCACCTTGGCAAGGTGATGCTCTACCAACTGAGCCACGTCCGCCTGGCCGCCCACCGGGCGGGCGGCCAGCTGCCGGCTGAGACCGGCGCGTCCCACGAACTCTAGCCGATCCTGGTCGGCGAGCAAACTTGCTCCCCGGCACCGGGCCGGACGTGCCGCATCAACCTCAGCATCCCTGTCTGGCCCAGCAGCGGCGGGCACAGAGCCGGCCGGCCTGCCCGTCAGTCCGGCTCCCGCACGCCATCGAGCTTGTCCGGGTTGCGGACGACGTCGATGGCGGTGATCCGGCCGGCGTCGATGGTGAACGAGATGACCTGGAGCACACCGTCGGCGTCGACCACGACCAGGCCCGGTGCGCCGTTGACGGTGGCCGTCCCCATCCGGCGCGGGGGACGCCGTGTCAACAGGATCAGCGCCCGGGCCACCTGCTGCGCACCCTGCGCGCCGTGGCCGGACGTGACCTTGCCGCCGCCGTCACCGCGCCAGATGACGTTGGGGTCGAGCAGGGTGACCAGCCGCTCCAGGTCGCCTTCGGTGCATGCGGCCGCGAACGCGGCAACCAGTTCCCGCTGCTCGGCGTAGGTGGGCGGGAACCGTGGCCGGCCGTCCTCCACATGCTGGCGGGCGCGCGCGGCGAGCTGGCGGACCGCGGTGGGTGACCGGCCGACCACGTCGGCGACCTCCGCGAACGACAGGCCGAACACGTCGTGCAGCAGGAACGACGTCCGTTCCGCCGGTGACAGCCGTTCCAGGACGACCAGCAGCGCCATGCTGACCGATTCATCGAGCGTGACCCGGTCGGCGGGGTCCGAGGCCGCGGCGTCCTCGACCAGTGGCTCGGGCAGCCACTGGCCGACGTAGCGCTCCCGGCGCGCCCGGGCCCGTCCCAGTGCGTCGAGGGCCAGGCGGCTGACCGCCGTGGTCAGCCACGCCCCGAGATCGCGGATGGCCGCCGGGTCCTCGACGCGGCGCAGCCGCAGCCACGCCTCCTGCACGCAGTCCTCCGCTTCGGCCACGGAGCCGACCGTTGCGTACGCCACCCGCACCAGCCGCGGCCGCTGCGCCTCAAACGCCCGGGTTAGAGCGTCCCCACCGTCCGGGCCCGGGCCGGCCGTCATCCGGGCACCGACCTCAGCCAGTCTGCGAAGCCCATCGTCCCGCGTACGTCGGGCCGCGGTGCGGTGAGGGCGCCGGACCGCAGCGCCCGCCCGACCGTGCCCGGAACCGGCATCGCGCGGTGCCTGGTGACCTGCCGCCAGGTGCGGGCCAGGTCGCGCAGCTCGCGCACCTCTGGCCCGGCCACGGTGACGCACCTGGTCAGCGGCGCGCCCGTGGCGACGTCGGCGACCGCGCTGGCGGCATCGGCGCACGCGACGGGCTGGAGCACGCCGCGCGGCATCGGCAGCACCCGCCACCGTCCGGCGGCGGTCAAGATCGTGCCCACCAGCTCGTGGAACTGCGTCGACCGGACGATGCTCCACGGCACCGCGCCCTGGCTGACCACACGCTCCTGGTCCGACTTGGCCCGGTAGTAGCCCATCGGCACCTGGTCGCAGCCCACGATGGACACGCACACATGATGCGCGACACCCGCGGCCTGTTCCGCGGCGAGCAGGCGGCGCGAGCCGTCCACGAGGACCGCGCCCGGCTTTCTCGACGAGCTGTTACTGGCGTCCACGACCACGTCGCATCCGGCCAGCGCCGACGCCAGGCCGTCCCCGGTGGCCAGGTCGATGCGGTAGTCCGGTGCGTGGCGGCTGAGCACCCTGACCTTGTGCCCGCGCACCTCCAGTTCGGCACCGACCAGCCGGCCGAGGGTACCGGTTCCGCCGACGATAGCTATTGTCATGGCTTCCATAATTCCTTGACGACACGGTCGGCCAGCGTGTGACATCGCGCGGCCGCCCGCGGGTTGCCCGAGCCCGGCGCAGCGCCGGGCGCCGGGAGATGGCAGGCTGTCGCCATGCGAACAGTGGTCGTCAGCGGCGACGGCCTCACGGTGGAGGACGTCGTGGACGTTGCCCGCGGTGAGGCGAACGCCGAACTTGCCGCCAGCGTCAGCGCCACCATGGAGCCAAGCCTGGCCGTGGTCACCACCGCGATCCGCGGCGACGTCCCCGTATACGGCGTCAATACCGGGTTTGGAGCGCTCGCCGACACCCGGGTGGCGGAGCGGGATATGGCCCAGCTGCAGGCTGCGATCATCGTCTCCCACGCGGCGGCCGCTGGCGAACCCCTGAACGACGAGACCGTCCGCGCGATCCTGCTGCTGCGCGCCCGGACGCTGGCGGCCGGCTACTCCGGCGTCCGGCGCGATCTGCCTGCCCGGCTGATCGAACTGCTCAATCTCAACCTGCTGCCGGTCGTCCCGGGCAAGGGCTCCGTGGGGGCGTCGGGGGATCTGGCCCAGCTCGCGCACCTGGCCCAGCCGCTGATCGGGGAGGGGCGGCTGCGCGGGCCCGGCGACCCACCGGAGGGCCGGCCCGCCGGGCAGGTGCTGGCCGAGCACGGGATCGTCCCGCTGGAGTTCGCGCCGAAGGAGGGCTTGTCGCTGGTCAACGGCAC
>Ga0335076_10001780_pt1 | contig 21017 bp, 14 predicted proteins | sample Lox_Sample_25_FD_206717 | JGI IMG/M metagenome (GOLD analysis project Ga0335076, IMG submission 206717) | Soil microbial communities from Loxahatchee National Wildlife Refuge, Florida, United States - Lox_Sample_2.5 | ecosystem: Environmental > Terrestrial > Soil > Wetlands | place: USA...
CTCGATAATGTGTTCGCCGCTCCAGCACCGCCGCCCCGCCCAGTGACCCTCCCAACTCCTTCGATTGCAATGCCACCCGTCGCCTCCGCAGAACCGAAACCAACGGAAGGCGCGTGGCCCCGCGCATTGGCAGAAGCATTCCTGCAACAACCCGCCTCACCTGTGACTTCAATGGGGCACTCCAACGTGGCGCCGCCGGCTCGCGTTCCCTCGGTTTCCGATCTTCACAGATTGCGTGCCGAAATCGCCCGGCTGGAACTTCTCGTCAAGAAGTTGCAGACCGAGCTCCAGATCGAGCGGCAATATAATCAAGCGCTGGAACTGCACGTAAGGACCCTTACCCAAGTCGACTGAGCCGCCGCTTCCTGTCGCGTTGACTTGCTCACGCACGCCAATCTAATATAACCGCCTCATGGCTGATGCTCCTTCCGCTCTTGGTCGTACCGTTTCCCATTACACCGTTCTCGAAAAACTCGGTGGCGGAGGAATGGGTGTGGTCTACAAAGCCAAAGACACTCGTCTTGGCCGCAACGTCGCCCTCAAATTTCTGCCGGACGACATTTCCCATGATCCGCAAGCCGTCGAGCGCTTCCGCCGCGAAGCCCGGTCTGCGTCGGCGCTAAACCACCCGAACATTTGCACGATCTATGACATTGGCGAGACCGGCGATCGCCCATTCATTGCCATGGAATTGCTGGAAGGAAACACTCTCAAGCATCGTATTTCCAGTAAGCCCTTTGAGGTTTCCGAACTGCTGGAAATCGGCATCCAAATCGCCAACGGCCTCGATGCCGCTCACGCCAAAGGCATCGTTCATCGCGACATAAAACCCGCTAACATCTTCCTGGTCGAACGCGGGCAAGCAAAAATTCTCGATTTCGGTTTGGCTAAACTGACCACTACGCCACAGGTCGCGGCAGATACCATGGACGCGGCCCCCCTCGACCAGCGAACACAAGTTTCCCCGGATCATCAACTGACCAGTCCGGGCAGTTCCATGGGCACCGTTGCTTACATGTCGCCCGAGCAAGCCCGCGGTGAGGCGCTCGACGCCCGCTCCGACCTTTTCTCCCTCGGCGTTGTCCTCTACGAAATGGCGACCGGCTCCGTCCCATTTCCGGGTTCGACTGCGGCGGTGATCTTCGACGGCATTCTGCGCACCTCGCCAAAACCAGCCAAGGAGCTGAATCCTCGCTTGCCCGTTGCGTTCGACAACATCTTAAGCAAAGCCCTGGAAAAAGACGCGGATCTGCGCTGCCAGACTGCCGCGGAACTTCGCGCGGACCTGAAACGTCTGAAGCGTGACATCGACTCGGGGCGCCGAGCGTCACTCGATTCCAGCGGTTCGGCTTCCGGGCCGCAAACCGTTGCGCTTCCGCAAAAGTCCGTCGCGGTGCTGTACTTCGAAAATCAGGGTGGCGCGAAGGAAGACGAGTATTTCCGCGACGGCATCACCGAAGACATCGTGACCGAAATCTCCAAGATCGCTCAACTTGAAATCTTTCCGCGCTCCGAAATGCTCGCGTTTCGCGACAAACCCGTCACCGCGCAGCAGGTCAGCCAGAAGCTTGGCGCGGCCTATGTCCTCGAAGGCTCCATCCGCCGCGCAGGCAACCGTGTGCGGATCACCGCCCAGCTTGTCGAAGCCTCCACCCGGCATTCCGTATGGGCCGAACGGTACGACCGCCAGCTTGAAGACGTTTTTGCCATCCAGGAAGAAATCGCCCGCAGCATCGCTCAGGCGCTGCGCATCACCCTGACCCCGCAAGAAGAAAAAACCATCGCGCGAAAGCCCACGGAAAATCCGCAAGCCTATGACTTTTACCTGCGCGGTAGAAGCTATACGCGCCGCGAAAACCTGGATTATGCCCTCCAAATGTTCGAGCAGGCCATCCAACTCGATCCCAACTTTGCATTGGCCCATGCCGGAATCGCCTACCTGTGTGGATTGAATTACGAACTGCGGGAACAGAACCAGAAGTGGATTGACCGCGGCCTGGCCGCTTGTGACCGCGCCACCGCGTTAGCTCCGGACCTCCCCGAAGTTCTTGTCGCGCGCGCGAGAGTTTCCTATGCCCTCGGGAAATACAGCGAAGCGGTTCTGTTGGCGCAGCACGCCATCGAGCGCAAACCCGATTGCGAAGGCTCGTGGAACATTCTTGGTCGTGCGCTTTTCGCTTCCGGACGCTTCGAGGAAGCCGCGGCCTTAGCCGACCGTGCTCTCGAGTATAACGGTGACGACTACAACACCTACATTCCCTACGATCAGTCGATGGAGCGTATCGGCCGCAAAACCGACGCCGAAAACGTCCGCCGCAAGATGGGTATCGTTCTTCGTCAACAACTCGAGCAGGTCCCGGAAGACGTGCGCGCCCGTGTTCTCTTGGCCACCAACCTCGCTTACTTCTCTCAGGACACCGACGAAGCGATTCGCCACCTTCAGACCGCCGTCGCCCTTCGCCCGGGCGATCCGAACACGCTTTATAACGCTGCTTGCACTTACGGTGTTTTAGGCAGGAAAGTCGAGGCGCTCGAAACTCTCAAGAAAGCCTTCGCTTCTGGCTACGGCAATCTCAGTTGGGCTGCCAAGGATTCCGACCTGGCCTGCCTTCACGATGAGCCGGAGTTTCAGAAGCTCGTCGCCGCCGTTCCAAAACCGGCGTCCTGATAAACTCCCGTTGCGTTTATTGACCTACCTCCTGAAATTTTCACTGTTGCTCGTGACACTTTTTGGCGCGCGCACAGTACGGGCACAGGAAACGGTCTTCGACGTTCCGAGCGCCGACATCCTGGACAAAGGCAAGGTTTATGGAGAGCTGGACGGCACGGCCCAGCCTACCACGGCCTTCTTCACCTACACCCCGCGCGTCGTCGTAGGGATCAGCCACAATGTCGAGCTAGGACTCAACTTTAACGGCCTCAGTTCCCCGACGATTGGTCAGCTCGTGGCGTCTCCGACGGTGAAATGGCGTTTGTGGAATCGCCCGAACGACGGCTGGTCGTTCTACGTTGGCGATGATCTGTCCTTTCCAGTTCGTGAACGGACCTATAGTGTGGGAAATTACATTTACGCAGCATTTGCGAAACAGTGGAAGCATACCCGGATCTCGGCCGGCGCCTATGACTACACCCAGCATGTAGTGGCACAGGCAAACCGCGCCGGGGGACAATTCACTTTCGAGCAGCAACTCAGCAGCTACCTGACTCTTGCCGCGGAGTGGTATACCGGGAACACCGATGTGGGTTATGTCAATTCTGGCTTGATCTACAAAGCAACCCAAAAGCTCACGCTGTACGCTGCATATCAAGTGGGCAACGCAAACGTGTCCAAAGGAAACCACCAGTTTCTTTGGGAGATCGGCTATAACTTCAATTAGCTAACGGCAAGCTTGCTACTCAGCTCCGCCACTTAACCCGCGTGAGCCAGGGGCTCCCAGTAACCTTGCGAGGGTTGCTGCTCTTCCACCACAACGCCGTTTCGGAAGCTCACAAACTGCTTCGAGTTCGCCGCCACTTTTTCACCCGGCACCAGAATGCCCGAAAGATTCAATGGGTCGGCCGCCGACACTGTCACGATTTCATCACTCGGCGCCTCATTGCGGCTGGCCCGCAGCGATTCCACCGCCACGGGCAATGCGAATTGCTCACCTAGGAACCCGCTAACGAAGCGGCCTCCACGAATCTCGCCTCGATCCTCCAAGCGACGCAGCGCTATCAATACTTCCCGCCAACGGGGTAGGATGGACTCGCGAGTCAGCAATTCGCGAAACACCACACCATAGCGCCGCAGCAGCATCCAGCAAATTCCTTCCATCTCCGCGGAGTGCTCGCCAGACTCGCCCGCGAACAACACGGACCAGCGCCCAACGCTATCCCTCGGGCGCGTGCTCTTCCCATGGCCTTGTCCCGCGCGGCGCTTCGGATCGAGCAACGCCCTAAGATTGTCAAATCCATCCGCGGTGATGAATCCCACCGCTACTAACTCCCACAGCGCGGACTCCACCTCCGATTTCAATTTGCGCGTGCCGCGGACAATATCGGCGAAAAACGAGGCCCCGTACTGCTTCAGGAACTGCAAAACGTCTTTCGCCACGATACTCAGACCGGGATGCTCTGCGGCAGCCCATTCCTGGCGCGTATATGACATCCAATCCGCATCGTCACGGATGAAAAACGTAATTGGCGCTACGCTGCTGGGAGTCACCCGCCGTCCGCGCTCACTCGACTCCACCAGCATCGCCGGATGTGGAGAGAACCTCCCCCAGCCAACGGTCCCGGCCAGGCACAGTTGGTCTAAATCCCTAGGGTTATAGCCCGCCACACGCCGGCCGAGAATTTGCTGCTCCCATGCATTCGCCGGAGCTTCATAACCTTGCAATTGTCGCAGCGCTTCGAGAGTTCCTCGTTGCCCCCCCGTAAGTTGCGTTCCCCGTTCCATATGCTGCCAACGAATCAGCCAACGCATGAACTGAGCGGCAGTAACGGGCTCGATTTCGCGTCGCAACCTGCCCACCGTCAAACGATGAATCCGCGCCAGCAAGCGGCGACCACACCATTCGATCTCTGGCGCAGCTGGATCGCTGTACTTCCCACGCATCACCGCACCCGTGCCTTCGATTTGTAACAAGGCGCGGTCAACATCCTTTAACTCCAGGCCCAGCAACTGCGCAAGCATCTGCGCGGTCACCGGCCCGCAATGTTCGATCCATCCCGCCAACATCTCTCGAATAGCATCCTCACGCTGCGGGACTTCGCGGGCAATCTCGGGAAGATCAACGGAGAACTGGCCTTCCGGGAATATTTGAACAAAGCTTTTCGCCCGCTCGGCGGCCAGCCAATAGTGGCGCTCCCCGATAGACGCGACCGCGGCACGCCTTTGCGCCGCCAAGCTTTCGAAGAAAGGCTCCCACGCCTTCGCCGATTCGTTCACCAGATCCGCTAACGGCATTGGCCCGGGCACTGCCGTGCCGGCACCGGACGCCATCACTGGCATTGCGATCAGCGTCTGCAGCACGTCGTGCAGTTCATCAGCATCCCGCGCGTCGGGCCACGCCTCCGCGCGCACCTCGGCGATGGCCGCGGCGTCAAGCTTGCCGACCTCCGACAGCACCGTCTCCGGCAAAGTCCGGCGCATCTCCACCGCGCGGGCTCGACGCTCCTCCAGCGGCGCATCGTCCAAGTATGCAAACGGATTTGCATTCAGGATCTCATGCGAGAACTGCGAGGGGACGGGCGTATCCACCGCAACGCATCGGATGCTTCCATCCAGCACGCGTTCCAGTACAAGCTTCAATCCTTCGACGTCCATGGCCTCAGTCAATGCATCCTTCATCACTTCCCGTACCAGCGGATGATCCGGAATGCGCGGCTGGCTGTCGAGATTCTCGGGACACGCCGCCGCATCAGGGAAAACCGCAGCCAGAAGATCATCGGCGCGCATCCGTTGAATCTGGGGAGCAACCTTTTTCCCTCCCTGAAATCGCTGGAGAATGAGCGCCCGGGACGCATCCCAACGCCAACGTGCCGTAAAAATAGGAGAGGGCAGCACCGCCTGCTCGAGCACGTCACCTACCGACGAGGGGTGCAGGAAGCGGAACACATCCGCGAGCGGAAAACTGTGTTGCTCGGCCAGCGCGATGTTGATCCCATCGTCCGTGGCCGATGCCTGCAGCTCCAGATTGAACGAACGGCAGAACCGTTTGCGGAGCGCGAGTCCCCATGCCTTGTTCACGCGTCCGCCAAACGGCGCATGAAGTACCAACTGCATCCCGCCGCTCTCGTCGAAGAAGCGTTCAGCGATCACCGTAGTCTGCGTGGGCACAGCGCCAAGCACAGCCCGCCCAGCCACAATATGTTCGACGATCTGTTCGGCACCCGCCTGATCTACCGAACACTCTTCCTGCAGCCACTTCACCGCTGCAAGCGCTTGCAGCAAAGAACGCAAATCGGAGCCCGGGATCACCTCCCGCGTAAGTTCCGCTACCCTCTCTCGTACCGCCGCCACTTCCGCTGACAGTTCCGCCGTGCGCGCCGGTGCTTCTCCGCGCCAGAACGGAATGTTTGGCGCAGCCCCGCGCGCGTCTTCCACCATGACACGGCCTGCTGACACCCGGCGGATCTTCCAGGAGCTATTGCCCAACAAGAAAATGTCACCCGCTAGGCTTTCCACCGCAAAGTCTTCATCCACCGTTCCCACCATAGTGCCTTCGGGCTCGGCCACCACCGAATACAACGAATTGTCCGGAATCGCGCCGCCGCTGGTGATGGCCGCCAACCGGCTTCCGCGCCGCCCGTGAAGCCGCCCATTCACCCGGTCACGCAATAAAAATGCGCCATACCGGCCACGTCTCGCGGTGATGCCTTCGGAGAGCATCTCGATGATCGAATCGAATGCAAGGCGCTCAAGGTTCCGGTATGGGTATGCCTGCTTCACCCGCGCAAATAAATCTTTCTCCAGCCAGTCCTCGCACGCGCACATCGCCACGATCTGCTGGGCCAGCACATCCATCGGCGCTTCAGGGATTTCTATCTTGTCCAATTCGCCTCGCCGCATCGAACGCACCAGCGCCGCGCTTTCTACCAACTCGTCTCGAGTGGTCGCAAAAATTCGGCCCTTAGGAATCGCGCCATGCCAGTGCCCCGCTCGACCGATACGCTGCCAGGCCACCGCGATCGAGCGCGTCGATCCTACCTGGCACACCAACTCCACCGCGCCAATGTCGATGCCCAATTCCAGCGAGGCTGTGGCTACCAGAACGCGAATCTCTCCAGCCTTCAGCTTCTTTTCCGCGGCAAGGCGCAACTTACGCGAGAGGCTCCCGTGGTGGGTCGCCACAGCATCGTCGCCGAGCCGCTCTCCAAGATGGTGCGCCACGCGTTCCGCCAGACGCCGGGTATTGACGAAAACCAAAGTCGACTTGTGCTGCTGCACGTATGAAGCGATGCGATCATAAATCTCGCTCCACATCTCGTGAGTGGCTACAGGTCCCAATTCGCTGCCTGGCACCTCAATGCCTAGGTCCACTTGCCGCTGGTGCCCGATCTGCACAATCACGGGATCCCGGCGCCCCGTCCCGGTTAGGAAATGTGCAATCGTTTCAATGGGTTTCTGTGTGGCGGAAAGCCCAATGCGCGACAACGGTCCTTCCACCAGTGCATCCAGCCGCTCCAACGACAACGCCAGGTGCGAGCCGCGCTTATCGTCGGCCACTGCGTGGATTTCATCCACGATCGCCGTGTCCACGGATTTCAGAATTTCCCTGCTTTTCGCCGCCGTCAAAAGTATGTAAAGCGATTCCGGTGTGGTCACCAGAATGTGCGGTGGCCTTTGCAGCATGGCCCGCCGCTCGGGCATCAACGTGTCGCCCGTGCGCACTGCCGCGCGAATCTGGGACATCAAAAAGCCGCGGGCCATCGCCAACTGCTGGATCTCCCCCAGCGGCACTTCCAGGTTCACCTTGATATCGTTGCTGAGCGCCTTCAATGGCGACACATACAGCACTTCTGTGCGGTCTTGCAGCTCACCCGCCAGTGCCTTCCGCACCAGACGATCGATACATGCCAGAAACGCCGCCAGTGTCTTACCGGACCCGGTCGGCGCGGAAATCAGTGTGGTGGCGCCCCGCAAAATGTGGGGCCAGCCCTGTTCCTGCGGCTCTGTTGGCGCTCCAAACTTGCTGAGGAACCATTCACGAACGAGCGGGTGCGCCCAATCCAACAGGCCTGCGGAAGCGGATGGGGGTGCCAACGATTTCATAGCGAATAAGATGCCTCGCCAACAGGGAAATGTATCTGCTGGGGCAGAGGTGGTACGGGGAGGCTATAGTGTAGCGCAAATTCTCGGCGCGCGGGCCCAGCATGGAACGGTGGGAGCCTCTTAAAAGCAAATGCGGATCCTGGGATCCGCATTTCGCTCTATTGCTAGATCAACCAAGCAGTGACCTTACGGAGCCTGGCATCCCGGCAACAACGGACCGGGAGAAAGCGACAGCAGCGTCGTTTCGTCCGGGAAGCTGTAACTGCCATGATAAGCCTTGGAAGGCGATTGAAACTCAAACCAAGGCATCAACGTTTCGTTCTGCGGGTGGTAGGTCCGGCCACTCAGAGCGATGGGGAATACCGCGTTCGACGTCAGTACCTCGATCACGTCCCCCACTTCCAGAATGTCCTGGCATTGCCCGTAGCCAAGCACCGGATCGACCGAAAGCCACCAAGGTGTAACGTTGTCAACAAAAGGATCGGCGAAGGTCTCAGCCAGCTCATGACTCCACGGCGTGATATCTTCAAATCCAAACGCGAAGAATCCCGGGCTCAGCCAACTCGAAAAATTCAGCACATAGCGCCGCTCGCGATTGCCGTTGCCAGGAACCCCCGGTTCGTAGTCGTAGCTGTGAAATCCGAGTACGCAGCAATTATCGATCGTCGTGTCGTAGAGGAACACATTGTTGAAAAGAAACGTGGCCATCGTTTTCGTAGTGATGTCTCCCGCGAGTTCGGCAGCCCCGATTGGCGTGCTATTGTCGATTGGAAACGTGGGCGGAAAGAACACACTCGAAAACACTCCGCCTTCGACCGCCGCCGCCACCGGTACGTCGTTACCGTCCACGAAGAAGTACCACGAACCGTAAGGTATCTGCATTTTTCGCGTTTTTTTCAGGCCAGGAATCAACAACGTGTGCCAGCCGTTGTCCCAGTTATCGTCGCCAAAGCGATGAGTGCGATTCCAAAAGCTCGCCCGCATCATCTCGTCATTAAACTGCCCGTACCCGCTGTTGTATTTCACCGGAAGAAAAACCGGAGAGTTCAACACAGCGCCGACGATATCCGGCGTGCTCGTGAAGACGAGCGGGTGGCCTTTGTAAGATGCAACCTGTCCGTTGGGACCGAGTAAGTCCAGTTCCATCGGAACAATCGGTGCTTGGATCGCAGTGGTCTGCCCGGTCTCCGGTGGCGTGCCAACCATCGTGTACTGCCACACCGACTCTGAATTCCCGTTTGGATCGTATCCGGGGGCCGTAAACTCATCAGACCAGTTCGCGAGCGAATCGACGCCCGGCAGACCCTTGGTGGCCGCGAAGCTCTTGTTCTGAAGACCATTCTTTTTTATACCGGCCGAAGCGAACCCAGCCGACGAGCCCTTGTCCGTCTTCGGCTTCACTGACTTGAGTTGTCCCAACGGGATTTTCCGGCTGTCTATGCTGGATTGAGCTAGAAGATTTACAGGTACGAACATCGTAACGGCACACAACACCAACAGAATCCGCGATATGAGTGGACGCATTCCTTCCTCCCCCATTTTGTCGAACGAACCAGTTATCTTTTCGCGCGGGGACACATCCGCGCGTGGGCCGCGAGTCTAGCACACGGAGGAAAGTAGTCAAGTTGGTAATGATTCCCAGTCAGCGACCTTAGTACCCACTCTCGCCAAGGGTACCTCGCAGCAATTCACCGCCTTCACTCTTCGCCCTTTTGGCCAGTTGACGACACGATTTGATTTGGATAGCCTCCCCTTAGTTTCCTTTCTTGGTGCATCAGGGGTTGCCATGAACAAACCGCCCGCATCTTTGCTGTCTCGCCGGCAATTTGCAAAACACGCTGCCGTGTTTTCCGCCTCTGCCTCCGTAATTCCCAGAGATGCTCTGCTCCCCGGCGTCACACAGCAAACCTCCGGACAAAACGCGGAATCCCAGAACGAAATCGATCTGCGTTTCCAGCAGGTTGTGCAACTCTACGGTGAACATCTGGACGAATCGCAAAAAGCCAATATCAAAAAAATGTGTGCTGACTTGCAGCCAACACTCGAGCGCATCCGCAAATTCAATCTCAAGAATAGCGATGCCCCCGCATTGTTCCTGAAGCCTCTGGTCGAACGGGAAAAGAAAAGCGGATCACCAACCCAAAAGTCTTAGTGGGTGCACGGGATGCTGAAAGAATCGGTCCTCTACTCCTCTGTCTCAGAATTAGCCAGGCAAATTGCCGCGAAACAACTGTCCCCCGTTGAGCTGACCGAGAGTTACCTGGATCGTAGCAAGCGCCTGGGACCGAAACTCAACGCCTACGCTTGCATCACCGAGGCGCAGGCGCTCGATCAAGCCCAGGTCGCCGAAAAGGAAATTCGCCGCGGCCACTATCGCGGCCCGCTGCATGGCATACCCTATGCCGCAAAAGACCTCCTTGCGGTGAAGGGCATTCCTACCACCTGGGGCGCCAAGCCTTTCGCAAACCAGGTCTTCGATTACGATGCCACGGTTATTGAACACTTGACTCATGCCGGTGCGATCTTGATCGGCAAAGCCGCCATGATCGAGCTGGCCGGCGGCTTCGGATACATGTACGCCTCCGCATCCTTGCAGGGCGAGACGCGCAATCCCTGGGATACTTCCTGCTGGACTTGCGGTTCCTCTTCTGGTTCTGGCGCAATCGTTGCGGCGGGACTGGCGGGTTTCGCCATCGGATCAGAAACCTGGGGCTCCATCATTTGTCCGTCGGCGTTTTGCGCCGCCACCGGCTATCGGCCGACCTACGGTCGCGTTAGCCGTTACGGCGCCATGGCGCTTTCTTATTCCATGGATAAACTTGGCCCGCTGGCACGGTCTGCCGAGGATTGTACGCGCATCTTTGCGGCCATCGCCGGCCACGACTTTCAAGACCGCAGCACGTTACGGATTGACAAGGCTGCGTTCACCTTCTCTCCCGCCGCCGAGCTAAAGCCTCGCGCACTTCGCCTCGGATGGCTCACCAACGCCTGGCAAGCGAAGGACCTGGCCCCAGGCGTAGCACCGATTGCCGATGCAACCCACAAAACTTTGAAGAAGCATTTCCCGTCCTTGCGGGATGCCGCCTTGCCGGAAGGCCCTTGGGAAGACGCCGCCAATATCATTCTGGCTTGCGAAGCCGCCTCTGCATTTTCTTCGTTCTTACGCGAAGGCAAAGCTGCCGAACTGACCGACCCCTTGGCCAAGATCGGAGGCTATCCCTCCCTTACTATCCCCGGCACCGATTACAATTCCGCTCTGCGCATCCGGGAAATTCTTCAGGAGAAAATGACGGATCTCTTCGACAACTATGACGTGTTGGCGACCTTGTCGCTGCCTGTGCCCGCCACTCCGCTGGATTTGGACCTTTCCAAGGGCCTGGCATATTCCGACCCGCTTGGAGCAATTGGCAACCTTTGCGGATTGCCGGCAATCTCCGTGCCGTGCGGCTTCACTTCGAAGAAACTTCCCGTTGGCCTTCAGTTCGTTGGCCGAGCGGGCGATGACGGGGCCGTACTGCAGGCCGGCCGCATGTACCAGCAGTTCACCGACTGGCACCGCCACCATCCTCAAATAACTTAATCGGAATCTATCCCGCGGGATTAGGCAATTCCCTTATGGCTAGTTCTTGTTTACGCCCCGGAGGATTTCCCCAACGGTTCGAAGAATCGCCGCCCGGCTGAACGGTTTCGTCATCAGCCGCACAGACGGATCGGCATTCGCCATTTCCGTAGCGGCGTGTTCGCTGTACCCCGACATGAACACTACGCATAGCCCCGGATGTTCGGATTGCAGTTGCACAGCAAGCTCCTGCCCCGTCATACCCGGCATCACCATGTCCGTCACCAACAGTTGAATCTCTCCGCGATGTCGATTGGCCAACTCCATGGCCTCCACCCCGTCTTTCGCCTCAATCACGCGGTATCCGCCCGATTCCAAAAATTCCCGCGCAATCTCGCGCACATCCTGCTCGTCTTCCGTCAGCAACACGGTTTCCGAGCCCATCGGTACTTCACCCGTGTTCGTCGAGAATCCCACTTCATCCTCTTTTTGACCCAGCCGCGGCAAATAAATTTTGAACGAGGTTCCCTTACCCAACTCACTGTAGACCCAGATGAAGCCGCCGCTCTGCTTGACGATGCCGTACACCATCGCCAGGCCCAGGCCGGTTCCCTTGCCCTTCTCCTTGGTCGTAAAAAATGGCTCAAAAATATGCGCCTGGGTTTCCGCGTCCATGCCGATGCCACTATCGGTCACAACCAATTGCACGTAAGGCCCCGGCTTCATCAGAGGGTGCGTCGCCGTGTAACTGTGATCGAGTTGCACATTTCGCGTCTCAATAATCAACTTGCCGCCGTTGGGCATGGCGTCTCGCGCATTCACTGCCAGATTCATCAGCACCTGTTCCATTTGGCTGGCGTCCGCTCGAACTGTACCCAACTCATCTTCCGTGCGGACCATCAACTCAATGTCTTCACCGATCAGCCGCGGAAGAAGCTTGCCCATTTCTTCAACCACCGAATTCAGGCTGATTATTTGCGGTTGCAGAACCTGCATGCGACTGAACGCCAGCAACTGACGTGTTAAAGCCGTAGCGCGGTCGGCGGCCTTGTCGATCTGCTCCACTTTGCGGCTGATCGGCTCGGCCGGTCCCAATGCATTCAGCAGCAGCTCCGTATGTCCCTTAATGACCATCAGCAGATTATTGAAATCGTGCGCCACTCCCCCGGCCAGCCGTCCTACCGCCTCCATCTTCTGCGCCTGCCGCAACTGCCCTTCCAGCTGCCGACGTTCACTGATGTCTTGCGCAACTACCAGGCGCACCCGCTTCCCCGCATATTTGAGCTCGTGCGAAATCGTCTCCACCTCGAAGGTTCGCCCTTCCCTCGCGCGGTGCAGCCAGAATTCATGCTCTTCGCTTTCCGCCTTCAGTTCCTTCAAATAGTCGAAGGCCGTCTCCCGCTGTTCACTAGGGTGAATCTCCAGCACGCTCATCTGCTCGAACTCTTGCGCGGTATAGCCATACAGTTCCAGCGCTGCCCGATTGACCTTCAAAAAACGCAATGTGCTGATCTCGTAAAGCCACGTCGGCAACGGATTGTATTCGAACAACAGCCGCTGCATCGCTTCGTTCTTCCGCAGTTCCTCTTCCACCCGGCGCCGTTCGATCGCCAGGGCGATATGGCCGCCCACCGATTCCAGAAACTCCAGATCGCGTTGGTCGTACGATTTCTCGTTACGATAATGCTGCACCACCAAAACGCCAATCGTTGCGGTAGGCGTTCTGAGGGGCACGCCCAGCCATGCCGGCGAGGGTGATCCCACCAATTCCACTTGGCCTCCGGCTGCTAGGCGGTCGAACTCCGACTGTGGTATTAAGCTGGCGCGGCCCGTGCGGAACACATACGCGGTGCAGCTTTTTCCCACTTTCTGCGGTGGCGGCGCCGTATCGAACTCGTCCACAAAAAATGGAAAATGAAACGTGTCATTCTCGGCATTGTGGAGTGCCACAAAGCAATTGTCCGCCTGCACAACACGCATCAAAGCCATGTGGATTCGCGTTAGCAACTGGTCGAGATTCGCCGTTTCGTTCAGCGCGTGCACGATCTCCGAAATGACCGCTCGTTCCGACTCCATGCGGTAAACCGCGCTCACATCCGTTCCGTAAAACAGGACGCCGCCCAGTCTTTCTGCTTCCCTGTTCTGGCAGGTGAACTCGATCCACCGCCACAGACCGTCGCGGCAAAGGAACCTGGCTCGCTGCGTCACCTTACCGCCTGGTGTATCTGCAAGAGCCTTCAACTTGGTCCGCATCCGCTCCAAATCGGTAGAGTGCACGATGGCGTGGATGCTTCGGCCCAGCAGGTCTTCCAGTCGGTAGCCGAGTATGTTTTGGAATGTCGAGTTGGCGTACTGCACCGTACCATCCGCCGCTAGCACGGCAACCAGTTCCTTTGCAGAGTCTAAAAGAATCGCAAGCTGTTGAGACCCGAGAGCGAGTCCGGGTTCACTGAGAGATCGCTGTGCCATGAGTTTGCGCTTCGCACCGGGCGGCGGGCGAGCAAACTATAACCGCCAAGGGGACGTTCGGAAGCCTCCAGAAAATCGATGTGGTGCCAGTCTCAGTCTTGCGGGCGTGCCAAAGTGAACCTGCTCTCACAATAGAGAAATTATCCCGTGTGGTAAATCCGCTTCCCTGCTTACGTTGCTAAAATATGACTGTCCTCTAGTACAGGTCGCTCCGGCTCGTTGTGAAACTCGGCTCTTTGCGCTTTTTCGGCAAGTCGCGGCAGCCATGGCTTCCAATCCTTCGCCGGCCGTTGCAAGTACGGCCTTCTGCTTGCCCTGAGCAACAAAGGGAGATCGACCGCCAGTTTTCAATGCAGTAGAAATCCACTGAGCGTAATGGCCAATCCCACCACGCCCAATGCCGACCCCAGCAGCCAGAACGGCTGCTTCTTCGTTAGCAAGGTTAGCGAACAGACGATCAGCGCTATTTCCAACACCACTTCCCCGGCATCGTAACGGTCCACCCGGCGTCCGGCTACATCCCGCTCTGCTTCCAATTGCTTCGCTTCGTCGCCTGCCGCAGTCTTTTCCTTATCGTAACGGGTCGCCTCCGCAAGGTACTTCTCCCGCAATTCCGCCGCTTTCTCTTTCTCGACCGGAGTAAAAGCTCCGAGCATGTCTGCAACACTTTGCATCTCGTGCAACCGAATGTTCCGCGCCTGGAACAGTGCCCATTGATCTGTAGCCTTCGTTTGCAGGATCAATTCTTCGGTGGAGGCGCGATGCCCGAGCAACGTTGCAATCGCTACCAGCACCGCTAGAATCGACATCGTCACCGCCACCGGCATCATCAACCGGTTGTCGCCGTTATGCTCCCCAGCCTCGTGCGCTTCCATCACTTCGTGCATTGTCACTCCTCGGCGCACGCCGCATGAAAACACCAGAGCCTCACGCAGCAGTTCGTTGTTTTGTATACCTGGGCGGTCTGGGGATTGCTAGGCGCGGATTATTTTACCCGTTTGGCTCGTCTGCGATAGCCTTCAGGCTGTCCGCGGCTGCAAGGATCGTGCGATCGATGTCTCCCGTGGTGTGCGCCACGGAGACAAACGCAGCTTCAAATTGCGAAGGCGCCAGAAAAATGCCACGACTCAGCATCTCTCGGAAGAATCGCGCATACAGCTTGGTGTTCGAGCGCTTGGCGTCGCTATAGTTGGAGACCGGATCCGGCGTGAAAAAAACGGTGGCCAGAGAGCCGATGGTATTGATCTGCCCAGACACACCAGCGTCCGACAAACCTTTCTTCAAGCCCGCCACCAGTCTCTTCGAAAGTTCGTAGGTCCCTTCATACGTGCCTGGTTTGCTTAATTCGCTCAACGTGGCAATTCCGGCGCGCATTGCCAACGGATTCCCCGCGAGGGTACCCGCCTGGTACACCGGCCCGAGCGGAGCCACATTGTTCATCAACTCCGCGCGACCCGCATACGCCGCCACCGGCACGCCACCACCGATGATTTTTCCCATTGTCGTCAAGTCCGCTTCGATCCCAAAGACGTCTTGTGCCGAGCCGTTCTTCAGACGAAACCCCGTGATGACTTCATCGGCGATCAGCAGCGCGCCCTCGCGTCGCGTCAGTTCACGCAATCCTCGCAAAAACCCTTCTTTCGGCAGCACCACGCCCATATTCGCGGCCACTGGCTCCACGATCACGGCAGCGATCTTGCTCTTGTGTTCCGCAAACAGCCGCTCCACTGCGCTCAAATCGTTGTACGGGGCATTGAGTGTCAACGCTGCAAGCGCCTGCGGCACTCCAGGGCATTCGGCGATACCCAGTGTGGCCAGTCCCGAGCCAGCTTGAGACAAAAAGCTGTCGGCGTGGCCGTGGTAACCACCCTCGAATTTCACAATCAAATCGCGCTTGGTCACGCCGCGCGCCAACCGCACCGCGCTCATCGTAGCTTCGGTTCCGCTGGACACGAAGCGCACTTTTTCCAGGAACGGAATCGCCTTGGTTATCAACGTCGCCAGTTCCAGCTCTAATTCCGTTGTCACTCCAAAGCTCGTTCCGCGCTGTGCCTGATCTGCGATAGCGGCGGTAACCGCTGGATGCGCATGCCCCAGCAGCATCGCGCCCCACGAGCACACATAGTCCACAAGCACGTTGCCATCGGCATCGTATAAATATTGGCCACTACCCTTTGCGATGATCAGTGGCTCGCCCCCGACCGAGCGAAACGCACGCACCGGGCTGTTTACTCCGCCCACCAGCACCTTTTCCGCGCGCTCAAATATCTCCCGCGATCGTTTCCGTTCCGGACTCCCCATTTTTGTTCCTTGGTTCATAGGTACACCTGTGCTCGCCGGAGCAAACCACTACTCCTTCAGCCAACGAGCGGCGTCTTTTGCGTGATAAGTCAGAATAATTTCCGCGCCGGCGCGCTGAATCCCCGTCAGAATTTCCATCGCGATACGCTTTTCGTCAATCCAGCCCTTTGCCGCCGCGGCCTTTACCATCGAATATTCCCCACTGACGTTATACGCGGCCACCGGTACCTCGACAGCCTCCCGAACGCGTCGAATGATGTCCAGATACGCCAGCGCCGGCTTGACCATCACAATGTCCGCGCCTTCCTCCAGGTCCAACTCCACTTCCTTCAAGGCTTCGTTGCTGTTTGCCGGGTCCATCTGATAACTGCGGCGATCGCCAAACTGCGGCGCCGATTGCGCAGCCTCTCTAAACGGCCCGTAGAAACCGGAGCAGTATTTCGCGGAATATGCCATGATCGGCACGTTTTCGAATTTGTTCTCGTCCAATTTCTCGCGAAGCGCTCCCACCCGGCCGTCCATCATGTCCGAAGGCGCCACCATATCCGCTCCCGCGCGCGCATGAGACAAAGCCTGCTCACTCAAGATTTCCAGCGTCTCATCATTCAACACTTCGCCATGCTCAATCACGCCGCAATGCCCGTGGTCCGTGTACTCGCACAGGCATACGTCGGTAACAACCAGCAGGTCCAGCTTGGCGTTCTTTATTCCTTCGATCGCCCGTTGCACCACGCCATCTTTCGCCAGCGAACTGCGCCCCCGCGGGTCCTTGCTCTCGGGCAGTCCGAACAAAATCACTCCCGAAATCCCCAGTGACTCTACTTCCCGGCATTCCTCCACAATCTGACCCGCTGACTGCTGATGCACGCCCGGCATCGAGGCAATCTCATTGCGCACCTTGCTGCCCGGGCAGACAAACATCGGGTAGATAAACCCTGCCGCGCTCAGACGGTGTTCCCGCACCAACGAGCGCAATTTCTCCGTTCGCCGCAAACGCCGCGGCCTCTGCAATGGAAAGCTCACTCGACTTTCGCTCCTGCGGGAATGTTCTTCCCGTTTTGCATAAAGTAATCCGTCAACGCAACCAGCACCGCGCTCACCGTGGTATCGGCGGCCAGCACGATGCGTTCCACCCTCGCGGCCCGCAGCGCCTTCTCGGTTACCGGCCCGATTGCCGCGTAAACCGCGCTCCGCGACAACCCTTCGAATTTCTCACGCCCTAACACACCCCGCAAATGATGCACCGCCGAAGGACTAAAAAACAAAATCGCGTCCACGGTGCCCTCCAGCGCGGACCGCACCTCGTTCATCGCAACGTCGTCTGGTCGAACGGTCTTGTACGCGACCAGATCGCATACCTCGGCCCCAAACTCCTTCAACTTTCCGACCAGTTCCGGGTTTGCCCGATCGCTGCGCGGCAGAAATACACGCTTGCCACTCAGCTTATCCCGAAGCTCATTGGCCAGCTCCGTGCCCCGATGCGTTTGCGCCACATAGGTAACGTCCATCCCCGCATTTTGCACCGCATTGGAAGTTCCCGGCCCAACCGCGGCAACGCAAAGCTTCGAGAAACTGCTCCCCAGATCAATCCCCGCCGACTCCGCACGCTCTTGCAACGCGCGGACCGCATTCTGACTGGTGAACAGTACCCAATCCCATCGAGCCGCCGCGCGAATTGCCGCATCGAGCGCCCCCAGGTCGTCCGGTGGTCCGAACGCAACCATCGGCGCCAACACCGGTACCGCACCCATCGCACCCAGCTCTCGAACCAACGATTCGCTCTGCTCCACCGCCCGCGTTACCACCACGCGCCTACCCGCCAGCGGATTCTTCACGCCTTCACCCACGTGCCCGATTCACCTCATCGAGAATTCCGCGTGCCCCGCCTTCAATCAGCAGCTGGGCCATGCGTTGCCCCAACTCTGCCGCTTCCGCCGCGGGCGCGCTCAGCTTTTTCCGCACGTATTGCGCGCCATCCACTGAACAGACCACCGCCTCCATCACTAACTCTCCGCGCTCCATGCGTGCCCATGCTCCCAGCGGCACCTGGCAGCCACCTTGCATCGCCGAAAGCAGCGCCCGTTCCGCAATAATCACCGTGCGAGTCTCTTCGTCGTCCAGTTTCCCAAGAATCTGTGCGGCTTCCTGGTCTTTCACTCGAGACTCAATGGCGATGGCGCCCTGCCCGACGGCGGGCAACGAAATATCCGTCGAAAGCGGCTCGGTGATTTTCTGACTCCAACCTAATCGGTCCAACCCGGCCTTTGAAAGGACAATCGCGTCGTATTCCCCGCTCTCTACTTTGCGGAGTCGTGTGTCGACGTTACCTCGCAATTCCCGAATGTCCAGATCCGGCCGGTGATGCCGCAGTTGTGCTTGCCGGCGCAGGCTGCTGGTGCCCACGCGAGCGCCCTGCTTCAGATTTGCAAGCGTAACCCCTCCATTCGACACCAAACAATCGCGCACATCGTCGCGGCGGCACACCGCCGGAAAAAACAGCCGCCCCGGTGTCTCGGTCGGAATGTCCTTCACACTGTGCACTGCCAGGTCCACGCTCTCGTCCAGCAGCGCCTCTTCCAATTCCTTGATGAAGATTCCCTTCCCGCCAATCTGCGTCAGCGGAGCTTGCTGCATTTTGTCGCCGGAAGTCTTGATGATCACAACTTCGGCTTCCACCCCGGTGATCTGGAACAGTTGCTTGCGGACAAACTCCGCCTGCCAGCGCGCCAAAATGCTTCCGCGGCTCCCGATGCGCAACGGCCTCACAATTTCTCCTTATCGGAAAGGTACAGGTCTCGCAAGGCTTCAATGCCTTGGATTTTCTTTCGAAACTCTTTTTCCGCGCGCAGGCGCTCCGCGGGAGCGATTAGCAAGCGCTCCAGCAACTCGTCCATCAGCCCACTAAGTCTCTCGTGCTCTTCACCGCTGTAGGTCGCCGCGCCATTCAATTTTTCCTTCAGAAATTCCGCGCGCTTCTGTTTCAGGGAATCGCGCAGAGTATCCAGCACCCCGATGAGTTCCACGCTTGCTTGCCAGGAGATGAACTTCCCGACATGTTCCTCCACGAGCGACTCGGCCTTGGGAACCTCGCTTTGCCGGGCATTGCGATTCTGCTGCACAATTTCGCTCAAGTCTTCCATGCTATAGAGATAGGTGTTGTAGAGTTCACCCACCGCCGCAGCGATGTTTCGGGGCATGCCCAGATCCATCAGAAACAGCGCCTTGTTTCCCCGTGCGGCCATGGCCCGTTCCATCAGCGGTTTGGTCAACAGCGGCTCTTGCACTCCGACTGCGGAAACAATCACGTCGGGCAGCTTCAGCGCCTTGTCCCACTCACCCCACTCAATCACTTCACCGTCGTAGGAACGCGCAAACTCCTCGGCCTTTTCTCGCGATCGGTTGCTCACATACAGCCGCTTGATCTTGCGGTCGCGCAATTGCGACACAACTTGCTCGCTGATCGTCCCAGCGCCCAACACCAGCGCGCTGCGATCGTTCAGCTTGCCGAAAATTCGCTCGGCCAACTTCATTCCCGCCGAAGCTACCCCCATCGGTCGGGTTCCTAATTCCGTTTCCGCACGCACTCGCTTTCCAATCTCCAATGCCGCCTGGAACAACCGATTCAGCACCGGACCCGTGGCATGGCCGTCGTGCGCGCGCAAGTAAGCCTCGCGCACCTGCCCTAAAATCTCCGCCTCGCCCAGCAGCATCGATTCCAACCCGGCCGATACCCGGAACAAGTGGCGGACCACGTCATGATCGTAATGGTGGTACAGCGAGGGATTCAGCACATCTGGCTTCAGCGCGTGGAACCGGCACAGATAATTCGAAAGCGCGGCGGCCGATTCGCGGTTCCCGCCCGGTCTCACTCCGTAGACCTCGCTGCGGTTGCACGTCGAAAGCACCAGCGTCTCTTCCAGGATTCCCGTCGACCGCAGTTCTTCTGAAGCGCGTTGCGCCTGTTCGGCGGAGAAGGACACCTTCTCCCGCACCTCCACCGGTGCAGTCCGGAAATTCAGGCCAACGAGTACAATTTCCATACCGCTGCTCGAACGCTCCTAAAAATACCGGTGATGCTGCGAAAGATAGAGATTCACCACCGTGAAACTCAAAATCACCAGGACAAAATTAAAAATGCAAAGCTTCGATGCGCGCGCTCCACGCCACGCCGCCGTGCGCGCCAACCGGAAATACGCTACATACAAACCAAGCACGAGCAGCGTCACGATGTACTTGGGATCGAAATACGCGGGTTGCCCTGGCTGCCGGTCCGCCACCACATAGCCAAGGATGGTTCCGACCGCGATGGTGATCAGACCCAGCAGAACGCTCGAATGGCTCATGCGCTCCAGTAACTCCAATGGCGGTAGCCTCCAAACCGCGTCAGCAAGTTTCCGCGCCTTCAAATAACGTTCTTCGGCCAAATACAACAGGCTCAGCACACAAGACAACGCGAACGCCGCGTACGCCAGAATGCTCAGCGTAACGTGCAATGCGAACATTACCCCGTGCGCCGTCGTAGGCGGCGTCTCGTGGTTGGGAATCAGGTAAGCGGTGAAGAAGAAGACCAGAATGATCGGCAACACGAACCCGCCAACGGTCCTCTGACGATGGTAAATCTCCAGGCAAAGGTAGGTAACCGCCAGCAGCCACCCAAACAGCGACATTGACCCCTGCAGGTCATGATACGGAACGGTGTGAGTCCCTTTAGCGCGCATCAAGAGCGCCAGGTAATGGGCCACTAACCCTAAGAACATCAATACCGTAGCCAGCCTCCCGGTCAACTCCTTGCCGGTATTCAAGAAACGCAGATACAACCCCATACTGAGCAGGTACGCCAGTACGGTTACAATCACAAAGGTTTGGCTCATCGACTCTGCCCACGCCTATTTGGGACCAAGTGGCCTAATTCCCCCAGTTTACGGTTATGCG
>Ga0335076_10001781_pt1 | contig 21016 bp, 23 predicted proteins | sample Lox_Sample_25_FD_206717 | JGI IMG/M metagenome (GOLD analysis project Ga0335076, IMG submission 206717) | Soil microbial communities from Loxahatchee National Wildlife Refuge, Florida, United States - Lox_Sample_2.5 | ecosystem: Environmental > Terrestrial > Soil > Wetlands | place: USA...
TGCTCGCGCGTAAAGTGCAGCGCCGCGTACGGGCCGGAGCCGGCTCGATCCACGGTCTCCGCCAGCGCTACGGTCAGATTGGCGACGCGGAAGGAATGGCCCGAGGTCGTCGGATCGCGCGCTTCAATGGCCGTCACCGACGCCTTGACAAATCCTTCGAACAAGTTGTGGATGGCCTGGTAAAGCAAACTGTTCTCAAGCGCCACGGCGGCCTGGCTCGCCAGCGACTCCGCAATCGCCTGCTGATGACGGCTGAAAGCCACCACCTGCGTGGCGGTTGCGGTCACGGAATGGAGGCGCGCCTCGCGCTCTCGCTTGGCGTTGATCAACTGCACCACTCCTGCTACCTCGCCGCGCTGGTCCTTCATCGGGATGGCGAGGATCGACTTGGTGCGATAACCTGATTCCTCGTCGAATTGCCGGTTGAAGGTGTAGGGCACGCTTGGAGGCAGGCGATACGCATCCTCAAGGTTCACCCCTTCGCCGGTCTTGGCCACATAGCCGGCGATCGAGCCTTCGTTCACTTCCAGCAGCGCCTCGCGAAACTTCAGCGTGACGGAATCGTTTTGGGCCAATTTGAAGCGTAGGCGGCGCCGCACGTGCTGGCGGCGGTCGGTTTGCTCAGGGGCCAAATGGCTGGGAATGGGTTCGGCCAGATAGAGCGAGCCGGCGTCGGCCGAGGTGATTTCGCGCATCTTGATCAGGATCATCTCGAGCAGCGCGCTGGTGTCATGTTCGGCGGAGAGCGCCGCACCAATCTGGTTCAACTCTCGGATCTCGTGCGTCGCCAGGGCCAGCCGTTCGCCCAGCTTCTCGCGCGACTCAAGCAGGTTCATATGCTCCAGCGCATTGCCGGCCATGCGCTCCAGCAACTCAAGCGGCGTATTGACGGGGAGATACGCATAGACCAACGCATCCATACGCGGGTCGGAGAAGCGACGGTCCGAGAGTGCGACAATGCGAATGTCCGGAGTGCGCAGCAGGTCTGCCGCGCGCGCCACCAGCAATTCCGAAGAAGCGATGACCACGCGCGCCGACTCGCGCGCCAGCCGCGCGCCATTGGTCGGACGGCCCTCCAGGCTCTCCAGTTCCACACGACGGAAGTTGTGCATACCGGCCGTCGCCTTATCCGCGATGTCGTCGCCCGAGAAATAGATCACTACCGGCTGCGGTACCAACTGCGGTTTGGCAAGGGCTGCAGAATCGGGCTGAGTGGAGGCCGCCATCATCAACAGTCTTTTGGAAAAATCAGGAGAGTGCGAGGTAAATATAGCAGAGTTCGCGCGCGAATCGAGCCAGTCGCAGTGGCCTCGGTCCTTCCTAAGTACCTTCCCCGGCCCGGCGCAGGTTATAGAGAGTAAGCAGAACGCTGACCAGCGCCATTGCGAGGAAAATGGCGGCACACGTTGTCCATTCGGGGTAAAGCTGCCGCGGTGGAGCGAATGCCATGATAAGAAAAAAGACGGGATTGAAATACAGGGGAACTTTCGCCGAGGCGCGCATCGCGCTCCAGTTGTGCTCTCCCTGTATTGAATTGGCTACGAAGAACACGACAAAAGTCACTACCGTGAGCGCAACCACAGTCACATAAGTGACCGCAGTGGCGTGCACGCTGCGCCGGAATGCACAAGCAAAGTCAGCTCGACACGCTGCGGGTCAGTCGCAGCAATGTGGACCTTGACAGGCGTCGGAAGGACGTTCGAGACATAGCCTTCCAAGCCGACGCCACCGATGCGAACGTCAACCGCGGCTTGCGCGGTGGTCGCCAGCACAGCAACAAAAATCAGCGGTAGCAATGAAAGAGGGCGTTTCATTGATATTTAGACAACATATTACGTGCAGTCCGCTGGTCGTCCCAAGAAACTCATTTCTGTTCGGTTTTCAGAACAACAGAAAGAACTGCGATTCGTTAACTTTCGCAGGCCTCGCCCAGCATTACAATATTTTCGTGGTCAACCTGGGCAAGCTCATCCTGTTTGTTGGCGCGGCGCTGATTCTGGTCGGGCTGTTGCTCATGCTTCTGGGGAGGACCCAGCTTCCCATCGGCCGGCTGCCGGGAGACATTGTCTACCGCCGCCGCAACTTTGCCTTCTACTTTCCGCTGACCACCTCGATCCTACTCAGCATCGTGCTTTCCCTGGTGTTCTACTTTCTTAGCCGCATGCACCGTTAGAATGCGCGCGCCTCCGGGCCATGAACGCCTACAATGGGCGGGCCCATCCATGACTGAACGGAAGCGCCCTGCGTACAGCATCATTATTCCTGCCTATAACGAAGGCCAGCGCCTGGAGGCCACGCTCGCAAAGGTCACCGCCTACGCCGCCGAGATCGGCTGGAGTGCGGAAATCATCGTGGTCAATGACGGCTCGCGCGATTCGACGGCCGCGATCGCGCGGGGGTGGGCGCAGCAAAATTGCCAGGTGCGCCTGCTGGATAACCCGGGCAATCGCGGCAAGGGCTACAGCGTGCGCCACGGCATGATGGAGGCCACCGGTGGCGTGCTGTTGTTCACCGACGCCGACCTGTCATCGCCCATCGCAGAGGCGCAAAAGCTGATTGAGGCAATCAAACAGGGCGCCGACATTGCCATCGGTTCGCGCTGGCTGCGCAGCGAGCTGCAGACCGAGCGCCAGCCGGTTTATCGCCAACTCTTCGGGCGAGTTTTCAACCTGATGCTGCGCACCCTGCTCGGCCTGCGCTTCAAGGACACCCAGTGCGGTCTGAAAGCCTTCACCGCCAACGCCGCTCGGATTGTCTTCACTCGCCAGCGCATCGAGCGCTGGGGCTTTGACCCCGAGATACTCTACCTCGCCAACAAATTCGGGCTAAAGACCGCGGAAGTGCCGGTGGAGTGGGCGCACGACGAACGCTCGAAGATTAACCCGCTGGTAGATGGCCTTCGCATGCTCGCGGAGATGATACGTGTTCGCTGGTACCAACTAACCGGCAAGTACGGACAGCCGGCAGCCGGCGAAGACACCCAGTGAGGTCGCTCAAGAGGCTGCCGCTTTGAACGCTGTGGCCTGCAAAGGGATGGTCTTCACTTTCCCCCCTCGCATGACCACCGTGTGGCTGGTGGAGCAGGGTCCGCACAACCAGTAATGTTCGACCCTCGGCGCTGGCTCGGCGCTTCCCACCAGCTTCGGCCCATGAGGGCTGGCGTTAAGTTCCATGTGGAACAGCTTGCCGCGCCGCAAGTATTGAAAGGGTACGGAGCAGGCCGGGTTGGCGCATTTGGAAATCATAGGCTTGGATTGCTCTTGCCCCTACCCTAAGCGGATTCGATGTGGGAACCGGCGCAAAAGCTGCCTGAGAGCTGCCCGCCAGCCATGCATTATGCGGATTGCACCAATTCGGTAATGCGACGATGGCCCTGCCGGCTGCTTTCGTCTGGCATTTCCGTCCGGAGTGTGCAACCACTTTCTGTCGCGCCGCGGCGGATTCTCGCCTATCATACGTGCGCCGGTTCCGGCCAATCCATCGAACGCCAGGATTCCGATGCAGCTGCAGTTGCAGGTAGCCCGGTTTGCCAACGTCGCGGTCATCCGCTGCCAGGGGCGCATTGTCTTCGGCCAGGAAGTCGATGAGCTGCGCGTAACCGTCCTTTCCCTGCTGAAGGACACCAACCACGTTGTACTGCAACTGGAGGGCGTGCAGCAGATCGACAGCGAAGGTCTGGCGGCGCTGGTGGGGCTTTTCATCTCCGCCCGCAACCGCGGGGGCGAACTCAAGCTGGCGGAACTCTCGCCGAAATCGCGGGACCTGCTGCGGGTGACGCGCCTCGATGAAGTTTTCGGCAGCTACAAGTCCGAGCGGGAGGCCATCGCGGCCTTCGGTGCGCCCGCCGTAATCGCCCGCAGACCCAGCTCGGATGAAGACACGCGGTTCTAAGAACCCTAGCGCTTGTCGAGTAGCGCCTGGATCTCGTGTTCGAGTTTAGGAAAATCGGCCGCGCCAGCGTGGCGTGCGTGAATGAGCCCGTCACGACCGATCAGAAAAGTGGTTGGCAAACCCAACACTCCTCCGAACTCCTCCGCAATCTTCTGGTTGCCTGCCACGATCGGGTAGTTGACCTTATATTCACGACAGAAATCGCGCAGCGTGCTCTCAGGATCGTCCATGGAAATGCCGATACTCTCGAGTCCTCGCGCGCGATACTTTTCCTCCAGGACCATGAATTGCGGGATCTCATCGCGGCACGGAATACACCAAGCAGCCCAGAAGTTGACCAGCAGCACCTTGCCCTTGTAGCCGGAAGGATTGATTGCGTTTCCGCTCAAATCGGTAAGAGTGATCGAAGGAGCGGCGGCAAGGGCGGGCTGTTTGCTGGTCACGGCGCGACGGCGTGCCAGGTGAACGAAGACGCCCGCCAGTCCCGCAATCGCGATGAGAACTGCGCCTCGTTTTAACCATCCACCAGGCGTCAATGTCCTATTCGCCCTTCTGCTCCGGGTAGCCTTTCTCCACCCAGTCTGAGCCGAAGCTGGTAGCGAGGTAGAGCATCTTGACCCGGGTGAATCCCAGACGCCTGAGCTCCGCGAATGCCGGACGAATGTTCGGACAATGCTCCCAGGGACAGCATCCGCAATAGATGACAACGAACCGGTCCCGAGCGAGTGAGCTCGCGTGCCTCCGCAGCTTGTCGATTCCTTCCGCCTTGCTCGCCGGGCCAACATCTTCGGCTCCCGGAATATGTGCCTGAAGAAAGATCAGCCTCGGGCCTACGTAGAAGATCGTCGGCTTCGCGCGCGATTGGAGAGCCTTCACCAGCTCCGCTGGCTGGATGAGGTCGGAACCGCCGGGCGCCGGTTCGGAGGATTGTCCCAGAGCGAGTGCTGCCGTCAGCAGCGTCAAAAGGCAGAATCCGGCGCGGACCTGATTCCATGCATTCATCCGGTTTCCTCAAGGGGCGCGGCGTCCGTGGTGGGCCCGCCAGGATTCGAACCTGGGGCCAAGGGATTATGAGTCCCCTGCTCTACCGCTGAGCTACGGGCCCATCTGCGGTCAATCTATCACAATGCCAAGTACTTAGATCGGGGCAAGGGCGCGGTGTGGGGGCTTGTGGTGCAAATCTCACCAAGCGCTCGTGCTCTCTCAAAAGGAAATCCGTTTTTGCCAATTCAAACGTTGCGCGAGATTTCCACAGACCCATGCCAGTACCTTTAATCACTTGGTTAATCAGCCTTGGTAGAATTCTTGTCCACCCCGAGTCGAGTATGAAAGTCGCACTGCTAGCGTGGGAATCTCTCCACTCCATTCCCGTGGGCGGAGTCGCTGCCCACGTCACTGAACTGGCAGCTGCACTCGAGCGCAAGGGTCACGACGTGCATGTGTTCACGCGCATGGGGCCAGGACAGGCGCACTACGAGCTGATCCACGGCGTGCAATACCACCGCTGCCCGTTCCCGTGGAACTCAGACTTCGTCACCGAGATCAACGACATGTGCCGCTCCTTTGCGCACCACGTGTGCGCGGCCGAGGACGCCCATGGGCCGTTCGACGTAATCCACGCGCACGACTGGCTGGCCGGCAATGCCTTGATCTGGATCAAACAGGGACGCAGCCGGAAGACCGTCCTGACGCTGCATTCCACTGAGTATGGGCGCAGCGGCAACCAGTTTCACAACGGCCGCTCGGAGCGCGTGCGCACCCAGGAGCGCGCGGCTACTTATTGGTGCGACCGCGTGGTCACTGTCTCCTACTCGCTGAAAAAAGAAATCATGTGGATGTACGAGGTCCCGGACTGGAAGGTTGCAATCATCTACAACGGGGTGAACGTCCACAATTACGACGGATGGCTCGAGCCCGCGGCCGTCAAGGCGCGTTACAGCATTGGTCCTACGGATCCCACCGTGCTTTTCTCCGGGCGCGCCGTCTACCAGAAAGGCCCCGACCTTCTGGTCGAAGCCATCCCTCACCTGCTGCGGCACCAGCATCGGGCGAAGTTCGTGTTTGTCGGCGATGGCGAAATGCGGGCGTCGGTCGAGCAGCGCGCCTGGGACCTAGGTGTTCACGGTTCCTGCCGTTTTCTTGGCTTCCGCAACAACGGAGAGCTCAGCGATCTCTACAAGGCGTGCGACGTAGTCTGCGTCCCCAGCCGCAACGAACCGTTCGGCATTGTGGTGTTAGAAGCCTGGAGCGCAGGCAAGCCAGTCATCGTCACCATGAATGGCGGTCCTAACGAATACGTCTGGCACGAGGTGAACGGACTGAAGATTTATCCCAACTACGATTCGGTCGGCTGGGGCATCGGCACCGTGTTCAACAACTGGGAGTGGGCGCGCTGGATGGGGCGCAACGGCCGCGTCGCGGTCGAAGCCGGTTTCACCTGGGACGCTATCGCCGACCACGTGGTCAACGTTTATAGCAACTAATCGCATCCCAAACTGGACGGCCGAGGCGAACGAGCCACTATGAACAAACTCCCCGATTCCATCGATGGGCTGCCCAACATTTGCGGGGCGGAGGAGCAAGTCGCCGCTGCTACGGCGGACAAAGGCCCCGTCTACCTGCACGACAGCGGCATTGACTTTGGCCGCATTAAGAGCGCCTTTGCCATCGCCTTGCACATGCACCAGCCGCTGATTCTTGCTGGCACAGGTGATCTGCGCAATGCGCCGGTCATCAGCAATCTGCAATATATGATGGAGAACCCCCACATCGGCGACAACCACAACGCGCCGGTCTTCCGCTGGTGCTACGAGCGGATGGGCGAGTTCATTCCGCAGCTAGTTCAGGAGGGCAAGCAGCCGCGCGCGATGCTCGACTACTCCGGCTGCCTTCTCTACGGCCTGCTGAAAATGGGAGTGGAGGATGTGATCTCGCACCTGCGCCGCATCACCTGCGATCCCAATTTCCGCCGCTGCGCCGAATGGCTCGGCACAGCGTGGGGACACGCGGTAGCTCCCAGTACTCCCACGCAGGATTTTCGCCTGCACGTCCTTGCCTGGCAGCACTACTTTGCCGCGCTCTTCGGCTTCGATGCGCTGGCGCGCGTGAAAGGATTTTCCCCGCCAGAAATGGCGCTGCCCAACCATCCCGACGTTGCCTATGAGTTCGTGCGCACGCTCAAAGACTGCGGCTTTCGCTGGGTGCTGGTGCAGGAGCATTCGGTCGAGCGCGTGGAAGATGGCAGCAGCCTGCAGCAGCGCCACCTGCCGCATCGCCTAGTCGCCAGAAATTCCGAGGGCGCGAGCGCCAGCATCATCGCCGTCATCAAGACCCAAGGCAGTGATACTAAACTCGTCGCGCAGATGCAGCCTTACTACGAAGCCCGCGGCTTGGGACGCATGTCGCTAGGCGGGCGCCAGGTGCCGCCCATCGTGACCCAGATCGGCGACGGCGAGAACGGCGGCGTCATGATGAACGAGTTCCCGCCCAAGTACATGGAGGTCATGCGCGAAGCCTCGGGCTCGGAGACTCCGTCCGTAAATGTCACCGAGTATCTCGAATACCTTTCGTCGCTCGGCATCCAGGAGAGCGACTTGCCGGCCATTCAGCCGCTGCACCAGAAGCGCATATGGGACCGCTTCCAGCCCGGGCAGGGACGCGAGCGGCTGGAGAGCGTCATCGGCGAGCTGCGCAAACAGGACAATCGCTTCAACATGGAGGGCGGCAGTTGGACGAACAATCTCTCCTGGGTCCGCGGCTACGAGAACGTGCTCGGCCCCATGGAGGCCGTCAGCGCGCAATTCGCCGAGCGCGCGTTGGGCAAGGTCTCGACCAAAGAGCACCGCTACCGCAATGCTCTCTTCTATCTTCTGCTGACGCAGACCAGCTGCTATCGCTACTGGGGTCAAGGCACCTGGACCGACTACGCGCGCGAGCTGTGCCGACGCGCCGCGGACATCCTGGCGCACGACTTCTGAGCTTCAGTTCGCGCTGCTGGCGTGACCGCCTGCCGATGCACTTCAGGAACATTGCGCAACGGCGGGAATTCATGCACCATTAATCCGCCGCGGCGACACTTCTGGACATCTATATACAGGCAGCATGCCGCCAACGCCTGCTGCGCCTGTTGCGGCACGACCGGTGGGAGGAGATGCGAGACGTCTGGATCGCGGCTGCGGCCATGACGCGCTTTGGCCGGCGCGAAGAATCCCTGGAAAACCTGATGGCCGACGCGGCGCTGGAAGCGCTGCGTGACGCCGATCGCCAGCCTGATGCGCTGGTGGTCACCTCCATGGCTCCCGAGGAGTTCGTGGGCGAAGGCAACTTCGCTTCCCACATTGGGACCTACCTCGGGCTGTCGCGCGTGCCCTCGCTGCGGGTTGAGACGGCGACTTCCTCCGGCGCCGCGGCACTCTACGCCGGGTTCGCGCTGATCGCTTCCGGATTCCATACGAACGTACTGGTGGCGGGTGGCGAGAAGATGACGCACGCCTCCACGCCGCGCGTATCCGAGATCATCAGTCGCGTGATCGATCCCCATGAGCGCTCTTACGGCGCAACCATGCCTGCGCTGGCCGCGATGGTGGCGCGCGCGGCGCTCGCGAAAGGACTCTTCAGCGAATCGGACATGGCTCGCGTGGCGGTAAAGAACCACGCCAACGGAGCGCGCAACCCCTATGCTCACTTCCAGAAGCCGGTGACGATGGAAGAAGTGATGAGCAGCCGTGTGATCGCCGACCCTTTACGGCTGCAGCACTGCTGCCCGATCTCGGATGGCGCCGCCGCCATCCTGCTCACTGCCGATCCTACCGGCACCAAGCTCGCCGGTATGGGCCAGGGCAGCGACTATCTGGCAGTGCGCTATCGCAGCTCGCTCACCGGTTTCCGCGCTACGCAGGACGCCGCCAAAGCCGCATTCAGGATGGCGGGTTTCGGTCCCGAGCGCGTGCAGGTGGCCGAGATCCACGATGCCTTCGCGCCCTTTGAAATTCTGGCGCTCGAAGACATCGGGTTGTTCCCCAACGGCAAAGCGACGAAAGCAGTTCAGAACGGCGAACTGATGCTGGAAGGCCGCCTGCCGGTGAATCCATCCGGCGGATTGAAGGCGCGCGGCCACGCTCTGGCCGCAACCGGCCTGGCGCAGGCGGTCGAGATCGTCTGGCAGCTCACCGGACGCGCTTGGGGACGCCAGGTCAAGGCCAAGGTCGGACTGGCTCACTCCATCGGCGGCATGGCGACCAACAACTGGGTCACGCTGATCGAGCAGGTGGCATGATGGAAATCATTAATGGCTCGCGCTGTCCGGAATGCGGTCTGGTGGTGGCCCCGCCGGTGCGCATCTGCCCGCGCCATCCGCGAGAAATGGTCACCGTCGAACTCTTCGGCTACGGCTCCATACTTTCCTACACCACGTTGACCGCCGCACCCGAAGGCTTCAAGCCGCCTCTCCACATCGCGATGGTGGAACTCCTTCCCGGCGGCGCGCGCATCTTCTGCCACGGCAAGGAAACCCGCGCGCTCAAGATCGGCCGCCGCGTGGCCATCGAGCAAATGGACGGCATCTTCTATTTCGCCAGCCTCGACATCACCGACCGCGTCAGCATGTTCTGGAAACGGCGCGGCGCCGCGCCTCAGCGTACCCGCGACGCCGTCAAGAGCGCCGTCAAACGCTTCTTGAGCGTGTACAAGAACGGCGGGACTGCGCCTCCCTCGAGCGCCAATCAAGAAGAAAAGAAACACGCCGAGAAGAAATAGAGACACCGGCTCGGGTGGGGTTCCGTCCAGGTCAAGGACGGCAAACGCGTTAGCCTTCGCCATCCGCCATGAGGACATAAATGACCCACGGTGCGACCGTCGTTTCGCTTACCCACTTGTAGGGCTCATTGCCTTTGGCCAAGGGCTTGTACGTCGCAACCAGTTTCAGGCCTGCGGTCGCGTAGACGTCGCGGTACGATTCATCTGTCCATAGGATGTCTTCGGCCGGCCTCGCGTCGGCGAAATCCGTGGTGATGATCCTGACCGTATCCCCGGATTGCGCGAATCGATTCTCGGGGTAGTCCTTCGTCCTGAACGAGGCCCATTCGTGGACATAAATTTCGGGTGACGACACAACGCTGATTATCTTCCCTGACGCATTCAACAGCGCCCCGAGGTCGCGGAACAACCGTACCTTCATCGCAAATCCAGGTATGTTGTCGAAGGTGAAGAGGGAAAGAACAAGATCGTACGCAGCAGCCTGAAAGCAGCTCAGGTCATCGTCCTTGATGAGGCGGTAGGTCCCGCCGGCGTCCAGTTCTGCGGCTTTTGCGATCATCTGCGGAGCGATGTCGACCCCGGTGACATCGAACCCAAGCTGTCGCACAAAGCGAGTTGAGCGCCCAGTCCCGCAGCCGAAGTCAATGGCCCGCTTTCCCGTAACGTGTTCATGGATGATCTCGGGAAGGTCTCTGTAGGCAAGGTAATAGGTGTTATCGAACCCGAGCTGCGCGTATGCCTCGGCCCGAGTCGCGTCCTCGTAGCAGTTGCTGAAAGCCATGCGAACCTCTTCAATTCAAAACTTCACTCTCATTCCGCTGCGGAGCATTTTGTAGTGACTAACGCTGGCACGGCCCGGCCAGCCTCTGCCGGATCAAGGCCGGCAAGCTGCGCGGGTTACCCAGCGTGCGCTTCAGCATCTTCCAGGCATGGCGACGGGTGGGCTTGATGCCGTCGCGCGTGAGCACGTGGCTGGCATCGTCGATAGTGTAGAAGTAGCGCCAATAGAGACCGCTCGCGAAATCGGCGGGATTGGTCTCGCAGCCCAGTTGGCAGTTGCGGCGCGCTTCTTCGCCGGCGAGCATGGCGTCGCGCCCGCCGGCATAGTGCGAGTGATCGTGGTTCTGGTGGATGGCGAGCACCACCGAAGAAGCGTCCACCACCGCGGCGCCCACGGCGCGCGCCTTCCAGATGAGCCAGTTGTCCCACCAGAAGCGCCCCAGCGCCATGGCGGGCAGCGGCGGATACAGGCTGCGCGGAAAGACGAAATAGTCGATGGAGCGCGCGATGTTCATGCGGCCCTGCGCCAGGGCGCGGCTGCGCAGCGAGGCTTCCCAGCCGTTGCCATCGAAGAGCAGGGGCTCGGCCAGGTCAAGATCGAGCCGGCGGCCGACCATCAGAAACTTCTCGCGGAAGCCGGTGATGCGCTCGACTGCTTGCGGAAAGTCGGCCAGCAGGATGATGTCCGAGTTTACGTAACAGAGCGCATCGTGCGCAGCCGCCGATTGCGCCTGCTGGAACAGGTCGCTCACCAGCGGGGTGCCGAACTCGTTGCGGCGAACGTCGGCAATATGCCGCAGGCCGAACTCGCGCGCAATCTTGGCTGTTCCCGCCTCATCGCCGAAGAGCAGAATTTCAGGCGTGGGCTTGAGCTCGGTCCAGCTTTGGATGGCGTTGCGCTGGATGACCTCGATGTGCCCGAGAAACGGCTTGGGCAGAGCGAAAATGGTCAGCGGCGTGCCTTGAGAAGCGAACATCATGCGCCAGGAATTCAGCCTGCCAGAATTCTAATGAAATTGTCATCCCGAGCGAAGCGCAACCTGAGCCAAGCGAAGGGAGCACAAGCCGAGGGATCCTGGTTCCTCGCGTTCGATCACGCCTTCTTTTCGCAGGCTCCCAACACAAGATATCGGACGCCTGCCTGTCGCTCGAGATGCTTGAGCAGGCGCCAGCAGTCAACCACAATGCGCGGCGCGCCGGCACGCGACCATCGCTCCGCCGGGATCGACACAAAGTCGCGCCATGGTGTGGTGACCACGACCAGGTCAGCTTCCGCAATGCAATCCTCAGCGCGCTGTGCGAATTGGACTTTTTCCCCAAGCACGCGCGCAGAGTTCTCTTCCCCGAGAGGATCGTACGCGATCACCTTGATGCCGCGCTGCACGAACTCCCGCGCCAGCAGCAAGCCGACGGCCTCTTCGACGACGTCCGTACCTGGTTTGTACGTGAGACCGAGCACCCCCATCGGACCCTCGGAATGCTGTCCGACGAAATCGGCGAGCCACTCCACCTGCCAGCGGTTGAAGTGGTCCACGCTCTGCGCCAGTTCGGGCGACGTTCCCACCCGCCGCGCGAGCGCTGCCATGGCGAGGTTGTCGCGGGGAAAGCACGGTCCGCCATAGCTGACCGCGCCTTTCAGGTATTTGCCGCCGATACGCGTGTCCAGCCCGAGCGCCGAGGTCACGACGTCGGCGTCCGCGCCCGGAATGCGTTCGCTGATGCGCGCCAGCATGTTGGCGAAGCTGATCTTGGTTGTAACGTAGGTATTAACCGCCAGCTTGGTGATCTCGGCGTTGACGAAGTTCATGCGCGCCACTGCCGGCTGGTTCTCGCACACCTGGCGATAAAGCGATTCGAGCGCATCGCCCGCGCGGCGATCGGATTCGCCGATAAGCAGCATGTCCGGATTCAGAAAGTCGCGAATCACGCTCCCCAGCGCGATGAACTCCGGGCTGTAGCACAGGCCAAAGTCTGGCCCACAGCGCTTGCCGCTGCTCTGCTCGAGCAGGCCACGGACGCAGCTTCCGGTCGCGCCCGGCATTACGGTGCTGGTGAGGGAGACCATGTGGTAGTCCTTCTTTGCGGCCAGCGCGCGGCCGATTTCGCGGCACGCCGGCTCCACGTATTTGAGTGAGAAACCGCCGCCCGGCTCGCTCGGCGTAGAGACCACGATGAAGGTGATATCCGCCTTCGCGACGGCTGGCGCAATCTGCTCGACCGCGGTTAGCCGCCCGTCACACTTGGCAAGCATTTCGGCGAGACCAGGCTCGGGAACCGGTGGCACGCACTGATTGATCGCCTCGACCTTGCGCTGGTCGGAATCGACGCCGATCACGGTCACGCCGCGCGCCGCCATGCACGCGGCCAGCGGCGCGCCCAGTTTTCCCAGGCCGATGAGGCAGACGGTAGCGTGAGAAAAATCCGGCATCTATTTTCCCGCCGAGCCGTAGCGCCGGCGCAGGCGAGCCCAATTCTCCGCCCACGGCCGCTTGATGAATGCGTGCAATTTGCGCCCCATCTTCAACAGGCCAGTGGGATCGTTGGACCAAAGATCGGCGCGACCACTGGGCTCATCTGCCAGCACCAGCGAGGCATCCTGAATTGGCGCGGCCGGCGCCACGAGCACACTGCGCCACGGCCTGCGTCCGACCTGGCCGTGGAAATCCTCATGCTCCGGCGAGCGAACTGGACGATATACGGCCGGAAAGCCAGCGCGGTATGCCATCTTTACCAGCGCGCCTTCCGATGGATAACACGCCACCGCACGCAACGCCTGATCGTGGAGTTCAGCTTCGTCCCGCAGGTGAAACAGCGGCTCCTTCCCCGGCACAAAGACGCTTTCAATGAGCAGAACCTTCCCTGTCATGGGGCGCAACCGCCGTAGCGCGCGCAAGGGACTCTCCAAGTGATAAAGAAGTCCGAAGCAAAGCACTAGATCGAAGATGCCGAACTGTTGCGCCTGCAGCTCCTCGGCATCCGCGACATGAAAAGCGATTCCGGGATGCCGTTTACGCGCTTCTTCTATGTTCTCCGCGCGGGCGTCGAATGCGGTCACCTGCATTCCCATCTGCTGCAGCAGACGGGAAAAATGGCCGACTCCGCAGCCGGCATCAAGAACCGTGCACAAGCCCAACCGCTCCCTGAAGTCGCCGATGAAGCCGCGCAGAAATGCGCCCCGCGCCTCTACCAGGCGCTGCGATTCGTCGAGGTCGAAAACGAATGGTGTCGCCACCTAGGCCAGCAACCCTCGCGCACGCAACTGGTCCACGCGCTCTGCGGGGACGGCAAAGAAGTTCCCGTCGACTTCGCTCCGGCCGTCAACCGGCGCAAGCACGCCCTGCTCCTGCAACTGGAACCAGCGGTATCCCATTGTATCCAGCAAAGCCACCACTTCGCGGGGATGATAACCCCAAGGCCGAGTGCGGATCTCCTCCACCTCGCACTGGATCACAGGCCGCGGGCGTGCCGTGAGCAGCTTACAAGCGCCTTTCAGAATGGCCAGCTCGGCGCCTTCAGCATCCAGCTTGACGAAGTCGATCGCCGGCAGCGTATGCCCGGCCAAATATTCGTCGAGCGTCTCGACACGGACTGTGATCGAACTGATGGGATCGGTGACGTTAGGCTGGCGCAGGCTGTTGCAGCCGCTGTTAATCCCGCCGACGAGCGCTAACTCTTGTTTCCCGGCAACGTCGGCAAGAGCGCAGTCTTCCACCTGCACGTTCGTGTAGCCGTTCAGCGCCAGATTCCGCAAGAGTTTCTCGCGCTCACGCGGCGACGGCTCGAAGGCAATAACGCGGCCTGCAGTGCCGACCTTCACCGAGGCCAGCAGCGAATAGAAACCATGATGTGCTCCAATATCGAGTACCGTCATGCCGGGCTGAAGAAAACGCTCGACGAATCGCCACTCGGCAGCTTCGAAATCTCCACGCAGAATGGAGTGGCTGCAGAAGTCGTCTTCTGCCATCCACCAGCTAGCGAATGGCAGACGGACGCGCACCGGTCCGCCGCCCAACCGCAGCTTTAGCCGTGCCCAGAGCATCGCGTTAAACAGCGTACCACTGCGCAAGCGCCTAAAGGCAGCTACAGAAGGTGATCAGTTACGCATCCCTTGCCAGCGGATAATTTACGGCGGCACGCCAAACCTGCCGCGGCTTAGGGTCCTGCGGCATCGGCCTCGGTTCGCTGTGGCGATCGCCGGCCAGGGCGCGGGCAAGCAAAGGCGCAAGCAAATGTGTGTCGGCCAAGAAGCCATCGTGTCCATGCTCGGAAACGAGCTCGAGGTATTGGCTGTTGACGCCCTCAGCGCAGAAGCGCGCGGCCAGGGCCTTCACGTCTGCAGCCGGAAACAGCCAATCCGACGAGATGCCCACCAGCAGCACCTTGGCGCGAACGCGCCGCATGCCTTCAGCCTCTGATGCGTAGCCGCGCTCCAGGTCGAAGGTGTCCATGGCCTTCGAGATCACCAGATAAGTATTGGCATCGAAACGCTCGACCAGCTTGCCGCCCTGGTAATCGAGATAGCCGGCTATGTCGTAGCGGTTGTCCAGCGCTTCAAGCGGATCTTCGCCGTTGCGGTTCGGCTTTCGCGCGAAACGCTGGTGGAACAACCCCGCCGATTTGTATGTACACATGGCAATGGAACGCGCCATCCCGAGTCCGCGCGCCGGCTGCTGTTCGTAGTGACCGTCGCGAAAATCGGGATCGAGCTGGATCACCTGCCGCTGCAGATGATTCAACGCCAGGCCCATCGCCGAAAGCGGCGTTGCGCCGACGGCGATGGCCGTTCCAACCATCTCGGGAAAATCCACCGCCCATTGCAGGGCCTGCATGCCGCCGATGGAACCGCCGATGACTACATTCAGCCGCTCCACTCCCAGACGGCGCAAAAGCTCAAGCTGAGACCGCACCATGTCACGAATGGTGACCAGTGGAAAGTCAGGACCGTAAGGCTTGGCAGTCTGCGGATTGATAGAAGTCGGGCCGGTCGACCCGTAGCAGGATCCCAGAACATTGATTCCGATCACGCACTCGCGCTCCGTATCGAATGGGCGTCCCTGGCCGAACATGCCCTCCCACCACTCGCCCACGCGCGCCGAGCCGGAAAGCGCGTGGCAAACCAGCGTGGCTTCTTCCCCCAGCTTGCCGTAGACAGCATAGTTCAGCGTAACCGGCTGCAAAAGACGGCCGGATTCGAGCTCGAAGGGTTTGTCGGTTGCGAAAGTAAAGCTGCCCTGTATTGTCGGTTCGATGCTCATGACTATCTCCCGGCCGCCGCAGTGGGGACGACTTCGATCCCGGACGTGATCCTCTTTCCTCCGCCGCTTTGCGACTTGGTCAGCGCCTGGTCGAGATCGGCGATGATGTCGCCCACATCTTCGATGCCGATGGAGAGCCGCACCAACTCCGGCGTGGTGCCGGTGGCGCGCTGCTCCTCTTCAGTCAATTGTTGATGCGTGGTCGAAGCCGGATGGATGACCAGCGATTTCGCGTCGCCGATGTTGGCCAGCAGGCTGAACAGCTTTAGCGAGTTGATGAACGTCCGCCCGGCTTCGAGGCCGCCGCGAATGCCGAAGGTGATTAAAGCGCTGGCGCCCTGTGGCAAGTACTTGCGCGAGAGTTCATGCCAGGGGCTCTCCGGCAGCCCGGGATAATTCACCCATTCAACATCCTGACGTTTGGAGAGGAACGTGGCCACGGCGAGGGCATTTTCCGAATGGCGCTGCATGCGCAGGTGCAGCGTCTCCGCCCCCTGCAGCAGCAAGAAGGCATTGAAGGGCGAGAGGCACGCGCCGGTGTCACGCAGACCCTGCACTCGCGCTTTCAGGATGAACGCCAACGGCCCGAATGCCTGGGTGAACGACACACCGTGATACGACAGATCAGGCTCGACGAACTGCGGAAAGCGCCCGGACTTCTTCCAGTCGAAGCGGCCGGCATCGACGATGACGCCGCCGATGGAATTTCCGTGTCCCCCAATGAACTTTGTCGCCGAATGCACCACGATGTCAGCGCCCCACTCGATCGGGCGGCACAGTGCGGGCGAAGGCGTGGTGTTGTCGATCACCAGCGGAAGTCCGTGCTCGTGCGCGATCGCGGCGAGCTTCTCGATATCCATGATGTCAAGCTTCGGATTGCCGATAGTCTCGGTGTATAGCGCCTTCGTCTTGTCGTTGATGGCGCGGCGCAGGCCGTCGTAGTCCACCGCATCGACGAAGCGCACGGTGATGCCGTAGCGCGGCAGCGTGTAATGGAACAGGTTATAGGTGCCGCCATAGAGCGAGGTGGTAGAAACCACTTCGTCGCCTGTGGCCGCGAGTGTAGTGAGCGCCAGCGTCTCGGCCGCCTGTCCGGAAGCCAGCGCCAGACCTGCGGCTCCGCCTTCGAGCGCAGCAACCCGCTTCTCGAAGACGTCCGTAGTTGGGTTCATGATGCGCGTGTATATGTTGCCGAACTGCTGCAGCGCGAAGAGACGCGCGGCGTGCTCCGCGTCTTCGAACACATACGAAGTCGTCTGGTAGATGGGAACGGCGCGCGCGCCCGTGGTGGGATCGGGCTGCTGGCCCCCGTGCACGGCAAGCGTAGCGAGCTTGTAGTTGTTACTGCTGGCGTCGTCAGCCATTGTCTTCTCCTCAGCACAAGATGCGAGCAAAAATAAAACGACCCACGAATCATCGTGGGTCGTTTGAGCCCTTTTGATTATTCCCTGTCGCTGGCTCCGGTCACGACCCACAATTTGCGGGCATGCACATGGCCATGGCCATAATCGCAACACATCCGCAAATTGAGGTCAAGCGCGACATAATCAAGCTCTATTTCTACGTGTAATCGCACTGTTTGTCAAGGAGCGCAGCCTCCCTGGCTTGCGCGACACCGATTGGAACGCATTGGTTCCACGAAAAATCCATGAGTCAGAACGGAGCAAAACCCCATGTGCGAGTGTCTATGCCGGCGAGGTGAGTTATGTTCGAGGACAGTCTGCTCGAATCCACCGGACGCGCTCAAAGCCATCGCGGGCGAGCCACCGCCGCTTCATTCGCAGTGCAGTCAGTGTTGCTGGCGACGCTGGCGCTTATGCCGCTGCTCTGCACCAAAACACTCCCCGGGCGAATGTGGGTGCCGAACGCGGTGATCTTGCCCCCTCCGCCAGCCCTTGGCGGTTCAACACAGTCACACATTGTGCCGCGTGCAGTCAGCGAAATCGCAGGGGGGCGTCTTCTCTTGCCGAAGCACATCCCCCAATCGATCGTCCAAATCGTTGACGAGCAAGCACCGTCAGCTGCGTCTGTTGTCGGGATGCCTTATGGAGTGAGTGGAGGCATCCCCAACGGAATCCTGCATGCAATTCCCATTCCCGAAGCCGCAGAGCCTCCTGCGACTCCCAGATTATCCTCACCACCACGGCTGCGAGTCTCGCAGGGAGTTGTCGAGGGACTACTGATTCGCCAAATCAAGCCAGCGTATCCGCACCTTGCCATGCAAACCCATACTCAGGGTGAAGTGGTGCTGCACGCCATCATCGGTCGCGACGGCGTGGTCTCCAGTTTAGAATTGGTCCGCGGCCATCCGCTGCTGGCGCCGGCGGCGATCGAGGCAGTGCGTGAGTGGAGATACAGACCTTACACGCTCAACGGCGAACCGGTGGAGGTTGAAACCCTCATTACCGTTCGATTCGTGCTCACAAATTGACGGCCGGGAGATATCACTTGGCCATATTGATCTTCAAGTGCAGGACCACATTGTTACGGCTGTCGAAGGAACTGAGCGTTTTGGTATCGCTCTTGTGCCCCTGGTACTCGGCGCGGATTTGATAGTCCACATTGGGAGAGAGAGAACTGAAGCGGTAATTGCCGGCCCCATCGGTAATGAAGGTCTTCACCACCTGGGTCCGTGCGTTTTGCAGATAAACGACTGCGCCCGAGATCGGCGCGTCGGACTTGTCGGTCACCTGGCCCGTGAGGGTGCGGGTCTGCGGCTCGTTCTTCGGTTCGGACATCGCGAGCGCGCAAAGCAACAGGGTAGCCGCCGCGACGACTGCAGCCGTTCGCATATATTCCTTTAGCCAGACTTTACTTGGCTAGATGCAGGCCTATGTCCACCCGCTCGTCCTTGTTGACGTGCACGGTGCGTTCCACCGGCGATTGATGCTTGTCAGACAGCACCGAAATAATATAGTCCGCCTCGCCCGCCGGCACGCGCTGCGCGAACTCGCCTTGATGATCGGAATAAAGTTCCCAGCGTGCTTTCTTCTGGTCGGCTCGACGGATCCTTACCTGCACGCCATAAGCGGGGCGATTGTCGGGAGCGTAGACCGTGCCAAAGATGAGTGCGTACGGCTTCTCGGACCGCTTGTCTGCGGCAGCGACAGCTTGGGCAGCCACCAGCAACGCAATCAGCAGGAAGACGCGGACTCGGCGGAGCTCAGGAGTAGTCACCATCCTCACTCTCTTCTTCGTTCTCTTCGTCTTCCTCTTCCTCTTCCTCCGAGACCCGGTTCAGTTCCAGAGGGTTAGTGGTGACCACCTCAAAGTCGGTTCCACATTCGGGACAGGAGACGATCTCGCCTTCGTCCACCTCATCGACCTCGATATCGAGATCGCTTTCGCACTCCGGGCATTGAACCATTCCATCCTCCGCCGCTCGACCGACGGCTCCGGCCGTCTGTTAATATTTAGAATTCCTTGCCCCTCAGCGTCAATAGCGGGGTTGACGATTTTTTTTGGTTCCGCACCGCAGTCCGCTCTGAATTGCAGGGATGTCAAGACCGTTTCACGAGGAATACATGGTCCGTTTCGGGAGATGGTTCGCCGTGGTCATGCTGGGAATAGCGTGCGCTCCGTTGATCGCGGCTGAGCAGCGCCGCACGGCGAAAGCACCGGAAGCCGACCCTCAGATCTCGGCGGCAGTAAAGGAAGTTTCGCCGGCCCGCGTGAAAGCGACAATTGAGAAGCTGGTCAGCTTCTACAATCGCAGCACGCTTTCGCCTGCGGATGCAGCCTCCATCGCCAAGGGACGCGGCGTTGGCGCGGCGCGAGAGTGGATTCGCTCCGAATTCGAGCGCTATTCCAAGGATTGCGGCGGCTGCTTGAAAGTTGAAATGCAGAGCTTCACCGTGAGTCCTCCTGCCCGCCGCATCCCTCATCCCACCGAGATTGTGAATGTGATTGCCACCATGCAAGGCGCCGACCCTGCCAATGCGGGCCGGGTTTACCTGGTGAGCGGCCACTACGACTCGCGCAATAGCGATAACGACAACGTCACCGACCCCGCGCCCGGCGCCAATGACGACGCCAGCGGCACCGCCGTCTCCCTGGAATGTGCGCGGGTTCTGAGCAAACATCACTTTCCCGCCACAATTGTCTTCCTGGCCGTGGCCGGAGAAGAGCAGGGGCTTTATGGAAGCACCCACTACGCCGAGACCGCCAAGGCAGCCAAGCTCGATATCGAAGGCATGCTGAACAATGACATTGTGGGCGGCAACCGCACTCCTCATGACACCATGCAGCAGCCGCAGTGGGTGCGGGTTTTCTCCGAAGGAGTTCCCGCCGCGGCGACGCCCGACGAGATCAAATTGATTCGCGCCACCGGGATGGAGGACGATTCATCTTCCCGTCAGCTTGCCCGCTATATCCGCGAAGTCGCCCAGCAGTACGTCCCGGGCTTCGACCCCAAATTGGTGTCGCGGCCGGACCGCTATCTTCGCGGTGGCGACCACCTTCCTTTCAACGAGCAGGGTTTTCCGGCAGTGCGCTTCACCGAGTATCGCGAGGACTATAACCATCAGCACCAGACGCCGCGCTTCGAGAAAGGCGTGGAATATGGTGATCAACCGAAATTTGTTGATTTCGCTTACGTCGCCAACGTCGCCAGGGTCAACGCGGCGACTCTGGCTTCGCTGGCCTCGGCGCCCGCTCCGCCCGCCAACGTGCGCCTGGTTACCAAGAATCTGGAGAACGATTCAACTCTCACGTGGGCTGCGTCCCCGGGAGGTCTCGCCGCGGGCTACGAAGTCCTCTGGCGGCCCACGACCGATACGGACTGGCCTCCGCAGAATGTGGAAGCCGTGGGCAATGTGACGCAGGCTACGCTGAAGCGCTCCAAGGACAATGTGGTCTTCGCGGTGCGCGCCGTGGACGCCAAAGGGCACCGAAGCGTTGCCGTGGTGCCGCTGCCGGAGCGCTAGAAGGGATACAATCACCCGATGCGGCGTACGTCGAACTACAACACCCTGTCCCTCGCTTTTCCGCCGTTCCCGCCCATCATCAAGTTGCTTATCGGCGCTAACGTCGCCATCTATCTGCTTTCACTCGTCGGCCAGCTCTCGATTGCCGACTTCGTGGTGACTCGAGATTACTGGTTCGGACTGGTACCGGTGTTGGTCGCGCACGGCCGCGTGTGGCAGCTCGTCACCTATTCCTTCCTGCATACCGGACTCTGGCATGTGCTTTTCAACATGCTGATGCTCTGGATGTTCGGGGCTGAATTCGAACTGAATTGGGGAGGGCGGCGCTTTCTCGAGTTCTACTTCTTTTGCGTGATCGGCGCGGCGCTGGTAACCATCACCTTCGCCTATTTCGAGCTCCTGCTCTCTCCA
>Ga0335076_10001782_pt1 | contig 21009 bp, 17 predicted proteins | sample Lox_Sample_25_FD_206717 | JGI IMG/M metagenome (GOLD analysis project Ga0335076, IMG submission 206717) | Soil microbial communities from Loxahatchee National Wildlife Refuge, Florida, United States - Lox_Sample_2.5 | ecosystem: Environmental > Terrestrial > Soil > Wetlands | place: USA...
CCCGACGGGGCGGATTACGTCATCAACGGCCAGAAGATGTGGCTGACCAACGGCGGCACCGCCAACCTGGTCGCGGTGCTGTGCAAGACCGACGAGGGGCAGGACGCGCCGCACAAGAACATGACCACGTTCCTGATCGAGAAGGAACCGGGCTTCGGGCCCAACCCGGCCGTGCCCGGCCTGACCGTGCCGGGGAAGATCGAGAAGATGGGCTACAAGGGCGTCGACACCACCGAGCTGGTCCTGCACGACGTCCGCATCCCGGCCAGCCGGGTCCTCGGCGACGCCCCCGGCCGGGGCTTCTACCAGATGATGGACGGCGTGGAGGTCGGCCGGGTCAACGTCGCCGCCCGCGGCTGCGGGGTCGCGCTGCGCGCCTTCGAGCTCGGTATCGCCTACGCGCAGATCCGGCACACCTTCGGCAAGCCGATCGTCCAGCACCAGGCCATCCAGTTCAAGCTGGCCGAGATGGGCATCAAGGTCGAGGCCGCGCACCAGATGATGACGATGGCGGCCCGGCTGAAGGACTCCGGCCGGCGCAACGACCTCGAGGCCGGCATGGCCAAGTACCTCGCGTCCGAGTACGCCAAGGAGGTCGTGGAGGACTCCTTCCGCATCCACGGCGGCTACGGCTTCTCCAAGGAGTACGAGATCGAGCGGCTGTACCGGGAGGTGCCGATGCTGCTGATCGGCGAGGGTACCGCCGAGATCCAGAAGATGATCATCGGCCGCCGCCTCCTGGAGGAGTACCGGATCACCTAGAGCGCCGGCAACGGCCCGGGCAACGCCGGAGCATCGTGGCTGCCCGGCAGCACGATGCACCGCCAGGCGATCCCGGGGCCAGCCGATCCCGGGGCCAGCCGATCCCGGGGCCAGCCGATCCCGGGGCCAGCCGATCCCGGGGCGCGGTAGGCGCCGGCCAGGCTGCTACCGCGTCACCACCTTGCCCTTGCCCACCACGGTGATACCGCCGGGGGACACGACGAACCCGCGCTCCCGGTCGTGCTCGGGGTCCGCCCCGACCGCGGCGCCCTCCTGCACTACCACGTTCTTGTCCAGGACGGCGTTCTGCACCACCGCGTGCCGGCCGATCCGCGAGTGGTCAAGGACCACCGAACGCTCCACCCGGGCCCAGCTGTCCACCCGGACCCCGGGCGACAGCACCGACTCGCGCACCAGCCCGCCGGAGACGATCACCCCGTTGCTGATCACGCTGTTGACCGCCCGCCCCACCCGGTCGCCGTCCTCGTGCACGAACTTGGCCGGCGGCTCCGCGGGCACCTGGGTCAGGATCGGCCACCGGCTGTTGTAGAGGTTGAACACCGGGTGGACCGCGCACAGGTCCATGTGCGCCTCGTAGTAGGAGTCGATCGTCCCGACCTCCCGCCAGTAGCCCTGGTCGCGGGCGTCGGCGCCGGGCACCTTGTTCTGCAGGAAGTCGTAGACGTGCGCGGCGCGCTCGCGCACCAGCATCGGGATGATGTCGCCGCCCATGCTGTGCCGGCTGTCCGCGTCGGCCGCGTCCTTCCGCAGCGCCTCCACCAGCACGTCGCAGTCGAACACGTAGTTGCCCATGGACACGAACGCCTCATCCGGTGAGTCGCGCAACGGCAGCGGGTCGGTCGGCTTCTCCAGGAACGTCTCGATGAGAGGGCCGTCCGCGGCGGTCCGCAGGACGCCGAAATCCCTGGCGGCGTCGCGGGGCACCGGGAGGGCGGCCACGGTGACCCCCGCGCCCCGGTCCAGGTGCGCGTCGATCATCTGGTTCGGGTCCATCCGGTACACGTGATCGGCCCCGGCCACGAGCACGAGGTCGGGGCGGTCACGGTGGATGAGGGTCAGCGACTGGTAGATCGCGTCCGCCGAGCCGGCCTGCCAGTGCGGGCCCAGCCACTGCTGGGCCGGCACCGGCGTCACGTAGTTGTCCAGCAGGCTGCTCAGCCGCCAGGTGGTGGTGATGTGCCGGTTCAGGCTGTGGCTCTTGTACTGGGTCAGTACGTAGATGCGCTGCACCCCGCCGTTCACCAGGTTGGACAGGGCAAAATCCACCACCCGGTACAGGCCGCCGAACGGGACGGCCGACTTGGCCCGGTCCGCCGTCAGCGGGCCCAGCCGACGGCCGACTCCGCCTGCGAGGACGATACCCAGGATCCGTTGCCGAGCCATCCCGTTCTCACCCGGGACCGCTATCGCCGCGAGCCCGGCGATGCGGCTTCGAGGCGGTCGGCCAGTTCGTGCTGCAGCTCCCAGAGCCGCTCCGGCAGGTGCCGGTGGAAGGTCTGGAAGTGCTCGGGGATGTGCTCGGCCTCCAGCTTCCACGCGTCGGCGTCCACCGTGAGCAGCAGCGCCAGGTCCGCCCAGCTGACGTCCAGGCCGTCGAGGTCGAGCGAGCCCGGCGCGGGCAGGTTCCCGATCGGCGTGGTCGTCGCGGCGGCCTCCCCGTTCAGCCGCTCGATGATCCACTTCAGCACCCGGATGTTCTCGCCGAATCCGGGCCAGACGAACTTCCCGCGCGCGTTCTTACGGAACCAGTTGACGTAGAAGATCCTCGGCAGCTTGTCCGGGTCCGGCGCGGCCTGGCGCAGCCGGAGCCAGTAGCCGAAGTAGTCACCCATGTTGTAGCCGCAGAACGGCAGCATCGCGAACGGGTCGTGCCGCAGTTCCCCGACCGTGCCCTCGGCCGCCGCGGTCTTCTCCGAGGCGACATTGGCCCCGAGGAACACCCCGTGGTCCCAGTCGAACGACTCGATGACCAGCGGCACCGTCGAAGCCCGCCGGCCGCCGAACAAGATCGCGGAGATCGGCACGCCCGCCGGGTCGTCCCACTCCGGCGCGATGATCGGGCACTGGTCCGCGGGGGTGGTGAACCGGGCGTTGGGGTGCGCGGCGGGCTCCGCCGAGCTGGGCGTCCAGTCCCGGCCCTTCCAGTCGGTCAGGTGCGCGGGCGGCTCCTCGGTCAGCCCCTCCCACCACACGTCGCCGTCGTCGGTCAGCGCCACGTTGGTGAAGATGCTGTTGCCCCACATGGCCGCGACCGCGTTGGCGTTGGTCTTCATGCCGGTGCCCGGCGCCACGCCGAAGAACCCGGCTTCTGGGTTGATCGCGTACAGCCTGCCGTCCTGGCCGAACCGCATCCAGGCGATGTCGTCGCCGATGGCCTCGACCTTCCAGCCGGGGATGGTCGGCTGCAGCATGGCCAGGTTGGTCTTGCCGCACGCGGACGGGAACGCCGCCGCGATGTACCGGGTCTGGCCGGACGGCGGGGTGAGCTTGAGGATGAGCATGTGCTCGGCCAGCCAGCCCTCGTCGCGGGCCATCACCGAGGCGATCCGCAGCGCGTAGCACTTCTTGCCGAGCAGCGCGTTCCCGCCGTAGCCCGAGCCGTAGGACCAGATCTCCCTGGTCTCGGGGAAGTGCGAGATGTACTTGACCTTGTTGCACGGCCACGGCACATCCTGCTGGCCGGGGGCGAGCGGCGCACCCACCGAGTGCACGGCGCGGACGAACGACCCGCTCTCCTCGATCGCCCGCAGCGCGGGCGTGCCCATCCTGGTCATGATCCGCATCGAGGTCACCACGTAGGGCGAGTCGGTGATCTCCACGCCCAGCTGGGAGATGCTGCTGCCCAGCGGGCCCATGCAGAAGGGCACCACGTACATGGTCCGGCCGCGCATGCAGCCGTCGAAGACCTCCGCGAACGTCTTGCGCATCTCGTTCGGCGCGATCCAGTTGTTGGTCGGCCCGGCGTCGGATTCCTGCTCCGAGCAGATGAACGTGCGGTCCTCGACCCGGGCCACGTCACTGGGATCGGACCGGCACCAGAAGCTGTTCGGGCGCAGCTGTGGATTCAGCTGGGTGAAGGTACCGTTCTCGACCAGCAGTCTGGTCAGCCGGTCCCATTCGGCCTGGGACCCGTCGCACCAGACGACTGCGTCGGGTTTGGTCAGACCCGTGATCTCGGTGACCCAGCCGGCCAGCTCGGGAAGGCTCGTGTGTTGGATGGACTCTGCCGTGGACATTACTATCACTCCTGCGTAGACCGAACGTGCGGCGTACAACGTCCGTGTGTCTTCAACTCTTGCCTGTTTTCAGGCGCTTCCGGGCAGAGCCGAAGGTCCCCATGCCGGTAGGACATGGGTCATTGTGTCCCATTAGCGCCGTCTGCCCTATGACGGCGGTCACATCCGGGGAGCGACAGGGAGGCTACGGCTTGCGTCCCACCCCGCAGTAGGAGTAGATCTCGGCCGGTTCGGCGTCCGGATCCGGCCGCCAGTGCGGGACCGGCACCACGCCCGGCTCCACCAGTTCCAGGCCGGCGAAGAACCGCTCGAACTGCTCGGGGCTGCGCAGGTAGTAGGGTACCGCGCCGCTGGCGTTGTAGCCCTCCTGCGCCTGGTTGAAGGCCTCGTTGGTGTTGGCCCCGTCGTAGAGCGCGAAGTAACTGCCGGACGGCAGGCCGGCCACCAGCTGGCGGACGATCGGGTACGCCTCCTCGTCGGTGAAGTGGCCCATGATTCCCATCAGCATGAGGGCGATGGGCTGGCTGAAGTCCAGCAGGCCCGCGGCGGCGTCCAGGATCGCGGCCGGGTTGCGGATGTCGGCGTCCAGGTACTCGCACGCGCCCTCGGGGCTGCTGGTCAGCAGGGCCCGGGCGTGCGCCAGCACCAGCGGGTCGTTGTCCACGTACACGATCTTGCTCGCCGGGGCGACCCGCTGGGCCACCTCGTGCGTGTTGTCCGCTGTCGGCAGGCCGGTGCCGATGTCCAGGAACTGCCTGATCCCGGCCTGGCCGGCCAGGTACGCCACCGCACGGGTGAGGAAGCCCCTGGAGGTCCGGGCGACCACGGCGATACCGGGGAAGATCTCCTTGTACGCCTCGCCGGCCTGGCGGTCGACCGCGTAGTTGTCCTTGCCGCCCAGCCAGTAATTCCAGATCCGGGCGGAATGCGGAACCGAGGTGTCGATCCCAGTCCCGGCGGCGGCGTCCGGCTCGCCCCGGGTCGAAGAAACGTCAGTCACGGGAATCCCTAAGGGTTGAGTGGCTTACGGCGGTCCTGGGCGGGCCGCCTGGTGGCGGCCCGCGGCGGGCCGCCCGGTCAGACCGTGCCGAGATCAGATGTCCCGAATTATCCCGGCGATGAAGCGCACGCTCTCGGCGGGGGTAAGGGCTTCGGTCGACAGGTGGTTCATGACCTCCATGTAGTGATCGACGTCCTCGTGCTTGTCCAGGTAAAGCGCGCTGGTGAGGTGCTCGAGGTACACCACGTCCGGCACGTCGGGTTCGGCGAACCGCAGCACGGTGAACGACCCGCCCGCCGCGGCGTGCCCGCCCCGGCGGAACGGCACCACCTGCACGGTGACATGGCGCAGCTGGGCGACCTCGATGAGCCGGTGCAGCTGGGCCCGCATCACCGCGGCGCCGCCCACCGGGCGCCGCAGCGCCCCCTCGTCCATCACCGACCACACCTGCGGCGGCTTGCTGCCGTTGAGCAGGTCCTGCCGCTTGAGCCGCAGGCTCACCCGCCGGTCGATCTCCGCCGCGGGCGCCGCCGTGTGGCCGAGCAGGGTGACGGCCCGGGCGTAGTCCTCGGTCTGGAACAAGCCGTGCACGAACTGCAGCTCGAAGGTGCGGATGACCGAGGCGGCCGCCTCCAGGCCCAGGTAGGACTCGAACCAGTCGGCCATGATGTCGCCGTACTTCGACCACCAGCCCGGCGCGTTGGCCTGGCGGACCAGCGCCACCAGCCCGTCCCGTATCTTCTCGTCGGTGACGCCGTACAAGGTGAGCAGGTCGGTGACGTCCCGCTCCTTGAACCTGACCTGGCCGTTCTCCATCCGGCTGATCTTGGACCGGGACGCCCTGATCTCGTATCCCGCCTGGTCCGGTGAGATTCCGGCTGCCTCGCGGCAGCGGCGCAGCTGGATCCCGAGCAGCAGGCGCGGTACCGTCGGCCCCCCGGCGTCCGGCCCCCCGGCGTCCGGCCCCCCGGCGTCCGGCCCCCCGGCGTCGCCAGGCGATCCGCCGTCCCGCTGATCCCTGCTCATCTTCACTCCGCGAGCCGATGACTGGCGCTCGGTGCCAGCCCCTGTCCGCCCCGGGCCAGGACCGCCACGACGGTAACACTGCTGGCGGCCGACATCACCGACGGTAATCATCGTGCCGCCGTCGCCAGGGCGGCCCACGGCGGTGTACACACGGCACGATATCACCGCGCTATTACACCACCGTGCGCCATTCGGACGACTTTCGGGTAATACCGTAACTTCGCAGCTAGCGTGCTCGCGCCGGCGATCAGGCGAGCCTGGCCAGGTCGTCGAACTCGCCATTTTTCACGCCGGCCAGGAACGCGTCGATCTCGGCGCGGGTGTAGATCAGGGCCGGCCCGGACGGGTGCCGGGAGTTGCGGACGGCGACGGTGCCGTCGTCGAGTCCGGCGACCTCGACGCAGCTCCCGCTGGGGTTGCTGGCCTGGCTCTTACGCCACTGGGCCGTGACCAGCTGGTCCGCCGGGATGCCGTTGTTGACCTGCATTTTTCTCCTTTTTCTCATTTACCGCGAAAAGAGAACGCATCGCGGGCGGGGGCTCAGGCCAGGCAACCCCCGTCTGCACTGTGCAGCCTAACAGAGCGAATGCAATTGCATAAGTACATGCAAAGAAACGTGGCACGCACGTTCGGCCAATGTTCGGCGCAGGCTGCATTACCCTCGCGAACGCCTGCGAAATGGGCGCCGCTATCGGCGCCGTTCCCCCGGCGGGGACTCCCCCGGCGGGATTCCCCGGGCGGGGTTGCCCGGGCGGGGTTGCCCGGGCGGGGTTGCCCGGGCGGGGTTGCCCGGGCGGGGTTGCCCGGGCGGGGTTACCCGGGCGGGTTACCCGGGCGGGCGCAGCGGCCGCAGTTCTCCGCGCGCGATCGCGCCGTCCTCCCACCGGACCGGCACGAACCCGGTGAAGCCGGCCGCCTCGAGCCGCTTCAGCTGGGCCCCGAACTTCCCGCTCCGCCGCACGGTCTCCACCACGAGCCCGGAACCGGCCCGCACCTCCCGCGCCACCGCGAGCGCGTCGGCGACCGGCACGCCGGCCTCCGCCAGCACCGCGATCGCGTCCCGCGCCTGCTCCCGGGCGAGCAGGTCCACGATCCGCTCGAACCCGATGGAGAACCCGCAGGCCGGCACGTCGTGCCCGAGCGAGCGCCCGATCAGCCTGTCGTACCGCCCGCCGCCGGCCAGCGACCATGGCACGTCCGGGCGGGTGATCTCGAAGACCTGCCCGGTGTAGTACCCCATCCCGCGCACCAGCGTCGGGTCGAACTGCCAGCTCAGCGCGCGCTCCGCGGCCAGCCCCTCGAGCGCGGCCGCGGTCGCCGACAGGTCGTCGATCACCTCGGCGGCCAGCCCTTGCACGGTCTCCGCCAGCACCCCGGCCAGCTTGCCCGCGGGTACCTCGGCCAGCCGCCGGACCTTGTCCTCCGCCGCCGCCACCAGCCCGGCGTCGAGACCGAGACCGACGAGCTCGGCCCGCACCCCGTCCCAGCCGATCTTGTCCAGCTTGTCCAGCGTGATGAAGAAGGCGTCGCGCGCCTCCGGCGGCACCCCCGCGTCGGCCGCGAGCGCGGCCAGGAACCGCCGGTCGGACAGCCGGACCGTGGTCCCGGTCAGGCCGATGGCGGCCAGCGCCCCGGTGGTCGCCTCGATCAGCTCCGCCTCGGCCAGCACCGTCGGCTCGCCGATCATGTCGATGTCGCACTGGTAGAACTGCCGGTACCGGCCCCGCTGCGGCCGCTCCGCCCGCCACACCGGCCCCACCTGCAGCGACCGGAACGGCATCGGCAGCGCCGCGTGGTGGTTCCCGTAGAACCGGGCCAGCGGCACGGTCAGGTCGTAGCGCAGCCCCAGGTCCACCAGCTCGCGCGGCGGCGTCCCGGCCGGTACCTCGGGCGACAGGCCGCGGCGCAGCACCTCGAAGATCAGCTTCTCGTTGTCGGCGCCCTCGCCGCTGCTCAGCCGCTCGATGTTCTCCAGCGCCGGGGTCTCGATCCGCTGGTAGCCGAACCGCCGGTACACCGCGGAGATCGACTCGAGCACATGGTCACGGGCAGCGACGTCCGCGGGCAGCAAGTCCCGCATTCCCCTGGCCGGGCTGTTGTCGATCTTCATCATGCCTTCCCGTAACGACGCGGTCCTGCCATGGTACGGGCGCCCCGGTCCCACCGGGAAAATCATTAATCCGAACGGACCGGGGTCTCCAGCCCCCGCCCCCCATCGGGCCCGCCGGGCGCCGCGCCTTCCCCGCGCGGCGCCTCGCCCACCCCGGCGAAGCCCCGCCGCGCCAGCGCCAGCGCGCCGCCCTGGAAGGCCAGCAGCACCCCAAGCACCGCGGGCACCAGCACGTCCCGCACTCCCGGCACCCAGCCGGCCGCCAGGCTGCTGGCGGCGATCCTGCCCAGCAGCCCGAACGCCGCCGCCCCCAGCGCGGGCCAGGCCACCAGCCCGGCCCGCTTGGGCGCGAGGTAGCAGTGCTCGGCGGAGCCGCAGTGGATGGCGATGCGGGCGCCGGCCGGCAGCGTGACCGCGGCCCGCGCCGACGCCACGATCATGGCCAGCAGGAACACCCCGCCGACGACCAGGGACGCCATCACCCGCCCAGGCTATCCCCGGCCCGCCGCGCGCCGCCGCCGCCCCGGCCGGCCGTAAGAAACCGTTCGCGGAGGATTGGCCGGCCCGGGGGTTGCCGCCGCTCACCGGGCGTGCCTACGGTGGGGAACGAAAAGGGCAGCCAAGGGGTAAGGAAGATCCATGTCGGAATTCATGGACGATGCGAAGAAGCTCGCCAGCGAGCACTCCGACGTCGCGGACAAGGGCCTCGACGAAGCCGCGCAGTTCGCCGACCAGAAGACCGGAGGGAAGTTCGACAGCCAGGTCCAGGCCGGCGAGCAGCAGGCCGAGAACGAGCTCGGCGTGCAGGACCAGGACCAGGGCCAGCAGGACCAGAACCAGAGCTGACGACACCCTAAGCGCCGCCGCGCTGAACGTCCTGTCCGCCGACGAGTACCCGCGGGCCAGCGCCTACGTGGAGCCGATGATCGAGTTCGCCGCGAAGCTGGAGAAGGACGGCTTCACCTACCAGCTGCCGTCGGGCCTGGACTTCGACACCGAACTGGTTGATGTTGTAGAAGTTATCGAGGAAGCCCTTCAGCCAGGCAGGGGTATCCGCCGCCGCCGACTGGCGGAACCCGTCGAACAGGTTCGCCGGAACCCCGTCGGGGTTGTCCGGCGCCTGCGACAGGAACGGCGGGATCGGACCGATGAGCACCGCCCGGTCGACCTTGGCCGACCCGTACGAGCTCAGGTAGCGGGTAACCTCGCCGGTCCCCACGGAGTGGCCGACCAGCGTGACCCCGTCCAGTCCGAGCTTGTCGATCAGCGCGGACCGGTCGGCGGCGAAGGTGTCCCAGTCGTACCCGGTGGCCGGCTGGTCGAGCCGCCGGCGCCGCGACGGTCGTAGGTGATGACGCGACGCCGGCCGAGAGCAGCGGCGGGAGCTGCTTGTCCCACGCGCGGCCGCTGAGCGGATAGCCGTGAATGAGGATCACCGGCCTTCCGCTGCCGTAGTCCTCGTAGTGGAGTTCGATGGCGCCGGAGTTTTCGGTGCCGACGGTAATGACGGGCATGACCTACTCCAAGGAGCTTGTGGTTGCGGGGCTGTCCACCCCTTGCTTTCCCACCTCAGGACGGCAGGCGGCACTGCATAATCAGTTACTTCTCAGTGGATCGTGACGCGAAGATGACGACCGCTGGAAGCCTGGATGGACCGGCTCGACGAGCTCAACATCGGGCACACGGGTATCCGCCGCCGGCCGAACGGGCCGTACTCCACCGTCGTGTTCCGCGACCCCGACAACAACCAGCTTGAATTTGCGGCCCCGGCACCTCCCGATGCGGCTTCTGAGGCCACAGCTCAAAAGGCGGCATGCCTGCGGGCTGAGGTGACGATACGACCACGAGAAGATCGTCCGCGCGCCGGCGGCCACACCCGCCGCATCGAATCCGTCCAGCCGGCCCTGCGTCCGGCGCAGGTCGGCGGCGATGGCGGCCAGCGTGACGCGGGGATGGGCGGCCCGGGCGGCAACGATGGCCAGGGCTAGCGGCAGCCGCCCGCACAGCCGGATGATTTCCTCCACCGCGTCCGGTTCTGCGGCGATCCGGCCGGCGCCCAGCCTGCGCTCGAGGGCCTCCGCCGGAGCCTTACCTGTGAGCCCGCTATCGGGCGCCGAGGAAGGTGAGCACGGCGAGCACCCGGCGGTGCACGTCGTCGGCCTCTGGCAGGCGTAGCTTCATCAGGATGCTCCGCACGTGCTTCTCGACCGTTCCCTCGGTCACCCACAGCTCCCGTGCGATGCCATTAATGGAGCGGCCCTCCGCCATCAGGGCGAGCACCGCGCGCTCCCGGGCGGACAGCCGGTCGGGTGATCGCTGCCATCCGCCAACCTGATCGTCCGCGCGCTGGACACGATCATTAGCAGCTTGGCCGTGCGAGCTCCGTGATGACGAAGGTGTGTACTCGCCCGCTGCTGGCGACACGTTCTGAACATCAGACTATCCTTCCGCGCCCGAGACCACGGGGTCGGCAAAGTCGCTTCGGGATTCGCGTCTGACAGCGGCAGGTAGTCGAGTACTCAGGGTTCGGTCGCGTCCGACGGCCTGGAGGGTGCAGGTGATCTCGGTGAGTCGGCCAGGCAGAGCAGGCTGATGGCGAGATTCCGACGTGGACCCCGCAGCGAGCGCCGCGCTCGTACTCTGCTGGCAACACCGGCGCTGACAACACCGGCCCGGACCGGTCGACACGCCGCCAATGCCTGGTCAGCGCCGTGTTCGTCCAGGGCCTAATCCCAGCCGTCGCGCCGCCCCGGCCGGAGAGGACAGACTAGGCGCTATGAGCGAAAGCCAGCAACGGGGGCGGCTCGCCGAGGTGATCGCCACGCGGGGCGGCCTGGCGCCGCCCGAGGAGCCGTTCGTCATCGAGCACCGTGAGGCGCTGATCTACATGCTCTGCGAGGCCGCGGAGCTCGAGCACGGGATCATGTGCCAGTACCTGTACGCCGCGTTCAGCCTCAGACAGCCGGACGACGACGGCCTCTCCGCCGAGGAGGCCACGGCCGTCCGGCAATGGCGCAAGCACATCTTCCACATCGCGGCGCAGGAGATGCTGCACCTGTCGCTGGTGCAGAACCTGCTGTCCGCCATCGGCGCGGCCCCGCACCTGTCCCGGCCGAACTTCCCGCAGCCCGCCAGCCACTACCCGGCCGGCGTGCACCTGGCGCTGGTGCCGTTCGGCGAGGAAGCGCTGCGCCACTTCATGTTCCTCGAGCGCCCCGAGGGCATGGACATCCACGACGCCGAGGGCATGGCCGCCTTCGAGCGGGCCGTCCCGGCCACGCCGCGGATACAGGCAGGCGACATCGTGCCGCGCGGCCAGGACTTCAAGACCGTCGGGCACCTGTACCGGTCCATCGAGGCCGGTATCGCGCACCTGGCGGAGAAGTTCGGCGGACAGGCGCTGTTCGTCGGCCCGCCGCGGGCGCAGGCCACCCCGCAGTACTTCGGCTGGCCCGAACTGGTCGCGGTGACCGACGTTGCCTCGGCGCAACGGGCCATCGACGAGATCCTGGAGCAGGGCGAGGGTCCCCGCGGCAACTGGCGGGACGCCCACTTCGGCCAGTTCGTCACGATCCTGGATGAATTCGAGCAGCTCCGCGAGGCCAACCGCGGCTTTGAGCCCGCCCGGCCGGTGGCGGCCGTGAATGTCAGGGCGGCCGAGCGCGCCATCGACATCGCGTTGGTCACCGACCCGGTCACCCAGCAGGTCATGGACCTGTTCAACGTCGGCTACGAGATCCTGCTGCTGATGCTGCAGCGCTTCTTCGCGCACACCGAGGAGACCGACGCCCAGCTCCAGGCGCTGGCCGACGCGAGCGTCAACCTGATGTTCGGTGTCATGGAACCGCTCGGCAGCCTGGTCACCACGCTGCCCGCCGGGCCGGCCTTCCCGGGCCGGACGGCCGGTCCGAGCTTCGAGCTGTTCTACGAGTCCGACTACGTGCTGCCGCACCGCGAGGCGGCCTGGATCCTGCTCACCGAGCGGATCCGCCAGGCGGCCGACTTCTGCCAGCCCGGCGCCCCGTGCGACGCGCCGGTGGCCGGCGCCCTGGCCGCGGTCCGGTCCAGCCTGGCCGGCATCGCCGACGCCCTCGCCGCCCACCTGCCGGCCCGCTACGCAACGCCCGCCGCGGCCGAGGACCCCGGCACCCTGCTGGCCCGCGCCAAAGATTTGTACCGAACGGCCCGGGGCACCAGCCTCCCTGAAGGCTCCGCGTGGGAGCTGGCCGTCGCCGCCACCACCGAGCGCGCGCGGCTGGCGGCGAGCGCTCCGCCCGGGCTGCTCGAGGCGGTGGCGGCGCTGCAGGACGCGGCCGTCCGCGCGGCGCCCGCCGGAGAGCGGGCCCAGCGGATCGCGGACCTGGGCCGGCTGCAGCGCGAGCTGCCGCCCGCCATCGTGGTCGCGCAGAACGGCCCGTACCTGGTCACCAACGCCGCCGTGGTCCGCGATCACCTCGGCCAGCCGCTGGCCCTGCCGCCTCAGCTGGCGCTGTGCCGGTGCGGCGGCTCGGCCACCAAGCCGTCGTGCGACGGGGCATGCCACGGCAACGGGTTCACCGGCGGCAAGGACCAGAACCGGGTGCCCGACCAGCGCGACACCTACCCGGGCGAGCAGGTCACGATCTTCGACAACCGGGGCATCTGCCAGCACTCGGGGCTGTGCACGGACCGGCTGCCCGCGGTGTTCCGCACCGGCGCCGAGCCGTTCGTCGCGCCGAGCGGCGGCCGGCTCGACGAGATCGTCCGGGCCGTCCGGGACTGCCCGTCCGGGGCGCTGAGCCTGGCCTTCGACCGCCCAGATGCCAGCACCGAGGCGCGCGACCTGGCCGACTGGCACGGCACGCGGGAGCGCGCCATCGAGGTGACCCGGGACGGTCCCTACCGGGTGACCGGCGGGATCGGCCTGACCGACGCGGCGGGCGCCGGCCTGCCACGGGCCGCGGGCTCGTCCCTGGAGCACTACGCGCTGTGCCGGTGCGGCCGCTCGCAGAACAAGCCGTTCTGCAGCGGCATGCACTGGTACGTGGAATTCCGCGACCCCCCGCCCACCGCCGATCCCACCCCGTTCGAGTGGGCCGGCGGGCTGCCCGCGCTGACCCGGATGACCCGGCTGATGTACGAGAGGCACGTGCCGGCCGACGAGGAGCTCGCGCCGCTGTTCGGCGCCATGGCGCCCGGCTACCCGGAGCAGGAGGCGGCCGCGCTCGGCGCCGCCCTCGGCGGCCCGGCGGCACCCGCGGCCGCCGCGGAGGCCGCCGCCCGCCCGGCCCTGACCGGGCCGCAGCGCGCCCGCTGGGTCGCCCTCGCCGCCCAGGCCGCCGACGAAGCCGTCCTGCCGGCGGATCCGGAGTTCCGTTCGGTCCTCATGTCCTACCTGGAGTGGAGCTCACGCGCCGCCGGCCCGCCGGCGGCCGCCTGGGACTGGGGGCCGGCCGGCCCGCCGTCCGAGCCGTCCGAGCCGCCCGCGCAGGCCGCCGCCGACGCGGAGCCGGAGGTCACCCTGCCCGGACCCGGCGAGACGGTGAGCTTCGAGGCCCACATCAAGCCGCTGTTCCGTGAGCATGACCGCAAGTCCATGTCGTTCGCCGTCGACCTGTGGTCGCGGGCCGACGTCCAGGCGCACGCGCCGGGCATCCTGGCGCGCCTGCGGGACGGCACCATGCCCTGCGACGGCGCCTGGCCGCCGGAGCGGATCGACGTGTTCCGGCGCTGGACCGAGACCGGCTGCCCGCCGTAGGCCCCGGCGGCGCCGCGCATCAGCTATCCGCCCGGCCCCCGCTTTTCGGCTCGGCCGGCCCAGGGTACCTCTGGAAGAGACCGGGGACCTTCCAGAGAGCGGGTGCTGACGTGAGGTACGGCGCGCGGAACCGGCGGCTGACGGGAGCCGCTGTCGTGGTGATGCTGGCCCTGCTGGTGACGGCGTGCACCGGCGGCGGGCAGGGTACCGACCATGCCAGTCCGGCCGCCCAGGCCAAGCCCACGGCGACCGGCCCGCAGGTGACGATCACGCCGGGCAACGGCGCCAGCGGCGCCGACCCGTCCGCGGGCATCACGGTCACCGCGGCCCGCGGCACGCTCACCCACGTCACCGTGCGCACCCCGGGCGACGCCGTCTCCGGCCAGCTCAGCCACGGCGGGACGGTGTGGCACAGCCAGTGGACGCTGGACGTCTCGCAGTCCTACACGGTGACGGCCACCGCGACCGGTCACAGCGGCACCACCACCGCCACGAGCTCGTTCCGCACGCTGACCCCGCGCCAGACGTTCACCACCGAGATCCTCGAGGGGTACGGCCAGGCCTACGGCGTGGGGATGCCCATCATCTTGTACTTCAGCCACCGGATCACAAACGAGGCCGCGGTCGAGCGGGCGCTGCAGATCAGCACGTCGAAGCCGGTGGTCGGCGCCTGGTACTGGGATTACCCCTGCAATATGGCCGTCACCTGCGCCTACTTCCGGCCGCGTGACTACTGGCCGTCCGGCACCACGGTGAGCTTCACCGGGCACCTGAACGGCGTGCAGGGCGCGCCCGGCGTGTACGGCTATCACACGCTGACCCAGACGTTCACCATCGGCCCGTCGCTGATCGCCGTCGGCAACACTTCGACCCACCGCACCCAGATCTACTACAACGGCAAGCTCCTGTATGACTGGCCGATCAGCTCGGGCCGGCCCGGCGACGACACTCCGGACGGCAGCTACCTGACCATCGAGAAGGAGAACCCGGTGCAGATGACCGGGCCGGGCTACAGCATCTCGGTTCCGTGGTCGGTGCGGTTCACCTTCAGCGGGGACTACTACCACGACGCCTACTGGTCGGTGGGGGAGCAGGGGTTCGACAACGTCAGCCACGGCTGCGTGAACCTGTCGCCCGCCGACGCCGAGACGTACTACAACCTCGCCGTGCCTGGTGATCCCATCACGATCGTGGGCAGTCCGAAGGCCGGGACCTGGGACAACGGCTGGACCGAGTGGTTCCTGTCCTGGCCGCAGTACCTGCAGGGCAGCGCCCTGCACGAGGCGGTGCAGGCCGGGCCGTCCGGCAGCACGTTCGTGCCGCCCTCGGCGCTGCCGCCCTCCACCGCGAGCGCTCCGCTGCAGACCGCCCCGGCCGGCAATTCCGGCGCCCAGTAACGACCCTGGTCTTCCCGGCCGGGAACAGCGCGGCCCGGCACGGTGTTCTACAACCGCTGATACGCATGCGTTCGACCGAAAAGAGAATAGTGGCCCAGTGCATCACCTGCGGGAGCGAACTGCATCCCGAGCGGGCTGAGAAGTACGACTACTGCGTGGCGCCCAAGTGCCAGGAGAAGAACCTCAAGGGCCTCACCATGGTGGCCGTCGGGGTGAACAAGTCGGCCGAGCAGTACCTGCTCCTGGACGACAAGACCCGGGACGAGCTGGCCGCGGGCAAGTTCCACGATCAGCGCCGAGGTTCGTTCGGCACCTCGGTCCCGTCCGCCCCAGCCGCCGCTCCAACCCCAGCCGCCGATCCAACCCCAGCCGCCGATCCAGCTTCAGCCGCCGCGTCAACCCCAGCCGCCGTCCCAGCCTCGGCCGCCGTCCCAGCCCCAGCCGCCGTCCCAGCCCCAGTCACCACCTCAGCCTCAGCCGCCGCTCCGGCCGCTCGCCGCAGCTGTCCCCCGCGGCCCCGCCCGGCGCCCCGCCACCTGCCGCGCCCGTGGACCAAGTCCCAGGAGAAACTCGCGCTTCTCTACAACGAGCAGGGAAAGCGCCCGGACGAGATAGCCCGGAAACTGGGCCTGAGCACCTACATGGTGACCCAGATCATCCTTACCTCGAGGAACCGCGGAAAGTTGTAACCGGCGGGCACCTGTCCCGCCGCCCCGCCCCGGGCACCGCCAGGCCGGCCCGGGCCAGCGTGACGTACCCCTGGCGACAGTTACCTGACGGCAATGGGACGATCTCCCGAACCGGCCGGGGCGTTCCCGGCCAGACTGGCATACTTGCTGGCTATCCACGGCTAACCGCAACTAACCGTGGCAAGTACTGGCCAGTACTAGGAGTGTGCACAGGACATGATCCGCATGAGGAGAACACGACTGTCTGCGGCCGTGGTTGTGGGGGTGGCCGCGATCATGACCCCGCTGGCCCTGGCGGCCAGCCCCGCTTCAGCCGCTACGAACCCGAACGCGCCGGAGTCGGTGTCGTCAGGCATCAACGTGTCGACGCTGCCGGGCGCCGCGGTGTTCGGCACCACCCCGGCCAGCACGCCGGAGACCGTATCGTTCATCCTGGACGAGCGGAACATCAACATCCTGAAGGCCGTCGTGGTGAACGGCATCACCAAGTACCTGTCGGTCAGCCGGTTCGCCAGCACCTACGGCCAGACCCCGGCCAACATCGCCGCGCTGACCAGCTACCTCGCCCACTACGGGATCAAGACCACGGTCTACGCCGACAACGTCGACGTGTCGGCCACCGGCACCGCGGGCGAGTTCGACGCCGCGCTGGGCGTCACCCAGCACCAGTACCACGTGCCCGCGCAGCCCGGCGGGATTCCGGCGCAGACCGTGCACGGCACCGCGCAGTCGCCGCTGCTGCCCCACCAGCTGTCCAACTTCGTGCTGGCCATCCTGGGGCTCACCAACTACAGCCCCTACGTGAACAACACCGACCACGTGAACACCAGCGTCGCCAAGCCGCAGCAGGGCAGTTCGAGCTACTGCCTGGCGCTGACCGGCCTGGCCGACGCGTGCAACCTGCCGTCGGACTTCGCCGCCCAGTACAACCTCGACGGCCTGTACGCCAAGGGCGCCGACGGCGCCGGCACCACGCTGGGCATCATCACGCTGGCCGCGGTCGACCCCGGCGCGCCGCAGTACTTCTGGCAGAACATCGCGAAGGTCCCGACCACCGGGCGCACCTTCACCGTGCAGAACATCGACGGCGGCCCGGGCGCGCCAAGCGACGCCTCCGGCACCGGCGAGACCGACCTGGACCTGGAGCAGTCCGGGGCGCTTGCGCCCGGCGCGAACGTGATCGACTACCAGGCGCCGAACACCGACCCCGGGTTCGTCGACTCGTTCTTCACCGCGGCCAGCCAGAACACCGCCGACACCGTATCGACGAGCTGGGGCGAGTCAGAGACCTACCTGGCGGCGTCCATCCTGGCCGGCCAGGAGGCGGCGACCTACAACGCCGCGTTCGACGAGGCATTCCTCGAGCTGGCCGTGCAGGGCCAGTCCGCGTTCGACGCCTCCGGTGACTATGGTGCCTACAACGCCTTCCGGGACCTGGGCACCACCAACCTGTCGGTCCTCACGAACCCGGACAGCCCGTACATCACCGCGACCGGCGGCACCACGCTGCCCTTCACCGGCGCGCTGACCGGCCCGGACGGCAGCGCCACCGTGACCGTGCCGGCCGAGCGCATCTGGGGCTGGGACTACCTGTGGCCAGCCATCGCCAAGATCAGCGGCGAGACCGAACTGCAGGCCGCGGAGGCCAACATCGGCGGCGGCGGCGGCGGCTACAGCGTCCTGGAGCCGAGCGCCCAGTACCAGAACTTCGTGCCCGGCACGCACAGCTTCGCCGCCGTGCCGTACCTGACGCCGACCGATTACCAGACGATCGTGCCCGGCCTGACCGAGCCGACCGCCTGGACCCTCGACCCCACGCCGCCGGTCATCGGTGACAGCCACGGCGGCCGGGTCGTGCCCGACGTGTCCGCCGACGCCGACCCGTACAGCGGCTACCTGCTGTACGAGCCGTCGTTCGCCGGGATCGGCCAGCCCGTCCTGCAGGGTGGCTGGGGCGGCACCAGCTTCGTGGCGCCGCAGATGAACGGGTCCACCGCGGTCATCGACTCCGCGCTTGGCCACCGGGTCGGCTTCTGGAACCCGTCCATCTACGCCGCGGCGCACGGCGGCGGCTCCCCGTTCAACCCGCTGGACACCGCGGGCACGAGCAACGACAACCTCTACTACACCGGCCAGCCGGGCACGGATTACAACCCGGGCGTCGGCCTCGGCATCCCGAACCTGACCGCGCTGTCAGCGGACTTCCGCTTCTGACAGTCGGCTAGGACACCACCCGAGCCCGGGCCGCGCCCTACCGGGGCCGCGGCCCGGGTTTTGCGGCGGGCGGGGTGACTGCTTGTACGCTGATGCCTGCGGCACGAACGATGGAGGAGACCTGTGGCACCGGCCGATGACTGGGTAGCGCGCACGGCCGGCGAGGTGCGCGCCGAGGGGGAACGCCGGCACCCCGGCGAGGCGCCGACCGTCGCGTCGGGGATCAGCCCGTCCGGTCCGGTGCACCTGGGGAACCTGCGCGAGCTGATGGTCCCGCACCTGGTCGCGGACGAGGTGCGCAAGCAGGGCGCGCCCTGTCGTCACATCCTGTCCTGGGATGACTACGACCGGCTGCGCCGGGTGCCGGCCGGCTTCGGCGAAAGCTTCGCCGAGTACATCGGCCGGCCGCTGTCCGCCGTGCCCGATCCGTGCGGCGGGCACCCGAGCTGGGCCGAGCACTTCGCCGAGCCGCTGCGCGAGTCACTGGCCCGGCTCGGCGTCCGCGTCACCGAGATCAGCCAGACCCGGATGTACACCTCCGGCGCCTACACCGGGCAGATCGTGACCGCGATGCGGCGCCGCGCCGACATCCGCGCGGTGCTGGCCAGGCACCAGTCCAAGCGCACCGGGCCGGACGAGGACGACGGGGGACCGCGGAACGCCACGGCCTACTACCCGTTCAAGCCGTACTGCGCGGCCTGCGGGCGGGACGACACCACGGTGACCGGCTTCGACGACGCCACCACCGAGATCACCTACACCTGCGCCTGCGGCGCGCATCAAGGACCCACCCCCATCGCCCAGGTGGCCGGGAAGCTGGTCTGGAAGGTCGACTGGCCGATGCGCTGGGCCTACGAGCGGGTGACGTTCGAGCCCGCCGGGGTGGACCACGCCTCCCCGGGGTCCAGCTTCACCGTCGGCGGGGAACTGGTGTCGGAGATCTTCGGCGGCGAGATGCCGCTGCACTTCGGCTACGCCTTCGTCGGCACCAGCGGCGGGTCGTCGAAGATGAGCGGCTCGGCCGGGCGCGCGCCGACCCCGGCGGACGCGCTTGAGATCTTCGAGGCCCCGCTGGTCCGCTGGCTGTACGCACGGCGCAGGCCCGAGCAGTCCATCACCCTGGCCTTCGACCAGGAGGTGGGCCGGGTCTACGACGAGTGGGACGCGCTGAGCCGCAAGGTCGCCGACGGGACCGCCGACGCCCCGGCCCGGACCGTGTTCGGCCGCGCCTGCGGCACCGCCGAGGGCCCGCTGCCGGTCACCCCGCGGCCGCTGCCGTTCCGCACGCTGGCCTCGGTGGCGGACATCACGGCCGGCGACGAGACGCAGATCCTGCGGATCCTGCGCGACCTGACCGTGCCGGACCCGATCGCCGCCCTGGATGAGGTCCGGCCCCGGCTGGACTGCGCGGAGGCGTGGGTGACCCGTTACCTGGACCCCGCCGACCGGACCCGGATCCGGGCCGAACCAGACACCGCCCGGCTTGGCGCCCTCAGCGACTCCGAACGCGGTTCGCTCAAGATTCTGACCGAACGGATGGGTGACGACTGGACCCTGGACGGCTTGACCACGCTGCTCTACGGCATCCCGAAGCTGCAGCGCGGCCTGCCCATCACCGCGCCGCCGACGCCAGAGCTCAAGGCCGCCCAGCGGGCCTGGTTCATCCTGCTCTACCAGCTGCTGGCCGGGAAGGACACCGGCCCGCGGCTGCCGACGCTGCTGCTGGCCCTGGGCCAGGACCGGATCCGGTCCCTGCTGTTACACCGCGGGACGTAGCAGCGTGCTCCGGTGCCGGACCCGCGTGTGCCAGAAGACCCGGTCGCCGCGCGTGCGGCCAGGTCGCCCGCTGTCGTAAGCCGAGCAACCGGTCCATGATCCGGACGCCACCGCGCTGGCGGCAGCGCCGGCCGCGGCGCGGGGTCGTTAGCCGAGCAACCGGTCCATGATCCGGACACCTGCCTCCAGGGCGGACAGCGGGACGCGCTCGTCGGTGCCGTGGAACATGGCGTAGTAGTCATAACCCTCGGGCAGCACCAGCGGGGTGAAGCCGTAGCAGGTCAGGCCGAGCTGGGAGAACCACTTGGCGTCGGTTCCGCCGCTCATGCAGTACGGCACGATCGTCGAGCCCGGGTCCTCGGCCAGCAGGGCCCGCGCCATGCTGGCCATGAGCGGAGCGTCGAGCGGGGCCTCCAGCGGTGTCTCCGAGTGGGCGTACTCCCAGGTCACATCCGGTCCGGTCAGCTCGTCCATGGTGGCGCGGAACTCACCGGAGCCGCCGGGCAGGACGCGGCCGTCCACGTAGCCGACCGCCTCGCCGGGTATCACGTTGATCTTGTAGCCGGCCTGCAGCATGGTCGGGTTGGCGCTGTTGCGCACGGTCCCGGCCACCAGGGCGCCCGCGGGTCCGAGCAGGGCCAGCAGCTCCGCCGCGGGCAGCTGGCCGGCCAGCGCCGCGGGCGGCGGCTGCAGGCCGGCCGCGGCGGCGATGGCCTCGACCGCCGCCCGTACCGTCGGGGTCAGCCGGACCGGCCACCGGTAGCCGCCGATCCTGGCCATCGCCCCGGCCAGCTGGGTCACCGCGTTCGCCTCGTTCGGCTTGGAGCCGTGCCCGGCGCGGCCCCGAGCGGTCAGCTTCAGCCAGGCGGTGCCCCGTTCGGCGGAGGCGATGGGGTAGAGCCGCTGCCCGCCGACGTGGAAGGTGAACGCCCCCGATTCCCCGATCGCCTCGGTGCAGCCCTCGAACAGCTCCGGATGCCGTTCGACCAGCCAGCGCGCGCCGAACTCCGCCGTGTCCTCCTCGTCCGCGGTGAACGCGAG
>Ga0335076_10001783_pt1 | contig 21007 bp, 19 predicted proteins | sample Lox_Sample_25_FD_206717 | JGI IMG/M metagenome (GOLD analysis project Ga0335076, IMG submission 206717) | Soil microbial communities from Loxahatchee National Wildlife Refuge, Florida, United States - Lox_Sample_2.5 | ecosystem: Environmental > Terrestrial > Soil > Wetlands | place: USA...
AACGCCGCCCCGAATATTCCCGCATGTTAGTGACGATTGATCCACACTCTCCGGGAAAATATCGCATCGATGGCGTAGTCCAAAACATGCCCGAGTTCCAGAAAGCCTGGGGCTGCAAAGCCGGTCAGCCCATGGTGGCCGAGAACGCCTGCCGCGTCTGGTAAGTTTGTGGTGAGTCTCTTCAAGGCTGGACGCCTGTCCAGCCTTGTTTGTTGAGCTTCAATCCGCACCAACATCTCGCAGCCGCCGCCGGTAATTCCGTGACACAAAAATGACTCCCCAATGACTGGTCAATTACCTGGGCATGACAACCCCCGACTTTGCCTCGCATACGGTGACTTATCCGGCGTGAGCTTTCCACGCAGACGTTCGACACGCCGGAGGGAGGTGTGCCATGAAAAAGCAAAATTCGTTCTTAGCCATAATCCCGACTACGATCGTGTGTCTTTGTGCCATTCAAGCCGTAAGAGCGGGAGGCCCGTCATCCGTCGCGAGCGGCGGTACGGCGAGCGTGAGAGGCACCGTCAAAATTGGGGGCAATGTGCCCAAAGCGAAGCCGATCAACATGTCGGCCGATCCGAGCTGTGCCAAACAACATTCCGGACCGGTGTTTTCTCAGGACATCGTGGCCGATTCCAAGGGGGACTTAGAGAACGTGATCGTATTTGTTTCCGAAGGTCTTGGCGATCGACACTTCGATCCGCCGGCGGAGCCTGCAGTCATAGAACAGAAAGGCTGCCTGTATCGGCCCCATGTGCTGGCCATGAGAGTAAACCAGCCCCTGGAAGTGGTAAACGACGACCCCACCGTTCACAACATCCATCCTCTCCCCGCCAACAATCGCGAGTGGAACCGGGCCGAACTCCCCGGCGTCAAGGTGGATGAATCCTTCGCTCGCGAAGAGGTTGCGATTCCGGTGAAGTGCAACGTTCATCCCTGGATGCGCGGCTACGTGGCAGTTTTCAAGCACCCGTTTTTCGTGGTGACTGGAAAAGATGGCAGCTTCGACCTCAGCAATCTGCCACCCGGAAGCTACACGATCACGGCGTGGCATGAAAAGCTCGGCACGGCTGCACAAAAGGTTACCGTAACCGGCAACGAGACCAAAAGCATCGATTTTACTTTTGAGGCCATGTGAGACCGGCAGGCGGAAGGACACGAACTCTTGACCCCCCTTATCGAGAAGAATACAGTCTTCCTAAGGGCGAGTCTCTCTATGTCCAGCGAAAGCAGCAAATACCTGAAGTTTGGCGGTGCAACGGTCATCATCCTTTTGGCTCTGGGCTACCTGGCATATACCGGTGTGCAGGAGAGCAAGAGCTACTACGTCACCATCAAAGAGCTTCACGGCATGGGGGATAGCGCTTACAGCAAGCGCTTGCGTGTGGCCGGCAACGTTCAGCCCGGCTCGATCCGGCGCACTGGCACCCAGGTGGAGTTCATGCTCATCGAAAATGATCAGATTCTTCCGGTGGTTTACAGCGGCACGGAAGCTCCGCCCGATACCTTCAAAGACAATTCGCAGGCCTTGGCGGACGGCAGTTTCGGCCGCGACGGTGTTTTCCACGCCAAGCAGCTGCAGGCCAAGTGTGCTTCGAAGTACGCACCTCAACAACCGGGAACTGGAGCTCCGACAACCGAGCCGCCGAAGAGCATGACTCAGGTTCAGAGTGGCGCATCCGCAGGCATGTCGAACTAATACCCACTGTCAGGCAGAACCAAACAGCAGGTCTCTCGACTCCGCATGATGATTGGCTCCGCGAATCATCGTGCTCCGCCCGGGATGACAGAGTTAGTTTCGGCGCTGCCGTTCTCGACTTCCATTCCGCCTTCAGCTATCTTGCAATCCGATGCCTGATGCCTGCGACATCATCGTCACTAACCTGGTGAAACACTTCGGGCGCTTCGCCGCTCTGCGCGGCATCAACGCAGAGTTCGCCAGCGGCCGGCTTTACGCCGTGCTCGGCGACAATGGCGCCGGCAAGACTACGCTGCTGCGCTCGCTCGCCGGGTTGGCCCAGCCCACGCGAGGAAGTATTTCGATGCTGGGCACCAGCAATCTGCGCGCGGTGTGCTCGCAGATGGGCTACATGGCACATCCCTCGCTCCTGTACGACGAAATGAGCGGGATGGAGAATCTGCGCTACTTCGCGCGACTCTACGGAATCACGGACGACCAGCGCTGCGCCGATGCCATCCGCTCCGTCAGGCTTGATCCTGCTCTGCAACGGCCGGTCGGGCAATATTCACAAGGCATGAGGCAACGCATGTCGCTGGCGCGGGCTTTGCTTAACAACCCAAGAATTCTGCTGCTTGACGAGCCTTTCTCGAATGTTGACGTGCGTTCGGCTCGCGAAATGGCGGGCCTCCTGAAACAACTTCGCGACGGCGGCAAGACGATTTTTGTGGTCACGCACCAGGCGCCGCTGCTGGACGGTGTGGCCGACGAGTTCGTGTGGATGGAAGCCGGACAGATCGTGAAGCAAACCCAACACCTGGAGGTCCTGTGAGCAGCTCCGGTATCACCCGAGCGACATTGGCCAAGGATCTCCGCTTGGAGTGGCGCTCCAAGGATGCCATCAATGCCATGCTGTTTTTTGCTCTTTTGGTGGTGGTGATCTTCAGCTTTTCGTTCGATCCTACCGCCGAAGAGTCGCGGCGCATCGCGGGTGGATTGGTGTGGGTAGCCTTCCTGTTCGCGGCGGTAGTGGCCTTGAATCAGACGTGGGCACGAGAGTTGCGCAATCAGGTCCTCGATGCCTACCGGGTTTCTCCCGCTCCCCCGAATTCTTTATTCTTGGCCAAGGCGGTGGGGAACTTCATCTTTGTCACAGTGCTGGAAGCGCTGATGACGCCGCTGTTCATCGTCTTTTACAACCTGCGCGCGTTGGGACCGGCTTATCAGCTGTTCGTCGTAGCCGCGCTCGGCACCTGGGCTCTCGTGGTTAATGGAACGTTCTTCGCGGCGATGTCGGTGCGAACTCGCAGCCGCGAGATTATGTTGCCCCTGCTGCTTTTCCCGATCACGATCCCGGCATTACTGGCCATGGTGGAAGCCACCAGCTCGATTCTGACGGGAGAATTCTCCGCCCGTTTCTGGATCGTATTGCTCGTGGCCTACGATGTGGTGTTTACTATGGCTAGCCTCTTCCTCTTTGAGCTTGTACTGCAGGCGGAATGAAACGCGCTTTCCCCATCCTCGCCATTCTGACGGCCGTTCTGCTTAGCTACGGTCTCTATGGAGCGTTGATCTCGGCGCCTACAGAACAAACTATGGGCGATGTGCAGCGGATCTTTTACTACCATGTTCCTTCCGCCTGGACAGCATTCACCCTGTTTTTCCTGAATCTCGTGGCGTCCATTGTGTACCTGGGGCGACGCAATCCGAAAGCCGACGCGCTTGCTCTGGCCTCAGCGGAGGTGGGCGTAGTCTTCTGCACCGTCGTCCTGGTGACCGGGCCCATCTGGGCGCGACCGGTGTGGGGCATCTGGTGGACCTGGGACCTGCGCCTGACTCTCACTCTTGTGTTGTGGCTGATCTACGTCAGCTATCTCGTTCTGCGGCGTTTCTCCAGCAGCGGCCAAACTCCCGTGCTGGCGGCGGTGCTTGCCATTTTTGGCGCCCTGGATGTTCCTTTGGTTTATTTTTCCATCTGGTTTTTCCGCACCCAGCATCCCCAGCCGGTGATCGGCGGCGGCGGTTCCATCGATCCCCGTATGTTGCACATCCTGCTGATCAACTGGGCGGCTTTCTCTTGCTTTGCGACCCTGGTGTGCTGGTCGCGCTACCATCTGGAGATTCTGAGCCGGGAAGTAGAAGAGGCCCAGGCCCTAGAATCGCTCGTAGTGGAGAGTCCACGATGAGTTACCTGTACGCTGCTTATATTGCCACCTGGGTTATCCACATAGCCTATCTCGCTTATCTTGTTCGCCGTTATACCCGCCTGCGGACGGAGATCGAGGAGCTCAAGAAGAATCGGTAGGACGACTGGTATGGGGCGGACACTCTTGTCCGCCGCCTTTAGGTCGATCTCATTATGGACATGGTGCCCGCTGTTCTTTCCTGCAGCAAGTTTGCTTGATGGCTCACAGATAGGCAGAAATTAGAAAACCAAAATCAAAAGCAGCGGACAAGGCTGTCCGCCCCACGCGAGTCGTTCTTTTCACGGAACTTTGTGGGTCTGGGCGGCATCTTGGCGCCGTGCTCGCTGCATCTGATGATTCCAAAGGCGGGATGAGCAGTTGCCCCGGCTTGACAGGCTATCCGTCAGATGTTTAAGTAGTTATTTAATTTTCGTGCAAATTTCCTGGTGACAAGTCCGCAAGCCGCTTCGCGGGCGCGAGTCGGAATGCTGGTTGTGCGCCATTTTTCATCTCCCCATGAAGCCGGAAATCCGGAGGAGCTAGTGAGCTTGAATCGTCGTTGGCTGGGAAGGGTCTGTTTGCAATCCCGGATTCCTTTGGCAATCATTTTTGTGTTCTTTCTGGGTGCCACATGTCTGCGTTATGCCCCAGGCACCCAAGTTACTGCATCCCGGCCTGGAGTGTGGGAAACCGTTCCCGGCTTTCCCCGCAGCCTGCCACGACTCAATTCTGAGCAGATTCGGGTCGCTTACGGACAGCTCCCTTTGATTTTTGAAGCCAACCGCGGGCAAAGCGATCCCGCAGTAAAATTCACCGCCCGCGGCCGAGGATACGAGTTGTTCCTCACCGGCGATGATGCCGTGCTGGCCTTGCAGCCCTCATCCGCAAAGCCTGGGCGGTCTAACCCGGCTTCGCTGCTGTCGATAGCATTGGCGCAGGCGAATCCCCGTGCGGGGGTGAGCGGAGCCGATGAATTGCCGGGGAAAAGCAACTACTTGATCGGCAATGATCCGTCACAGTGGCATCGTGGGATCCCGCAGTACGCCCGGGTTCGTTACCACGATGTCTATCCTGGAATCGATCTGGTTTATTACGGCAACCGCGGACGGCTGGAAGCCGACTTCGAAGTGGCTCCGGGGAGCGATCCTCGGCGGGTGACGATGCGTTTCCGCGGAGCGGATCAGGTCACCATCGATCACACCGGAAATCTCGTCATCGCCCTCCAAGGTGAACCTGTCGTCCTGCAAGCGCCGCGGGTGTATCAGAGGTTCGGGTCTGAGGAGCGGCCAGTCGCGGGACGTTTCGAACTCCGCGGCAGCAACGAAGCCGGCTTTGCGTTGGGTGACTACGACCGCAACCGGATGTTAATCATCGATCCGGTACTCAATTATTCGACATTCCTTGGGGGCAGCAAAGACGAGGCGTGTTCGGTGATCCTGGGCACGGGAGTCCCGGTGGCCGGTTGTCCCGCGATCGCCGTCGACACCGCGTTCAACACCTACATCGCGGGCTCGACGACCTCGGTGGATTTTCCCACTGGCGGCACTCCCTTTCAGGCCAGTAATAAGGGCCAAGCCGACGTGTTTGTGGCAAAGTTCAACAACACCGCGACCATCCTTGAATTCGCGACCTATCTGGGAGGTAACGGCATTGATAGCGCTGCAGGAGTGGCGGTCGACCCGGGTTTTGATGTTGTGGTAGCGGGAAACACCTTATCAACAAACTTTCCCACAAAGAACGGCTTTCAGTCCGCGCCGCTAAGCGCCCACAATCACGCCTTCGTCGCTCAACTCGATCCCAACGGCCAGAATCTTCTCTACTCGACATATCTGTCCGGCAATGGGACAGACACCCTCACTGGGCTGGCTCTGGATCCTAGCGGAAATGCCTATGTGATCGGAACCACCACCTCCACCGAATCCCAAACCGGCTTTCCTTCGACTCTGGGTGCAATCCAAGTCTCATCCCGCGCCCCCAGCCAGTTTTTTGTCACCAAGGTTGACCTGACTCTTTCCGGAACTGACAGCGTGGCCTACTCCACCTACTTCGGCGGGAGCAGTCCCAGCAGCGGGGAAACTAAAGGCGGCGGCATTACAGTCGACATCAATTCCAACGTTTACATCACTGGCGGAACGAATTTTACCGACATTCCAGTGCTGAACGCCTCTCAGGGGACACTGGCGGGAGGACTGGATGCCTTCGTCGCCAAATTGAACCCTGCCGCTACTGTGGGCACCCAGCTCTTGTATTCGACCTACGTCGGTGGCGCCACCGGCGACGACATCGGGTATGGAATTGCGGCTGATTCCACTAGCGCCTATGTGGTCGGCTCGACTTCTTCCACTGATTTTCCCGCTGCCGGAACGGGCTCGTTTCAGAGTACGAACGGCGGCGGAGTGGACGCTTTTCTGGCCAAGCTGGCGAATCCAGTTACTACCGGCACGACGCCGGGGTTGGTCACGCTCAGCTATTCAACCTATTTGGGCGGCGCCGATACCGACGTTGCTCTTGGCGTCGGAGTCGATAGCAACCAGGGCGCGCGAATCGTTGGCTGGACGGACTCCGCCAATTTCCCGGTGCTGAACAATCCCGTGCAAAGCGGTTTTGGAGGCTTGACCGACGCTTTTGTAGCGCGCATCGATACCACTGCCACGACCTCGACCGCCCCCGGTCACTACACTACATTCCTTGGCGGAGCGGGGAAGGACTACGGCACCGGCATCGCGGTCGATAGTCAGGGTGCCGTGTATGTTGCGGGAGAAACGGCTTCCGCGAATTTCCTGATCGAAGCGCAGCCTGACACTAATTCGTTTCAGCCTACGCTCAATGGCACCACTGACGCGTTCGTCAGCAAGCTCGGTCCCGTGGTCAGCTTAACCATGTCGGTGATTCCTTCGCCGACCGTGGTCGGGGTGGGCAATCAGGTTAGTTTCGTTTACACCATCACCAACAATGGTGATTTCACCAACGGCGTTACCTTCACCGATACCATCAGTCCGGGCACGACCTTTGTGTCGGCAACCGCCAGCCCGGGAAGTTGTGCAGGTGCCGCTACCACCATTGTCGGGTGCACCATCGGCACAATGGATGCGGGCGCGACTGCCACTGTCACCGTTATTTTGACTCCGGTGGCCGGCCTCACTCCCTCGACCACTTCGCTAAAGTTGCCCAACAGCGCTGCGGTCAGCGTTTTGGGATGCGCGCTGCCCAGCTGCAGCACGTCAGCCGAGACCAGCGTCCAGGTGAACGATTTCACTTTGACCGTGGCTCCGGCCTCGGCGACGGTTCCGGCGGGGGTCCCGGCTACCTACACGGCTACGGTAACGCCCACCGGACCCATTCCGAGCAGCGTTACCTTTGCCTGCGCCGGCCTTCCCACCGGCGGTACTTGCACGGAGACGACCAGTACGATCCCGAATCTCAGCAATGGCGCAGCGAGTACAGTCCTGGTAATTAATACGATCGCCCGCGTGACCACCACGACAGATCTGCTGCGTAGGGGTGGACCACTCTATGCGCTATGGCTGCCAATCTCCGGTCTAGCCCTGCTGGGCGTCGGCATGGGCAGAGGCTCGCGCAAACGGCGTGCATTCATGGGAATACTTCTGGGTGGATTCTTCGGGCTGGTTCTATTCCAAGCGTCTTGTAGCTCGACAAAGACCACCACTACCACCACGGGGACTCCGGCTGGAACCTATATTGTGACCGTGAGCGCGACCTCGGGAGCTACGCGGAACGCGACGGTCACGCTGATCGTGCAGTAAGGACGCGCCCCCAATCGTTCGAAACCAGGGAACTACTAGGCTCCGGCGGAAAGTTTGTGGTGGCTCTTGGCCTGGGCGATTCCGTACTGGCGGATCTTGTAGAGCAGTGCTTTGTAGCTGATCTTGAGCAATACAGCGGCCTGTTTGCGGTTCCAGTTAGTCTCGTCGAGTGCCTTGGCGATGGCTTCGGCTTCGGCTTCATCCTTGGCGCTGCGCGCCAACGACTTCAGCCCTCCGTTTGAGTTTCCCGAATTCGCCGCCGCCGGAGCAAACTGGGCGCCGCTCCCGTCGCCCTTGGGACGCAGTTCGTTGATGGCCAGCTTCTCATCTCCCAGAACCAGGTAGCGCTTGATAAAGTTGCTCAACTCGCGCAGATTGCCGGGCCATTGATATTCCGCACACGCCTGCAAGAGTTCGGGTGAAAGCGGCAGCGGCGGGCGCGCGTAGCGCTCCGCCTGGTGCGCCATGAAATGCTTCAACAGAATAGGAATCTCTTCCTTGCGCTCCCGCAAAGGCGGAACGTTCAAGGTGAACGCATTAAGGCGGTAGTAGAGATCCTCGCGCAGCCGTTTGTTAGCCAGAGCCTCCGGAATGTTGATGTTGGTTGCGGCCAGAATGCGTACGTCTGCCTTGATGACCGAACGGCTGCCTAGGCGCGAGAACTGTCCGTCCTGCAGGATGTGCAAAAGCTTGGCTTGCAAGGTGGTCGGCATCTCGCCGATTTCATCCAGCAGGATGGTGCCCTTGTTACACAGTTCGAACTTCCCCGGCTTGGGATGGTTGGCGCCGGTAAACGCTCCGGCTTCGTAACCGAACAACTCGCTCTCCAGCAGATCGGCGGGTACCGCCGCGCAATTGACTTTGAGGAAAGTGCGATGGGCTCGCGGCGAAAGCTTGTGAATCAAGCGCGCCATCACTTCCTTGCCGGTGCCGCTCTCGCCCAACATCAAAACCGGGATGTCGACATTCGCCACCAGCGCGGCTTCGGAGCGCAATTTTCGCATCACTGGACTCGCGGCCACGAAGAAGACGTCATCCGCAAGCTCTTCTACTTCCCCCGCATAGCCCTGCTGATTTGTGCCCAGGCATTGATCGATGACGGCGTCGAGCTCGGCTTTCTGGAATGGCTTGGTCAGATAGTCGTAAGCGCCCAGGCGCATGGCCTGTACCACTTTGCGGGTGTCGCCGACGCAGGACAGCATCACCACCTTGATGCCCGGCTGCAACTGGCGAATCTGCTCCAGCGTCTGCAAGCCATCGATGCCGGGCATAAGCAGGTCCAGAAGTACCAGCTCCGGCCGGAGGCCTTTCTCCACTCGTTGCACGGCTTCTTCGCCGGTAGTGGCAGTCTCGACTTTATACTCGTCCACTTCCAGCAAGGTGCGGATGTAGCGCAACATCCCGGGTTCGTCGTCGACCAGCAAAATGTTGGCCGTTTTAGTCATTGTGCTTTTCCTTGATCGCTTGTCGAGGGCGGATGCAGTGGGAGAATAAAAGAAAATTTGCAGCCACCGCCGGGTTCGCTTTCCAACCAGATCTTTCCCCCCATGTTGCTCACCAGGCGGCGCGCGATGGCCAGACCAAGTCCCATGCCCGATTCCGATTCGTGCTGGGGCAGGCGGAAGAAGTCATCAAAGACTTCTATGTGGTATTCGGCGGGGATTCCCGGGCCGGTGTCAGCCACGCTGATTTTGGCCGAATTTGGCAAAGCGCTGCTCTGGCGGCGGCGATCGCTGAGAATGCCTGGCTGATTCGTGTTACGGCGATCCCACATATAGGGTTCGGCGTGAAGCCAAACGGTGCCGCCGGCGGGCGTGAACTTGGAGGCGTTTTCCAGAAGGTTGGAAACCACGCGCTGTACCTTGGCGGCGTCAAAAGAGAACTCCGGAAGCTTCTCGTTCGCCAGAAAGTACAAAGCCAGTCCCTTTTCCTGGAAGGCGTGCGACCAAAGCCGGCAGACTTCGGAAAGACTGGCGTTGAGGTTCCCGGCCTCGAAGCGCATTTTCAGTTCGCCAGTTTCGAGGACACTGTAGCTGAGAAAATCCTGGATGAACTGCTGCAGGCGGCGTCCGCTGGAATTCATGTCGCGCAGGACTTCACGCTGGCGCTCATTGAGCGCCCCCAGCTTTTCGCTCTGCAGGAGTTCGACGTAGCCGTTAAGAATCGAAAGCGGGGTTCGAAGATCGTGCGCGGCCGACGCCAACGCGTTGGTAGTCCGCTGAAAGCGCTCCTGCAACTGGGTGTACTGCTGCAACAATTCTTGACTGCAGGCGGGCTCTGGGCAATCGATGGCATCCTCCGCCTTGGCTGGGCAATGCTCAGCCCTCTCCGCCCGCGCCTTGGCCTCCCGGGGCAGACACGTATTGTCCGGCACCACTGCCATAGATGTTGACTCGGTGGCTTTGACAGAAGAGGGAGGGTTAGCTCTCAGGATGGTAAGGCACTGATTTTGCACTGTCAATTGGAAAAGCGACACCAAATTGCCACTCATGGGCAAAAGTATGCAGTCGAAAGTACTTAGTGACTGTCACCCCGGCAAATCTCGCAGCGAACAGAAAGCGAATCTGAGCTAAGCAAAACCCTCACATTTCTGGCTGCTTCCGGCAGAAACCGGCACTTTCCGGTAGTCTCGCCTAGGCTATCGGTCACATCGTAGGATGAATTTGGCCCCCAAGGTGCGGTAAGGATAGCTCTCTTGGTCGTACGGGAACTTCCGTGAATTCTGTGAAGTCATACAAAGAACGCCGCAACTGGGAGCGTTTGCCCCTGGCAATTCCGGTTTTCGTCCGCACCAAGGACGGCGAGGGCAGGGAATTGCTGGAGTTTGCCACGGCTTTGAACGTTTCCGCAGGCGGAGTCTTGCTGGCCGTGAAGCGCTCATTGCCGCTCTCCTCGCAGGTTTCGCTGGAGATCCCCAGTGCGCCCCTGGTTTCTACCGCGGATTTGCCGGCCGCTGCCCGAAACTTGCGCGCGCGCAGCGTGTGGACCAGTCATGGCGACGGCTACCAACTGGCTGGCCTCAAATTCACCCACGCTTTGCTGGCCCCCAGCCTCGGCCGGGAGCCAGCGCGAAGGAAAGTTGTTTCTACCGTGTGAAAAGTTTTGCCCATCCCCAAAACTGACTTGGAGTCGTCCTTCTCGCCTAGCCTGTGCGAAACCCTGCGTACCGAACGCCTTGTAACCGACTGAATCTTAATAGGTAAGTGTCAGTTTCCAGGCGTATTCGACCGTCCTCTTGCTTTGGTTCTCGGGGTGCACACAGTGACTATGCGAGGGAGTCGCACACGGCGCAATGCCTATTCAAACGACCAATCCGTTCAGTTCTCTGGTGCAGTCCTTGGGTGAGTTTCCCCCCGAGGCAGTGATTTTTGGCAAGTCCGAACCGATGCAGACCTTACGCGCCCGCCTGGACAAGGTAGCCGGCGCCAATGTACCCGTCCTGATTCACGGCGAAAGCGGGACCGGCAAAGACATCATCGCTCGCATGATCCATGCGCTCTCCCCGTGGAAGAGCGGTCCCTTCGTCAAGGTGAATTGCCCGGCGATTCCGGGAACATTGCTGGAGAGCGAGTTGTTCGGTTACGAAAAAGGCGCGTTCACCGGAGCTTACGGCTCCAAGCCAGGCCGCGTAGAGTTGGCCCACCGGGGCACGCTGTTTCTCGACGAGATTTCCGAACTCGACTTGGCCCTGCAGTCGAAGCTGCTGCAATTGCTCCAGGACGGCCAATTCTGCCGCATTGGCGCGCAGGAAGACAAGAAAGTGGAAGTGCGCATCGTCTGCGCCACCAACCGCCAACTGGAAAATGAAATCGAAAACGGAACCTTCCGCCAGGATCTTTTCTACCGCATCAACGTGGTGAATCTGCATATGCCACCACTGCGGGAGCGGCGCGGAGACGTCGAAGATCTCGCCCATTACTTCCTCGAGTATTACAACCGCAAGTACAACTGCCGCGCCCGGGCGTTTTCGCCGGAGCTTTTGGGAACGTTGCAGAAGTATCATTGGCCGGGGAATATCCGCGAACTGGAAAACCTGATCAAACGCTACGTCATTCTGGGCAGCGAGGATGTCATCACCGCCGACCTTCTGGAGCGCAACCAGCAAGAGTTCTACAATCCCGATATCAACCTGGACGGCCCGATCTCTTTAAAGAAAGTGACACGCCAGGCCACCCGCGAACTGGAGCGGAAAATCATTCTAAAGGTCTTGCAGGCCCATCATTGGAACCGCAAGCAGGCGGCGCGAGCACTGAGCATTAGCTATCGCGCGCTGCTCTACAAGATTCGCGATGCCGGCCTGCCCCCAAATCGGACCTCGCGCAAGACCATCGCCCCCGTAGTGGGCACGAGCGCAGCCGCGGACTGATTCCCGCACCACCCAGGAGTGAAACCCGCCTGCCTGTTCAAAGGCGCGCTCCGTACAGGGGGTCCCCGTCTATAATCCTCCCGAGGTTCTCGCGATGGTCAACCGTGTTCTCTTACTTGTATTTTTTCTTTGTGCCTCCTCTGTCGCCCAGAACCAATCTACCGCTTTTGACGGGATCGATAAGTGGAAGGATTCGTTGGCGTCTTCAGATGTAACCTCGCTAAAGAGCTTGTACTCAACGGATCCTCCTGCGAAGTTTATCGGTAAAGATAAGAAGCCCACCCCGGATATCGCTCTTGAGACCAGTTTCTGGCAACAGATTGTTTCATCCGGCACGAACGCCTTCGAAGTGATCACTCTTGGAGAGCAGGATCAACGAGGCCTTCATCTGGTGAGCTTGCAGGTTTCTATCAAAATGAAAACGGCTAACGGTCCGCGCACACGCTACGTAATGGAACAGCAAGCGTGGCAAAAGCAGAGCGACAGGTGGCGCATCATGCTGGCCACACACTCTGACGTGCTGAAAATGCGCCCTGCTCTCAGACCGAATCCGAATTTGTATAACAGGGACGCGGATGCCAAAGCCGAAATCAAGGAAGCCGTGGCCAAGGCTGCCAAAGATAATCAGCGTGTGATCCTCGTTTTTGGCGGGAATTGGTGCTACGACTGTCACGTGCTCGACCAGGCCTTTCATGAGGCTGATGTCGTTCCTCTTTTGGAAAAGAATTTTCAGGTTGTGCATGTGGACATTGGTGATGACGGCAAGAAGAACAGTGACATTGCGGCGGAGTACGACGTTCCGCTCGGAAAGGGCGTCCCAGCACTCGCAATCCTAGGACCTAATGGTAAGCTGCTCTATTCACAGCGAAATGGTGAGTGGGAGTCGGCACGTTCCCTTGATCCTGACGATGTAATTGCATTCCTGGTTAAGTGGCGGCCCCAGTAGAAACGCTTCCGGATAAGTTTAGGCGATCTTCTTAGTCGGAAGGTTATTCCTGCCCTTAGAGAGAGTGCAACGAGGAATTGATCCCTTTAACCTGCGGCATTCGCTGCACTTCCTCTCTCTTCCCTCCGCCACATTGACAGCCCCGATTCTCGAACCTAGACTGGGAATGCTTTTGAGGATTGCCCATGGGCTGGCTGCAAAACAAGTTCGAGAAGAATTTCATGATTACGACCGTCGACTACGTGTTCAACTGGGCACGCAAGTCGGCGGTATGGCCGATGACCTTTGGCCTGGCGTGCTGCGCCATCGAGATGATCGCCTCGTCCACGGCGCGTTTTGATATCGCCCGCTTTGGCTCGGAGGTATTTCGTCCCAGCCCTCGTCAGAGTGATCTGATGATTGTGGCCGGGACGGTTACGCTGAAGATGGCGCCAGTAGTCAAGCGCATCTACGACCAGATGCCCGATCCCAAGTGGGTAATCTCCATGGGCGCGTGCTCGTCTGTGGGCGGACCGTTTAATACCTATGCGGTGCTGCAGGGCGTGGACAAAATTGTGCCGACCGATGTGTATGTGATCGGGTGCCCGCCCCGTCCGGAGAACTTGTTTTACGCCCTGCTCAAGCTGCAGGACAAAATCGACCAAATGACCTTGGCCAAGAAGCCCACCGAGGTCCGGCTGGACCCCGGCATGGTGGAGGATTTCAAACGCCAAGTTATGATCGCCCAGACGCTGCAGCCGAAATAGCTGTCAGCTTTAGGCTCTCAGCTATCAGTTAAAAGCTCGCGTGGGGACAGCCGCCCTCGGCTGTCCGGTCGGGTGCCCGTCCGCCCATTTACATGTTTACGAAAATCGCTACTGAATCCGAACTTCCTGGTGAGGGCGAAGCCAAAGAATTTCCCTGCGGCGACAGAGTTATTTGCGTGGCCAATGTGAACGGAGCCATTTCCGCGATGGACAACGTCTGCCTGCATCGCGGGGGACCGCTGGGGCAGGGCGTCATCGAAGGGAACAAGGTGGTTTGCCCCTGGCATGGATGGCAATGGGATCCGAAGACGGGAGAAGCGGCGCACAATCCGAATGCGAAGGTTGCCGTCTATCCAGTCAAGGTGGAAAATGGCGGTGTCATGATCGACTTGTAATCGCCTACCCTGCGAGCAACCTCAGGAACCCTCCCGGCTGATTCTCGAATCCCGGAAAAACCCTATCGAGCTTACGGTTCCCCAAATGCGAGTACACCGCTTCGCCCAGCACCTGACGGAAATCCGTGGTCAGCGCCAGATCGCGGCCTTCGTAGAGTTGAGGCTGGTCGAGTCCCGGCCAACGGCCATAGACTTTGCCGCCCTTCACCGGGCCGCCCATCACAAACATCACGTTGGCGTGGCCGTGATCGGTGCCGCGGTTGCCGTTTTCGCGCGCGGTGCGGCCGAACTCCGACATGGTGACCACGACCGTGTCCTCGGCCAGGTCGCCGAGATCGATCCAGAAGGCCGCCAACGATTGCGAGAAATCGTGCAGAACATTGGCCAGCTGGCCCTGCGTGCTGCCTTCGTTTACATGGTGATCCCAGCCGCCGATGTCGGCGAACGCCACCTGTACGCCGAGGTTGGCTTTCACCAGTTGCGCCAGTTGCTTGAGACTGTCGCCGAAGCGCCCGCGTGGATAGTCCGCGCCAGGGGCGGGAGTGTACTTCGACGGATCAGCCGCTTTCAACATCTTTACCGCTTCGAACGTTTCCTGCCCGGTGCCGTGCAGTACGGAATCGACCGACTGGTCATACATGGCTTCAAAGGTATTCGCTATCGGCGTGGCGTTTCGCCCACCGACGCCGAAGTCTGCGACGTTGTTCACAGCTACCGCCGGTTCACTTCCGGAAAGAATGCGAGGCAGGGAAGCGCCGAGTGCGATGGCCCGAAACGCCGATTTCTCTTCAGGGGCGGGCAGGGAGTGCAGGCAGCGGTTCAACCAGCCGTCGTCGGTGGCCTTGATGCCGGGCGTCCCCGACTCCATGAAATCCTGGGCATCGAAGTGCGAGCGTGTGGGGTCGGGCGAGCCGGCAGCGTTCACAATCGCCAAGTGGTGTTGTTTCCATAATGTCTCGAACGGCGACAGCGAAGGGTGCAGCCCGAAGAAGCCGTCGAGATCAATCACCGAGTTGCGGGGAATATTGATAGAAGGCCGCATGGCATAATAAGCGCGCTCTCCATGCGGCACGACGATGTTGAGGCCGTCGGCGGCTCCTCGTTGAAAGATGACTACAAGCCGTTTGTTGCGGACAGCGGAATCGGCCGAGCCGTAAGCTGCGCGAGCCAGAAAGCCGGGAACAGCCGCTGTGCCCACGACCGCCAAAGCGCCGTTGCAAAGAAATACCCGACGAGTAATTGACATACATGCTCCTGACTTCCAATAGCTATCTTCTCTGAAACTCCGGCGATCCCAACAGCAAGCCCTCAATTGCCGCAACATTCGGCGGGCGCGCCGGATCGTCCAATCTCCGTCGACTGATCTGCGGGTCTTGCAGACGGGCGGCAATGGTGTCATGTGTCTGTTTGGAAACGTCGCCTGCGAGCAGGCTGTTTTCGAGTGTCCCCAGAATTTCGCCCGCATCGGGCTTACCGCCCGGCGCAGATATTTGATCGACAGGCACGCTGACTACCCGGGTGCCTTTCAACCTTCCGGCCGCCAGCGCCAGCCCAAAATTCATTCGCTCCAACAGGGCGGAAGAGTTCACCCAGGCATCGGCTTTCATCGAATAGCCCGTCGGAGGCTGCATGCCGTACAGTGGCATACCCATATTCCGTAACTGGTTCACAATCGGCATGGCGTTGCTGATCTCAGCATCGCTGGCACGCAACGCGGATAGTACGAACTCCAGCGGCGTTTTCACCTTGGCGCGATAAGCGTCCTCCGCCCAGAACTCCGGCGACCTGAACATGGTTTCGAGCACCTCGCGGATGTCGCCGTCTTTTTTCAGATAGGTCTGCGCCATGCGGTTTACCAGCGCTGGCGGCGGAGTATCGGATACGAACCGTATCGCCAGTTTTTCGCAAATGAATCTGGCCGTAGCCGGATTACGCGCCAGCAGATGCAGAACTTCGAGCCCTTCCTTTTCGCCATTCGGTTTGATGCGGTGGCCGAGCACGGTCTTGTCGCCCGGTTCGTGCATGCGTTCGTCGAAGAGGAAGCCGCCACCTTTCTGCGGCTGTTGAAGTGTCCAGCCGGTAAACACACGCGCCACTTCCGTCACATCCTTCTGGGTGTAACCGCCGTTGACGCCCAGGGTGTGCAATTCCATCAATTCGCGGCCATAGTTCTCGTTCAGCCCGTTGCGCTTCCCCTTGGATTGAGTGACGGGTCCATTGGTCCGGGCGCGTTTCTTCCAGTCGCCACGCCGCGAAATGCCGTTGGCCGTATCGGAATTCGGTCCCACGCTCAGCCAGTTATCGAGATAGAAGAGCATTGCCGGACTTTTCGCGGTGGCCACCAGCAAATCTTCAAATTTCCCTAACGCGTGCGGGTGGATCACGTCGCGTTCGTAGCTGGTCAGGTCATAGCGATCTGCGCCTTTGCCCATGAATACGTTGAAGTGGTTAAACCAGAAGTCCGCCATCACCTCTTGTAACTGGCGTTCGCTGTAAACCGCCCGCAGCAACTTGCCTTGCATCAGTTCGTCCGTTACCAGTTGCCCTGGGTTTCGTAAAGCCACGATGGTTTCGCGTTGTTGGGGGCTCATTCCTTCCAGAAACTCCTCGCGCTTGCCCTGCAGCGAAGCCAGCAGCGATTGTTGTTCTGCCGGCGGCAACCGCAGGGCAGCCGCGAAACGCTGATCCGGAGCCATGTCCAGCAATTCCTGAACTCTGGTATCAGCCAGCATCTGGTCTTCCTGATGCCGGGAACGATCTTCTTGATCGCCGGCCCTGTTCGAATCGCCGCTTGTGCCGTTGCTGGCGGCAGCTCCCTGCTTCCGATCCTGCTTCTCCTCGTAGCGGTCGAGCCCTGCTTCATAGACTGCGCGTCTGAGGGGATCGGACGGAATCCCGCGTCTGCCATCGGCAATGGCTTTGATCATCTGCTGAGAGGGAAAATTTTCCATGATCTCCCGCGTACTCATGCGCAATGTTCGGAATTGGGCCAGGCGGGCGTCTAGCGCGGAATCGTCGATGCGCTCGGGATGGAGTTGCTCGGCAATCCACCGGTCAACTCCGATTGCCATGACCCGCTGAACGTCACCCGGCCTTGGCCCGAAAGTCAGGCGATTCAACGCATGGACCGCGCGCTTGTGCTCATCCATCTGCGAGAGTGCTTGGCCAGGCTGGTCCCTTTTCCGTCCGAGAGCGGTGCTCACCACAGCCAGACAGAGCGATAAAACCAGGAGGCCGATGGGATGGCGTTTTCTGGCCATAGGAATACGAGGGGGAGCCTATGAATTATCAACCCACGGCGGAAGAAAAGTTGCTGGCAAGGCGGGTTACCGAAGAAGCCGGCAGGAAACATCTTAGTCATCCCGAGGCAGCCATTTCTGGGGATCTTGCCGTGAATCGTTAAGACAGTCGCGCCTAAGAACCGCAGACCTTGATTACTACTGAGGTGATGTCATCGCTCTGGGGCAACTCTTGCGCATGCGCGCGAGCCGCGTAGTAGAGGCCGTTGGCAACGTGTTGGGCAGGTTCATGGCGGTGGGCGCGAATGTAGTCCAATACCCGCTCTTGTCCGAACTCCTCACCGTCCGGCCCGGCGGATTCGGTTGCTCCGTCGGTCATCATTACCACCAGGTCTCCCGGGTCGAGCACCAGAGCCGGCCGCAGGGGGCAGTGATTCTGGGGAAATAGACCAAGCGGCAGACCGGTGCTGGCCAGTTCATCTCTCAGCTTGCCCGACTGGCGAAGCACGAGGCCGGGAACGTGGCCCGCGCTGGCGAAGGATAGAGTCCGCTGGACGGGATGGAGGCGAGCCAGCGCCAGAGTGACAAACTGCCCCTGCGCCAGATCTTTTAGCAGCGCGCTGTTCATCTGCTCCAGGATTTCGTGGAGCTCAAGTTGCAGGGCAGCGAAGGAACGCAGATAGGCCCGCGTCAGGGCCATGATCAGGGCGGAGCCAAAGCCATGGCCTTCCACGTCGCCGACTGCGATCACCAGGGAGCCATCCGCCATGGGGATGAAGTCGAAGTAGTCGCCGCCGGTTTCGTCGGCGGGTTTCGCCGAAGCGCCAATATCGAGAGTAGGAACGGTGGGAACGGTTCCATAGAACCGCTGCTGCACTTCGCGCGCCAGCCGGAGGTGAAACTCCTGTTCTTCCCGCTTGCGGCGTTCCGTGACATCCTGCAGAACGGAGACGAAGTGGGTCAGGTTACCCGCTTCGTCGCGCAGCGGCGTGATGGACTGCTGCGCCCAGTAAACGTCGCCGCTCTTTTTGCGATTGACGACCATTCCCGAGAACGGCGATCCGTCGCACAGCCGCCCCCATAACCGGCGGTAATAATCGGCATCCTGTGCGCCCGACTTCAGGATGCGGGGTGTTTTGCCGAGCACCTCTTCCCGGTAATATCCCGTCGTCATCTCGAAAGCGGGGTTCACATACTCGATGATGCCTTGCCGATCGGTGAGCAGGATGCTGTCGGTAGTCTGCTCGGCCGCCTGCGAAAGCAGCCAAAGCATCTGGCGGGCCTCACGCCCTGCGGTGAAGTCATGAATCATGACGACTCCGCCGGAGATGGAGCCCGCAGCGTCGCGCAGCGGCCAGCTGTCGGCACGAATCCAGATTCCGTCCCGGTGTTGCAGGTTGCGGACGAAAATCAGTTCGTCGAGCAGCGTCTCCCCGCGCAGGGCGCGGACCAGGGGCAATTGCTCGTTAGGCAGAACCGTGGTTTGATCGGGCAGGAACCAACCGTAAACCTCCGCATGGCGAGCCGGATTGATGTCGCTTACACCCAGGCCAACGATGTCTTCGGCGGCCGGATTGAAATAACAAAGATGGCCCTCTGCATCCGCTACCATGATTCCCAGCGGAAGAGTTTGAAAAATCATTTGCAACGTTTCGCTCTGGGTCTCCAGTTCTTCGGAATTCCACTCTGCCGCCAATGTCATAGGGCCTCATTCAGATGTCGGGTGGCTACGGATGGGGATTGGTGGTCAAGGGGTTTCGGTGGACGCCGGGGAAGGGGCGATCAGCATCTCGTTCTCTACGGAACAACTATCGGCGGCGGGCGCGAGAGCTTTAGTTCCCTCGATTTTGCCCTGCGCCGTCAGTACCGTCGGTCGACAGCAAACCAGAGTTAGACCCACTGGATTCATGCCTTTGGGTCGCCTATTTTGCTTGGCGAGTCACGAATCTGGGCATCGCTCGAGGTCCGCCGCCTTGCATTCCTCCGCTGCCCGCGTTAGGCTTCTCCGACGGCGTTTCCAGACTAGACTCGGAGGCTGCAATGAGCCTGAAGGTAGAAACCAGGCAAGTGGACGGTATCACGGTGGTTTCTTGTGAGGGCCGCATTGTGTTAGGGGATGAGGCTGCAGGCCTGCGCGATACCTTGAAGCGCGCCTTGACCTCTTCGCGCCAGGTGGTGCTTAATCTGGAAGGCGTCAGTTATATCGATAGCAGCGGCCTAGGGACGTTGGTCGGAGTGTATTCTTCTGCCCGGGCGTCCGGTGCCGACATCAAGCTCGGCGGCTTGGGGGAGCGTTTGCGGGATGTTCTCCAGATTACCAAGTTGGTAACCGTGTTTGAGCTCTATGACACTGAAGAGCAGGCAATTGCGGCCTTTCGTCGCCAGCCGGCGAAGGCCTGAGCGGACGTCCCGCTAGGCCAGCCGGAATTCCGGGGACGAAGAAAACCTTGATAGGCCCTTCCCACTAGTGTTCGATCCTGTCATTATTCTGATAAGGCTCTGGCGTGGATAACCTTTCCCGGACAATGACGCTGCAGACAATTATCAACCGGCCATCCGAGTCTTCTTCGGGTGTCTTCCCCACACTTGTGGTGGTGCAGGGGAACGAGCAGAAGACCGTCAACCTCGATCACAGCCCTTTCAGCGTGGGCCGTAAGGTTGACAAAGACCTGGTGATTGCCGACCCGCGGGTGTCTCGCGACCATGCCCTGATCGTCTCCGAGAACGGCGAATTCGCGGTGGTCGACCAGGGCAGCAAGCACGGTACCTTCGTGAATGGGGAACGGGTTCAACGCAAGGTTCTGGAGCGCAATGATCGGCTGGAGTTTGGCGTCCGTGAAGTCGCGTACGTCATTTTTAATCCGCAACATACGACGACCAATTCAGCGCGCGAGTTTCTCAGCCAGATTTCCGGAATCCACATCTCGGACGAGACCACCGACCTGGAAAAACTCATTCTTTTCCTGGAAGCCGCCCGCAAGCTCAACACGGTAGGGGTGCTGGACGAGATCCTGATGACCCTGCTGGAGGTGACGCTTAAACTTACCCGCGCCGAGCGCGCCTACGTCTTCATGAAGAACGAAACTGGTGAGCTCCGGCTGGCCGCCGGCCGCAATTCCAAGAGCGAGCCCCTGCTTGAGGACACGACCATTTCTCACTCCATTCTCGAGGATGCGATGAGGTCGAACTCCGAGTTTGTGCTCACCGATACCAGCCGCTCGGTCGACCTCAGCGGTCGCAAAAGTATTGTGGCCTACGACCTGCGCACAGTGATCTGCGTCCCTTTGCGCAAGCCGCAGGTGCAGGCGACTCGAGCCGAGGACACCGACGCGCCGCAGGCGCCCTCGGCCGAGGCTATGGGGGCGTTGTACGTGGATTCGCGCTTCGCTTCCCGGGACATCTCCAGCGTTAGCCACGACATTCTGCACGCCATCGCAACAGAAGCGGCATCCCTTATCGAGAATGCGCGCCTGGTGCAGGCCGAAGAGACCTCACGGCGATATCAGCAGGAGCTTGCTATTGCGGCGTCGATTCAGCAGCGCCTCATGGCGGTGACCATCCCGGAGGTTCCATTTGCGCGGCTGGTAGGCAGGAACCTTTCCTGCAAAGAAATCGGCGGCGATTTCTTTGACGCGGTCAAGACCGAACATGGGCTCACGGTGGTGCTGGCCGATGTCAGCGGCAAAG